>Ga0210025_1000388_pt1 | contig 59059 bp, 75 predicted proteins | sample CryGeyme20150102_FD_183989 | JGI IMG/M metagenome (GOLD analysis project Ga0210025, IMG submission 183989) | Groundwater microbial communities from Crystal Geyser aquifers in Utah, USA - Crystal Geyser metaG 2015-0102 (SPAdes) (version 2) | ecosystem: Environmental > Aquatic > Deep subsurface >... | reverse complement strand
ATAATCCGAATGACCTTTTTTAATTAATATTTTTTCAGTACGTAATGCCATAGTTTTCCTAAAAGTAGACTTCAATTATTACTTTTTTTATGCAAGAAGTCAATAAGTATTAGAAAACAAAATTGGGATACCAAAAAGAAAGCGAAATTCACCTCCCCCAAAACTGCTACGCAGCTATGGGCGGAGTGCTCTTTCTCAATATCGATAGATAACGTAAATTGTTTGCTTAGACATAAAGACCTTTAAATGGGTTGTGATATTTAGTAGTAAGATTTTATCAAAATATTAAAGATAATGCAAGAAACATTAAGTTAAAACAAATTTAAATTTCATTTTTTTCTTTTTCTTTAATGATTTTATAAATGGCAGAAAAATAGTTAGAAAATTGTACATTAATATTTGTCCACCAGTATGAATTATGTCGCAAATCTGAAGTAGAGTAGCGGTAAGTCTGATGATTAAAACAATATCGTAAATGCTTATATTTTTTATTATAAGCTTTAATTTTTTTTATTGGTAATTTCTCTAATTGCCAAAGCGTTAATCGATTAGGCATATGTCTATTTAGATAAATAAATGGTTCACCAGAAATTGATTCAAGAATTAAGTTAATTTCATTCGACATATATAGCCTTAGTTATTTAAATAAATATAATTAATTAAGTAAATATTATAGCACTTTTATGTTTGAAGTCAATAATTTAATTGAAGATGACGCCTTCTGCAAAAGGACTAAGTGTTTTATGGTTATTTAACCAGAAATCATATTCATTAACGCTGATATGTTCTTTGTGGCTGGCAGAGTAAAGGTTGGTAGCCATATTCATTAAAATTTTAGAGTGAGTAATAATAATTACTTGCTGATCTGGATTGTTCTTTAAATGCAGTGTTAAGTAGTTTTTGATTAACAAAATCCTTTTATCACTTAGTCCTCTCTCAGGTTCATCAAGTATAAGTAGGGGTTTATCCTTACTTTTTTCAACTTTATTAATAAGTTGTTCTAATGATCCTTGGCCGCTTGACATACCTAGTACTTTAATGTGAAGTGTCATATCATCATCAAACGTAGATGCGTTTTTTAATAAATCGCCACTAAAACATAAATATGAGATTTCAGTATTTTTAGGATGAGTAGGTGAAGTATCAATAATGTCTTTTGCCTGAGTATCATCACTTATAGTCCAAGGGCTTTTAAATTCTTGTCTAATACAAGAGACAATACTACTTTTACCAGAGCCATTATCACCTGAAATAATCGTTAGTTGATTGTGGAAGTCAATGACTTCATTTTTAATAAAACATCTAAAGTTTTCTAAAAATTTTATTTGATTAATAAACATATATTGACCTATATTAAAAGGATAGTGAAATATAATTGGTTGGGATTGTATCACAAAAACAATTTTGACTATCTTCACCTATTTCATATGCAATATAATCAATAATATTTTCATTTTCAACATAAACAATATTTTTGTCGATACTTTTGATTTCACCTTTATTAATGCCTTCAATCCATAGAAAAACTTTTTCATTTTTAACTAAACTTTGTTTGATTTGTTCTAAGAGATTTGAGGTGGATTGATTTTTGTTCATTATATTTTCCTTAAAAATTGCATAAAGTAAGTTAATCGAATATCTATATTATACTTTTTCTAAGTTAATGAGTCAATAAAAAGCCTACTTTTAATTAGTAGGCTTGATGAAATTAAATAAAAAATGTTTAAAATTAAAGATCTCGTTTATTTGATTTACGACTGCGCTTATTTTGCTTGGCGCTACGGCCTTTTGAATAAACTTGTGCTTCTTGTGGTTTGCCAGATTTAATTTGCTCGACTTTGTGACTTGCTTGCATGGTAGAACTCCGAAAAATGTTAGATAATTAAGTAAACTAAGTGTATTAATTTTAGTGAAAAATACACTTATTGTCAAAAATTAAAAGATTATAAATCACGTTTATTTGATTTACGACTATGCTTGTTTTGCTTGGCGCTACGGCTTTTTGAATAAACTTGTGCTTCTTGTGGTTTGCCAGATTTAATTTGCTCGACTTTGTGACTTGCTTGCATGGTAGAACTCCGAAAAATGTTAGATAATTAAGTAAACTAAGTGTGTTAATTTTAGTGAAAAATACACTTATTGTCAAGAATTAAAAGATTATAAATCACGTTTATTTGATTTACGACTATGCTTGTTTTGCTTGGCGCTACGGCTTTTTGAATAAACTTGTGCTTCTTGTGGTTTGCCAGATTTAATTTGCTCGACTTTGTGACTTGCTTGCATGGTAGAACTCCGAAAAATGTTAGATAATTAAGTAAACTAAGTGTGTTAATTTTAGTGAAAAATACACTTATTGTCAAGAATTAAAAGATTATAAATCACGTTTATTTGATTTACGACTATGCTTGTTTTGCTTGGCGCTACGGCTTTTTGAATAAACTTGTGCTTCTTGTGGTTTGCCAGATTTAATTTGCTCGACTTTGTGGCTTGCTTGCATGGTAAAACTCCGAAAAATGTTAGATAATTAAGTAAACTAAGTGTATTAATTTTAGTTTAAAACGCACCTATTGTCAAGGGTAAAAAAACTATAAATTAGTAATAAGTTTGAAGAATAAAGATGCATATTTAAGGCATATGAGGTAAATATTAGGTACATATAAGTAGGTCTAGAGGTTGGTCTTAAAGGTACATATTCGCGGCATATAAGGTAAGTATTAGGTATATATAAGTTGGTCTAGAGGTTGGTCTTAAAGGTACATATTCGCGGCATACAAGGTAAGTATTAGGTACATATAAGTTGGTCTGGAGGTTAGTTTGTAAGGTACATATTCGCGGCATATAAGATAAGTGTTAGGTACATATAAGTTGGTCTGGAGGTTAGTTTGTAAGGTACATATTCGCGGCATATAAGGTAAGTATTAGGTATATATAAGTTGGTCTAGAGGTTGGTCTTAAAGGTACATATTCGCGGCATACAAGGTAAGTATTAGGTACATATAAGTTGGTCTGGAGGTTAGTTTGTAAGGTACATATTCGCGGCATATAAGATAAGTGTTAGGTACATATAAGTTGGTCTGGAGGTTAGTTTGTAAGGTACATATTCGCGGCATATAAGATAAGTGTTAGGTACATATAAGTTGGTCTGGAGGTTAGTGTTGAAGGTATATATTCGCGGCATATAAGGTAAGTATTAGGTGCATATAAGTTGGTCTAGAGGTTAGTTTGTAAGGTACATATTCGCGGCATATAAGGTAAGTGTTAGGTACATATAAGTTGGTCTGGAGGTTAGTGTTGAAGGTATATATTCGCGGCATATAAGGTAAGTATTAGGTGCATATAAGTTGGTCTAGAGGTTAGTTTGGAAGGTACATATTCGCGGCATATAAGATATATATTAGGTATAGATGAGTATGTCTAGAGGTTGGTCTTAAAGGTACATATTCGCGGCATATAAGATATATTAGGTATATAGGTAGGTCTAGAGGTCGGTATTAAAGTTGAATAGTTGAAGTGTAGATAAAGTAGGTATGTTGTAGGAATTATGATATAATAAAAGTAATAATGTTAAAAAAGGATTTTAAATGTCAATAATTATAAAAATAAATCACTTTAACGGTGAAGAAATAGGTGAATGTGATCTAAATTATAAAAGTGCTAATAGTTTGTTGGGTAAAATGGTAGAAGACATCATAAAAAAAGCAGGCGAATTAAAAGAATTAAAAGAACCAGAATATAAATTGGATTTTGAAGAAGCTAATAGATGTCAAGTTGATAAGGTTGATAACGTTGAAATTGATTTAATATTGGCAAATAATGATAAAATAAAAAATATATTTAATGTTCCTAATGATTCAATAGGGTTTCACGCGATAAATTCAGGAAGTTTTGAAGAAGAAGATGGTGATATTTTTGCTGCAAAACATAGAATATTTGTACTTATTGATGAAGGGGATTTACGAGGATTTATGGAGTTTGCAAAACAAAATGATTATGAAGAAGGAAATTTTCATAATCCACATGAAGTTTTGTTCGCATATTTAGTCACAATAACACATGAATTGGCTCATTGTGTTGAGTTTATAGAAAATGCAAATGGCATGACGCCTTCAGAGATTTATAATGCAAATAGTTGTGGGGATTTAAGCCTTGATGTTGAGGAAGTATTGTTTGGGAAAGGAGTTTACTGTGATAAAAACACATCTTTGTCATTAAGTCAAATGAGGGAGTTGACAGAGCGCAGAGTGGAAGAAAAAGGAATAAATTGGTTAGATAGAATAGAGTTAGATCAAGATTTATTTGAAAAATGTATATCAGAATACTCAGTTAGAAAGAAAAGTGTTGAAGAAATTATTGAAGAAAAAAACAATAAAAATAATGTGCTGGAATTTAAAAGAAAAATAAAAAATAATTAAAAATTATCAATATTTTGTTGAGTTTTTATTTTAGAGAAAAGTTTATAAGATTCAAAATCTTTTAGACGTAATTCTTCTCTGACATATTGGTTTTTCCAAAGAATATTAAATATTTCATATTGTTGATGTCTATGTGCGCCAGTTATAGCGAGATATTTTAAGTCTCCTTTTAAAACCTTATTATTTTTTAGCAGTAATTTAACATTTTCAATATACCCATTAATGCTGGAATGTATTAATGCGTAATTGTTTTTACTTGAGGGGTCAATACCCTTTTTATCTAATAATAATTTAAGAATATTTGTATGTCCTAAATCAGATACAATACGCAATGGTAAGTGGAATTGATCATTGGGATTAATACGCTTGTCTAAAAGTAGTAATTTAACGACTTCAGCATGTCCATTTTTACAAGCAATACAAAAAGCCTCATTTTGTTGTGCAGAAGGTTGAATGGGAGGGAAATCTAGTAATATTTTGACGGCTTCTGTTTGTCCATATTTGCAGGCAGAAAGAAATGCACTATCCTTATAATTAGATACATTAAGTCTATCATCTTTAATTAATACATTAATTAATGGAATGCAACCATATTGTGCAGCACAAACTAAAATAAAATTAAAATTCGTATAGATATGAGAGTCTGGTTTAGAAATTAAATCAAAAATGGGCTGGGTGTTATTTTTTTTAATATTATTTAATATGTCAGTGTTTCTCATGAATTTTTGATTTTATTGACGTTTAAAGTTTTATTATTGTTTATGGTTGTTGTGATCCATTTATCCATATCCCGTTGATATAAGAGATCCATAACTGGAAGTAATTTATTGAAGTAATCTCTAGCCTCATCAAGATAAGCACAATTTGTTTTTTTATATTCAAATCCATGAAATATTATGGCTGCTGGCACTTCTGTGAATGGTCGTTTTAATTCAACTGAACTATAATTTAAATTTGTAAGATCAGCAATAACTTCCTTTTCGTTTGCTTTCTCATATAAGCTGATAGCCTTAGATATAGGGACTGGTTGTTGAAATTTATTGTATACTAAATGATTTGACACTTTAGATAGTTTTTCTTTAATAAGTGGTAGTACTGCGTCAAAGTCAATGTAAATATTATTGATTGGTACTTCAAATGCAAATAAGTGCGTATTAAGTTGTATTAAATCTTTATTTTTATTAAATATAATATGTGGCATATTAGAGCCAATTTCAAGGCAAGAATAGAGTGATCTTGATGTTGAGCTAAGACTAAATGGTTTTTCACATTCCCCTTCTGGTAGTTTTAATACTCTAATTAGGTGTTGTGGTGTATCATTGTTTTTTCTAGATAAGTCAATTAATTCTGGGAAAAAATCAGTTAATTCTTCTAATGAAAACTTATTTTCATTAGAAGTATGTAATAAGTTTTGAACAAGTCGCTTTAAATGCTTTATTTTCATCTTAAATTATCCCTAGTTTATTAATTTAAGTATATCATGAAAAAATGTGAGTGCAAAAAAAAGGAAAATAATTAATTTGCCTTTTTAATTGTTATTTTAAGTAAAAAAAATAGAGTAAATTAATTTAAAATTGGATTATTATAAAAAGAAGGATTATTGTAATTTAATTTATTAATAAGTATATTACCTGCATCAATATCTACCCAAAACTGAAGATTGTCTCCAGAATTAAAACCACCTGTTGTTGTTGTTAGCCATTTAGCATTTATATTATTGTAAATATAATTATATTTATAATTTGAATCATAATCACCATATCTCATTCCCAAAACAGAACCCGTTCCATTTAATTCACTAATTTCAAAAAAATTAGCCCTAGAAGATATAATTGATATTTCAAAATAATATTTACCTGATTCAGGCAGAGCAAATCTAGCATCTCGAATTAATTCACCAGAAGAATAGCAAGCTGAACCACTACTTAATTCTGGATTAATTGATTTATATGTGTTCGGGTTTCCTAGATAAGGTGTTTGTCCAAAGTTAACATTAATACAAGTTGAGTCAGTACTAGAAGATACCCCTCTAAAAGTAAGGTATTTTCCAGCAACATTAATTCCTTTAATAGTCCAAAAAGTAGGATCTATAATAGGTTCTACAACTTCAATAACTTCTGCATTAATTGATATTTGAGTTGAATCAGTTTTTAATATATAAAGGAATTTATCTTCAGCTAATAAAGCAGAAGTAAAAAACAGTATAGGGGTGAGAAAAATATATTTTTTATGTAATTTCATAAATAACCTTAATTTAATTTATAATAACATCATATAATATTATATAAAATAGTCAAATTATTAATTACTGTAAAAATTGAACAGTGTTTATTTTAAAGTCGTTAAATAATTTAAATTAAAATTAGAGTAATAAGAAATGTTCAAAGAGATCGGTTGTTTTAAGATTTGATAATATTTCTTTAATTTCTTTACTTTGCCAATATGTGAAGTCTGAGCCTTGAACACAAACATAAGCCTCATCTTCAGTATTTTCACATTCAGTAGATAACCAACGGTTTTCAAGTGAATATCGAGCCATTTTACCATCTACTCGCTTAATTGACTTATCGAGTTTTTTAAGAATAAGGACGTTATCTTTTTTACCTTGCGCCTTAAGTGTTGTGAAATTATCGAACAGAGGGTGTGGTAAAAAATGTTCTGTATAATCAATGACCATTAGTGTTTCTCATTATTGGGTTTGAAGCTTTATTATAAGGTAAATCTATGTTTTTGTCAACGAGGAATTTAAATTTAAAATTTAATTAATAAATATTAGGCTGATATAAATTATGTGTTCACAGCTAGCTTGTAGCTATCCCTAGAAATTAGAGAGTGCGCTAACTGCTCTAACGGTTTAGTATCGCATAAATGATAGGGTTCTGGGTCTACTTCAACGGCATAATAAGAATTTTCATCTTCTGAATTAACATACTCAGCCAAGATCTCCTGCTCTGTACGCATTCCTTTAATATCAAAAAACAAATCGCTATCAGGAATTTTACATACACTGTGGTACCAAGGGGATTTGCTATCTAAGTCCACGCCATATTCGATGACTGTCCAACCTGTTATTGTGTGTGTGGCAAAGCTGAAGTCTTTGCAAGCGAGATATCCTAGAATAGCCTCCACTTTTTGACAATAACTATCACAATTTAAAAGCAAGCAATCTCTACCGCTATCAGCAAGAATGTTTTCTTTTTCACATTGTTCGAATGCTTTTTTGTACATTGCCTCTAATGTTGTCAAAGTGATTTCCTTTATTTAGAATATACAATCATTATACTCGTGTACACTGCACAAACAAGTATTATTTATTATAAATCTAAAAGAAAATATAATAAGTAATTTCCTAACAAGTATTAGGAGTTTTTAATTTAAAATTGGATTATTATAAAAAGAAGGATCATTATAATTTAATTTATTAATAAGTACATTTCCAGCATCAATATCTATCCAAAACTGAAGGGTTTCACCAGAATTTAAACCCCCAGAAGAATATGCTAACCAATTGCGACCTAATTCAGCAATTCGATTATATTTATACCAGTCATAACTTGGGTAGAAGCCATAATAAATTGTAAGAGTTGGGCTTGTGCCATCAATTTCACTAAAGGAAAATAAGTTTGCATTAGCAGAGCTAATTGATATTTCAAAATAATATTTTCCTGACTCAGGAAGTACAAACCGTGGATCTCTAATTAATTCACTAGTTGAACAAGCTGAACCACTACTTAATTCTGAATTAATTGGCTTATATGTATTGGAGTCCCCTAAATAAGTTTTTTGTCCAAAATTAACATCAATACAAGTACTGTCAGTCCAAGTTGAAGCACCTTTAAAAGTAAGGTGTTTTCCAGCGACATTAATGCCTTTTATAGTCCAATAAGTAGGATCTACAATAGGTTGTTCTTTTTCAACAGGATTTTTAACAAGTATTTGAGAAGATTCAGCCTTTAATACATAGAGGTACTTATTCTCAGCAAACAATGAGGTTGAAGTTAAAATAAATATAGGAATAAAAAAGAAGTATTTTTTATATTTAAACATTGTTTTCCTTATTTTGTTATATAATAATAGTATTCCATATTATTATAAAACAATCAAGTCGTAAATTATTTAAAAAAAATAATTAAAAACCTTAAATAATTTAAAATTATTTGGTTGAAGTGATAATTTGTAAAAATCCATATTTAATTTTGTAATGGCTTAAAGTAATTGTATTTTTGAATATTTTGACAATAAAGTATCTCCATTGTAAAAGAATTGAAAGTCCAATCTTCTTCCATGAAAATGTGGCATTTGGGAATTTAATGTAAAGCGAGCATGATACTGCTCTGTAACTTTTAATGCTGTTTTACCTTTTACTTCGGGGATGATGATTGCAATGTCTATATCACTATCTTTTCCAGAAGTGCCTTTGGCAACACTACCAATAACAAATGCAGATTGAATTTCATAATTCCTTTTAATCCACTTATTATTTCGCATTAAGCTGCCAACTTTTGAAATTGTAGGTAACTTAATCTCATTGAAAAATTTGTCTGTAGTAAACATTAAAATGGTTTCCCAAGTTTGGAATATGCAATTATTATACTCGTGTACACTATATAGGCAAGTATTATTTATTAATAATCTAAATCAACTAAGTAAAAAAAATTTAAAAGTCATTAACTTTTATTTTAAGTGCTCTTTTTTCAAAAAAAGGTATATTTAAGTGATAGGCAGATTTAGCCTTTAAGGAAACAGCGGGAATATCCCATAGGAGAGTAAATAGCTGGTCGTAATTTCTTTCATAAGCGGTGAATAAGGCTGAGTTTTGATCATCGGAAGGATCAAAGTTAGGATTAGATATGATAAGTTTAACAATATCAATTAAATTGCAAGAGCAAGCAAAATGAAATGAATCATAATGTTCTGACGTAATTTTAAATAATGGATGATTAATTAATAATGTAGCTGACTTAATTGAGCTTGTTCTAATAGATAAATCAAGTAGCGAGTTAACATCTAATTTGTTTTTTTTCTCATAATAAGTAATTAGTAATTTAACAATATCTATAGAGTCTTCACTAATAGCCGTGTGAAGTATTCCAAAAGGAAAAGGGGTAGTTATTTTTGAAAGAAATAATTTAATTAATTCAATATTATTGAGATGAATAGCAATTCTTAAGTAAAGATCATTCAATAAGTTATAGTCAACATTATCTTCTTCAATAAGTTTTTTAATGATAGGCATATTATTGCTTGTTATGGCATTAAGAAATAGATCTTCGATAGGAGTTGAGTGCATATAAAAAGCCTAGTCATTAAATTAGTTAAGAAATTAGTTAAGTTAATATTACAATGTTTTAAACAAAAAAACAACCAAAATAGTAATATAATGATTGTTTTTTTAGATTTAAATATAAAATTTAAATAATAGGCGTTTCTGCTTTTTTGAGTGCAAGTTCAGAAAAAATCATGATCTCATCCAAATTAGAGATCCGTTTATTAGATAATAGTGAGTTGACGGCTTCAGTAAGCATAATAACAGACTCATATAACTCAGGAGAAGCTGAGAGTAAGGCTAAATCTTCGCTTGAACAATCGAGGTCTGGATGGCCATCGGTAGTACTATTAGTTGGAACACAGAATGCTTTACCAGAGCTTTGTAAAAGTCTGCGCCAAGAACAACCAGTCGCAACAATAATAGGATCGGCAAGTAAGTTTTCAATATTTGCGTGTTTATCTCTCATAATAATTAACCTTATTTAAATGTAAAAGATGACGGATGATGATGGATTGACAATAAACAGATAGAGGTTCGTATCGCTCACCTAATTGATCTGCATAGGAAATGATAAGTTCTAAAAATTCAATAGTTTTTGTTCTAATATTTAAATCAACAGAAGATGTTGCTAGTGCCTTTTTTACTTCTTTAAAAAAGTGTTCCGCTTTGGGTAGGGTTGCTAATTCTCTTGCAGTAATGTACCCTTGCAAGAGATCTGTGCTTCTGTAAAGTTCAGACCGAAAGAAATGAAAATCCTTTCCTAATCCAGTTAAAAGATTGGATAGTTCAGAAAGTTTAACATGTAGGTTGAGTAATTCTGTGTTAGTTAATACATCCCCACTATAGATTTTTTCAATTAAATTTTTCATAAAATAGCCTTTTTAATTTAGGGGTTAATTATACTGTAGATTTAAGAATAATGGAAGCTTTAATCTTCATATTCTGTAAGAGAATAATTAAAAATACGAACCCCAGAATCATAAAGTAATTTAAAAAAGATTTCTACATTTGGGATCATTAATCGACCATAAGAAAGGTCATTACCAGAAAGATGTTTTATAAATTTTCCAGAAGGGCAATTTAAATAATTTTCCTCATAATTACATTCACTAATATAATCTTTTAAAAGGTTTTCTGCAAGCTCTACATTATCAACTGCAATAAAGCCATTGCCTTTATATGGCATGTAGTTTGGAAATGTAGCGATTATGTGGGCTTTATCTTCATTACTAGTTGAGTCTGAATAAAGAAAGTTAAGTAAAATTTGTCGTTCAGAAAGTTTGCGTTCAGTATACATTATAATGTTCTCTATAAGTGATGTAAGTCTATTATAAGGAATATAATTGATTAAATCAACATTTTTTTACAATAATTAATATGTTTTAATTTTTTTATTAATAATTTTATTGAGAGTATGCAATATTTTTAAATTTGATTTTCGTTCAGCAGTCGGATAGTAAGATCGAGTTGTATGGCGATAAACATCATCAATAATAGACCATAATGCGCAATGCTCTGCTAGATTAATAAGATTTTTGTCTTTCATTGGCTCATGTATTTCAGATTCAATAATAGTGTTAATTAATAGATGAAGGCGATATGATAGGCCAGAAGATATATTGAAAAATCCAAGCGCCTTTTCGATCCCGCTAACACTAGGGAAATCATATTTTTCTTTATTAAGCGGTTTACAAATAATATCAAGTATAGAGTTGAAACTATTATTGTATTTATCGGTATAAAGGCTATTAATTAAAGAATCTATCGCGCTTTTTTTAATAATAATACAATTTAGTCGAAATAGCCGAGATCCATTATCTTCAATAACACTACCAGTTAACAATTTATTAATCAAATCATTATTATTATCAATGCTTTCAATGTTTAAAAGTCTACTTTCATCCTCAGCTAATAAAGATAAATCACAATTATCGACAAATTCACTTCCTGTTAAAACATCATTACTACCACTTTCTTTATTGAAAATAAAAAAAGAATCAAAGTTAAACATTCTTTTTTTACTATTATCTCTAACTGATTTAGAGCAATGCAGGCTTTTATTAATGTTTGTTCGAAAAGTATTGCAAACATTTTCTGAATTAGGTGTGATAGATATTGAAGTTTGGTTATTATATTTACCAAAAAGTGGTAGCCAACTAACTCGACAATCGGTATTTGAACCATAGCATAAAGAGTTAACTTCTGAAATATAACTATATTCTACGGGTAAAATAATCACATCTTCATTTGGCTCTAAAGGAAGTGAGGTTAGGTGACATTGATTAATGAAATTTAACATAATAAACCTTATTGCAAAGTAGTTATTAATTATAAGATAATGGGTGTAGATAGTCAATAAATATATTTATAAATCAATATAATCATACCATTCTTCAATATCAGATTGATCTTCACAATAACCATTTTCAACTGACCAGTAATTTCTATTTCTAATCCTAATAGTATCGATTTCATCAACAATAAACTGACTAAGTTGTTTAATAGGATGACCACTACCAGAAAAAGAAACGTTAGGGTAGTAAGTTTTACCTAAATCACTGTAAATGCCACAAAGGATAGCCCAATCTGGAATAGCATTTAAAATGTTTGAAAATGGTTGTTCAAGACTTTTTTTATTATAAAGGTGACTATTGACAATAGATAAAAGTCTTTGACCAGAAAATTTAGCAAGATTAATGTGTAATGAAGCCTTAGATAATGTATCAAAGCCAATATTTTCAAAAAAATCGTGACTAACAGTTTCTTTAACTAAAGTGTTAATGTTTTTTTTGATTTTAGCCTTAATGCCCTTGTATTCCGCTGTAACAAGCTGGTTGTATATTGACTTTTTTATAAAAATAAACGAAAACCGTTCAACAGACTGATTAATATTAATAAGGCCACCAATAGAAAGATAATCCATTAAATCCTGATTATCAGTTATTTCTGAAGTATTGTAATAGCGGCTTTCTTGTGTGGCAAGCTTCTTATATTCAGAGTCAGAGTAAAATTCGCAATTATCTAAATCACTATATTTTTCTCTTTTAAATAAATAAAATCGTTTTGAGAAAGGGTTTCTACTTTTTGCTTTTTCTTGTCTAACTATTTCACTATTCATTAAATTATCGTTGATATAATGACGAAAATAATCACAAACAGCATTAGAGTCAGGATTTAAAATAATACTACCAAAACCATTATATTTACCAAAAAGAGGTAGAAATGCAGGTTCGCAAGAAGAATTAGTATTATCGTAAGCTAAATGATTATCAAAAATATGCCCATAGTGAACAGGGATAGCAATAATATCCTCATCTTCTTTGATAGGTAATGAAGATAAATGGCAAGTTGCGTTGAAAGAACCCATAATGTAGCCTTTTAAATATAATTAATGGTTTATTATAGGTAATTATGGGCTATAAGTCAAATAATATCTACAAGGATTTTAAATTATACCAACAAGCTTCAAGCTCATTATAATAAGTAATCCAAGAATATTCTTTACCTAAAAGAGTGCAGTTGGTTGATAAGTAAAATTCATTTAATAATGGTTCATTTTTTTTGCTAACCCCAAGAGTTTTAAATCCATTAAAAGGTCGATTATAAGTTGTATAATCATAACAATCAGTTTTAATAAAATCTAATTCTACTTTTGAAATTTGAAGTAAATTAACATTTTTATCTAACATAATGAGTGGGCAAGCTTTTGAGTGAGATAAAAAAACTTTTCCCAAGTAATAAGATCCTTGAAATAATACGTATTTGTAGTTATTTTTAATAAATTGTCGAGATTTAACTTGACTAATAGCTTTTTTTCGTCCGAAATCAACAATATCTTTATCACTAATCTTCATTGCTTTATGATTATTAAGACCTTTATGGAATGGCATATTTTTTTCCTATTAATTATTTAAAATGAGCAATTTTGTTAGAAAGAATTTGCTGAGAGTATTGTGCTGGTAATGCTGACATTAAATCAACTAGCTTCCATAATTCGCGATTGCGGATCTCAGATTGTGGTGTTAAACCTAAGAAGAATTTATTCTTAATTGATTCAAGAATAATAGGCACATCATATTCCATATTAAGCTCAATACGAACAAGATCAGAGTGCGCATGATTAAAGGCTGTATCATCTAAATATTTAACAGTGTCGCTAACTGGATACGCAATGTTATAATGTTTAGGTGAAGATGAAATTGCATTACGTATAATAGGTATATCATAAATATTAACAACAACTTTTACAAATGGTGTTAATGGTTGAAAGGGAATGATATTGAATATACTCATAAAAATACCTTTAAATAATTTTGAAGAATAAAAACTAATCTTCTTCACTAATAATTGTTGCTGCAAGTTCTTCTGACATTTTAAGGATAACATATTCGCCAAAATATTTATCAAAAGTTTTTACTAAATGACTATAGTTTGATTCTTGCATTTCTTGGATGATTAATGCTTTATCAAATCCAAGCTCTCTTGAAAATTGTGATGCATATGCGAGTAGTTGCGCAGCATTACCTTGTGAACCATTTAGATCAATAACTGGTTTAGTGTTTACATTAGTTATTTCGAAAGACATATTATTTACTCGGTTATTAATTGATAGAGCTATTATAAGGTAAAATTACTTAAAAGTAAATTTAAAAATGAATAATAATTAAAATAAAATAAATGCATTTATTATAAAATTATGATAAAATAACAATTATGTAAAATAAAATATTTAAAAATAAGGTAGGGTTGAAGTGTGAATTATTTGCAAAATCATATTTGGTGTAGCGACTCTAATTGGGGGGGTGGATTCAATTGTCGTCATCTTGTATCAATAGAGAGCTATAAGTCAGGTAAAAATGACTGGAAAAATATAACAGATATAAAAAAGGTATTTGTGCAGAGCGAGTATGATGAGTGGAAGAAACAGGAAGAAACAGAGGAAGAAAGCGAAGATAAAAAAAGATTTTACACAGAGGAAAGATTGATAAGATTATCAACAAAGAATGTTATTGTGTTAAAAAAAGATGTAATGGATTGGTTGCAAAATAATATTTCAGATGAAAAAAATGGTGCTAAAGGTTGGTGTGTAGGTTCTGAAAATTATAATGCAGGAGAAAGTGGTATTTCATTTAAAGTTTTTTTTAAAAGAAAATCTGATGCAATGAAATTTATAAAACAATGGAGTGAGTGGAAAAAGCCTGTTTTTTATTGTCAATATTTTACCGATGTTAGAAAAGAATTGGATTTAAAAACATTGAAGTATAAAAAATAGATTAAAAAATAATTAAATTTAAGAATCAAAATCCCTTAAATAAATAAGGGATTTTAATAAATTATTAATATATTAACAATCTTCATTACCATCAAGGCATGGTATGTTGAGGACTGATTTAAAATCTAAGAAAATATATTCTAGTGGTGATTGCAATGCTTTAGTGGGTGATCCGCAATAAGGTTTTTTTGTAAGAGTATTAATTGTAACGGAAGCGATATAACCACAATCTCTACCGTCTTTGTATTTCATTCCAACATTTTTTTGCACTTGTTGGTGTGTTGCCAAACAAGGGCGTGTTACAAAATGATGATTAGGCGTAAGTTTTTCACCTTTCTCATTGTAAAAGTCATCAGAGTACTCTCTGGTAGCGGTTTCTGCGTAACAAATAGCATCCATATAGCTTGGTGTTTTAATGTTATCCCAATCAGGCTTACTTAGCATATAATTACCCTCGCGACATGCGGCAAGGTAATCTGTCCAAATTTGGCGAACATGAATTTCGTCTTCACCATATTTATGAATAATGTAAACTAAGTACATAACATTTTGATTTTCAAATCCTAAAATAAGGATATTTTCTTCTTCTTTTTCCAGCCAAATATAGCCATCAACACCATTGCGCTCAATTCTGTCTGCATAGCAGTTTGCGTTATGTTCCTTAATTTTTGGAACCAATGCACGAACCTGATTAATACAAGAATGGAATTGTTCGCCAAGGTGATAACCGAGTGACTGTTCAAAATCATAGCTAAATAAACGACCGTCTGGGAATTCTGGCGTGAATCCTGCTTTTTGAAATGCAGTTGTTTGCTGTTCTCTACGAGATTGATGTTCGGACATTGCGGTAATTCCCTAGGCTTTTGAATATAAAACTATTATACTTGAATGTTCAAATTATACAAGATTTATATTTTAAACTAACTAGATTTTTACGATTATATAGCCTTGATAATTTTATAATGTGCGCCCTTTCCTGCAATATGTTCTTTGGCACAACGTTTTATATGCTCATCAGAACAGCCATTAACGTCAGGCTCAAGAACTTCTAGTAAGGCTCGTTTTGCATCAATATTCCGATTATGAACTCCAAACTCTTCTCGTGCGTCAATATAGGTATGTGTTGATTTGTAAGATGCACTAATCTCATCTTTATGAACGGTTTCACGAACAATGTTTTTTATTTTTGCAACGGTAAACATAATTAGTCCTATCTGAGAAAAGCTTGAAAATCGAGCTTTGAATAATTTAATTAAACTGAATCTGCATAAAGTTATTCCCTGCAGACGTTCTACAAATTGAAAAGTCAATAAGAGCAGGCTTGGTTAATTGCCAAAGATCTTCTACAATAGGTAGCGGAATTTCATCATCACAGTCGTGACAATAATCTTCATTATCAAACAAGCCATAATGTTGAAGTGTAATTTCAATAACATTTAGTGTTAATGGAGAGATGGTTAAAAGTGGTATTTTTTTATTCATAGTATGCTCAATCATACCGTATTTATTTAAAAGATTAATAATATCTTTTGAAAATTTATCAATTTGATTCAATTGCTCTTGCGACAAGTTATTAAACCAGTCAGTATTAGGATCTCTATTCACTGGGTTATTTTGTCTATCTACTTGTTTAAATTTTAAATCCATAGGAGTTTTCCATTTTTTTATTGAAGATAAGTTTTGATATAAAATGAGTTTATAGCCGAATATGGAATAAATCTTGTAATAACCAACGTATACTTAATTTTACTCCAGAAAGAGAAAACGCTATTTTTTTAAAGGTATACCATTTATCATCTGAATTAAAACATATCAGTAAGGCAAAGACAATAGTAAGTAAAAAGGTAAGAATAAAACAAACGAAAATAGGTGTTAAAATCCACCATAGATTTATAGTGACTGTCATAATGGTTATCATTGTTGTTTGAATATAGTTATATTATACTTGGGAAAATTACATTAATCAAGATTTATTAAATTAAATCCAATAAATTAATGTAATTTAAAAATATAGTGGAATATTGTGGATGGGTTGTAAGTATTAATTTTTGCTTCATTAATAAGGAGTATTGCCACTCTACAAGATGTGGAGTGGCAGCATTGACCGCAATTATTATAACTACGATTCATATTTAGCAAGTCGCTCTTCTTTGGTTTTTAAATTTACATTAAGACCAAAAATATTAAGCTCTTGCATTTTTTTTGCAAAATCAAAGTTAGAAATATGGTTTGCTTCAACATTAATTAAATCTAGAACCGAATGGAATTCTTCATCAGTGAATGAAATAAATCCATAAACAAAATAGGTGTCATCATAACCACGCTGAATTAACTGTACACCATCAGGAACAACAAGAATATTTCGTTCAACTAAGTTTTGGATCATTTTTTCATAATTATTATAATAATTCTCTTGCAATAAAATATTGTCTGCTGAACGCGCAATATTACATAGTTTGCCAGTTGAACAGTCGATGATTTCATGGTTTGAATAATGAATAAAAAGCATTTCATTTAAATTCTCATCATTTAGGAAATCATTAAAAGAGAATTGAGCGTTTTGAATATTTTGTTGAATAGCTTCTAATGGATAGAAATCATTAAATGAGACTTCTTTTGAAAGAGCAGAAGGATGCCCATAAATACGAACAAGTTCTAATAACTCACTATTTTTACGGATATACTTTTTGTCAGGCAAGGGCAATTCGTTATTTTGTTGTGCCTTTAAGATATGGCTATAAAGACTTACACCTTCTGAGGTAACAGTATGCTCTTGGTTATTAAGAATAGAGGTTTCAATAGCTTTAAATGCGCATAAGTTTTCATCGATTTTAATAACATTAAATTCAATATTTGAAATTTTTTGGCTTTTTAAAGATTCGATTTTCATTTTTTTAACTCTCTATGAATAAGTAAGATAGTAATTATACTGTAAAAGGGATTGAGGGTCAAGAAAAATAAATTTAAAATTAAATAAAAAAAGCTACTAAAAAGTGGCTTTTAAAAATTAAAATAAATTAAAAAGGTTGAGATAAAATTTCGTCAGCCATTTCAATATGTTTATCTTGAAGTCCTACTGACCAATTAATTCTAATTAAATTAAGATCTTCGTCAATATGATGTTCATCTTCAAATACAACAAAATGAGAGTATTGATTCATTTTGATATGGCGTCTAACTTCATTTGATCGGTTATATAAATCAAGAGTAGGTTCAGTAGCAATTAGGCGATCAAGTTCATCTTCATTATCTTTAAAAAACTGAATATATTCTTCAATACCACAATTTCTAATACAGCGATTAAAAATGACATCATAATTAGAAAATCCATGTAAGCGATATAGACTAATCATAATAATGTCAGCATTATGCTTTAATGCTAGTTTTGCCACTTTCATTACGCGATGTGGACAAGTAATGGCAGGTAATCGAAAAGAGTCGCTATGCTCTGTGCATTTTTTTTCTAACTCTTTATCGTCTAATACACCATTGAAATCACAATAGATAGCTTTCTTTTCTACTTCTGGCTTTTTAATTTTTTTTTCTTCTTTTTCAAGTTTAATTTGAGTGTTCTTGCGTTCTTCTAACATTTGTTCCCGCGCCAGTGAATTTGCACGATTTTCTTTTGCTATATAATCAGCTAATAAAGATTCAGATTGTTTTTCAGCAACTTTCTTAGTGGAAGAAGTAATGGTGGTAAGTAGTGAGTGTCCAACGAGATGAGATGCGCCAGCAGAGTCAACTTTGACCGCTTTAAGAATTTTATTATTTTTTACCCAAATATCAAATAGTGCCATTATATATATTCTCTTTTATTGTGATTAAGGTATAATTATAATAGATTGGATTAGAGAAGTAAATCTTTTTATTTTTTATTTTTAATAATAAGTTGTGTAAATGTTTTGTTGTTGAAGTAGCCATTGGTGCTAGATAGGTTAAAGTAGTTAATAAATAATGGCATAGTCATATTAGGATCAAGACCAAATGCCAAATTGACAGCGTTAGTAACTTCCTTAGATTTAAAATCAGTTAATGTTAAAGTTTTTGTTTTTGACTTCAAAATTTCCGTAGAATTAACTTCAGTGGAAAGAGTTAATAATAAAAATAAAAATAAAAAATTACGCATGATGAAATCCTTAATCTTTTTCCATTTTCAACTTAATATTTTCCCATCGAGAATCTGAAAGATATTTATATTGTTCATTACTAAAATGAGTAAGTTCAGAAGTTACTGAAGATTCATCAATAAGAATTGTATCTATAATGGTGTTGTCAAAGCCAAACTCTCTGACGGCTTTTAAGCCACCAATGCAAGCCTTTTCTGGGTTAGAGTGACAAGCCCAAGTCTTGCCATGAAAAACCCTCATTGAGACGATTTCAATAGGTGTTGGGAGACATCCATATCCTTGAATTTGCTCAGACTCTTCGGTGAACGCAAAAGGGCAGCTTGTGGTAGAACAATTTTTATCACACATAGTTTTTCCTCAAATTAAGAAACAATGAAAAAAGAAAACTTTTCTGGATCAATATTATGGTTTTCATAAAGTTTTAAAGGATCAACACGAGCAATAACAGTTCGAACAGGACTGTGAAAAAATATTTGAGAAGAATAGTCCGAGCAATACATTAATTTATCACCATTATTAATACTGTCAGAATTTTGTAGTGGTAGTTGAATAAGGACTAAGGAGTCAATAATAGGATCGCTAAGTTCTAGGAATTTATCACAATAAAGACGTGCGGCTTGTTTTTTTGTAATAGTTCTTTCATTAGAGATATCAATAAGTTTTAAACTGTGAGAGAAATCTTGCAAAGATGAAAGATTTGCTAATTTATTTTCATTAAAAAGAGAAAGCATATCAGATTTAGAAACAACAGTTTTATCAAAAACCGCAGGAGAAATAAAATATTTTTTATCTAATATTTCTTGAGCCATTTGATTTAAAGACTCAAATTCTACAAAACTTCTAGTTGGATTGATATCAAATGAATTATCTTTTTGAAGGAATAGTGGTGATTTTTTATTTTTAATCTTTAATGTAAATGACATGATTAAGCCTATTGGTGATATTGAATAAATATTATACCATAATAATAATAGGTAATAAACAAAAAAAGCCATAAAAATGGCTTTTTTTAAAAAAATTACATGGGTTTTCGATGGCGAAGATGTTCAATGAAAATTTCTGCAAATTCACCTTCAACAATTTGGCCGCTTGGACTAATTAATGTTAATGGATTATAGTCAACTAGTGTATAACTGTGTATTTTACATATATCTTCATAACTAAGATCGTTTGCTTCCTGTAGTGTAAGCTTTTCCAGTAATTTTGGGACAATAATATTGCACGTATAGCCGCCAGTTGTTTTATTTCCTAATGAATCTGTGAGAATCATAGTGTTGAATGTTTCATTAACTAAAGTGTATCCATATTTTTTAAGTAATGAAACTTCTTTATGATTTAAATTAAGAGAAAATGGTCTATCTTGGTATTTTTTGATAACTTTATTTTTGTTGATTGGCTTCATTAATGGCGTCCTTGATTAATTAGTGCAATAAATAGTGTTAATTTCTTCAAAATCACTAACAAAGTTTTGTAATTCTTGCGCCATCATTACAATATAAAGCCTTGCAATGTATCTTGGTGATTGCTTAATATTTCTTGAAATAATAAGGCTAGAAGCAGCAAGTAGATCACAAGGCAAGTTATTGAAAAAGTTTTTGTCAACTTTGATGTATTCTTGTGGGAATTTTTTTAACATCAAGTTTTTTAATACGTCAGCAAAAAGAGTCGCGCACAATATAGTATTATGCTTATTTGATAAAACAATTTTAGATAATGCAGTGGCAAGTTCTGAATCACCATTAGATTGTGACTCTAGGAAAGCAACAAAGTATTTCATTTTTAAACCTTTTTTAATATTAATTTTTATATGGAAGCTTGCATGCTGCAAGCTTTTTCTGATGCATTAATTATAACAAAACAAAGATCTTAAAGCAATTTAAAAATGTAATATTAATTAAATTAACCATTAAAACGTTCACGTAAAGCCAAAAGAAGAGTCTTAGCAAAACAACCAGTGGCAAATTTATTGCCGATTTTGGAACGAATTTCAAGTGGACTTTCGCACTCAATATCATAACCATAATGTTCGCAAAGATCTTCATCTGAAATCTTTTCAGAAGAACAGTCTGTTAATTCTTCCATAAATTCTTCAATTAGATCTGTAACGACTAATGTGCAGATATGAGCGCCACGAGCAAAATTACCATCACGATCAGTAACAGTAACATCTTCGGCAGAATCCAAATAATCTAAATTGATTCCATTTTCTTCTAAAAGCTTAATGTTTTCTAGAGATAAGTTTAAAACATTTGACATAATCTGAAGTCCATAGTGTTGTAATTCAATATAATTATTATATCAAACGTAGATAAAAAAATAAAGATATATTTAATATAAATTACAATTCTTCTTCAAGTACCAATAAGGTGTTATATGGTATAATGGATTCTCGCTGGTTAATAATGGTAACTTCTACTGAAATACCCTCTTCCTGTAATAGCTGTGTTAATAATGCGTCATCAACATAATTAGCATAATCACCAATATTAAAACTTTCTTCACTATCCTCCCAAGCACCATAAGAAGCGCAACCTTCTGGGCTTAATTTAATCCAGTTAGTAATAGCTGTCTTAAATTTAGACAATAATATTTTTGGGTCTTGTGTTTGAGTACTATTGAATATTGCGACTGCAAAATTGTTGTTTTCTGTAAAAATAAGTGTTGTTTTCAATTATATATCTCCTTGAGTTTATTTAAAATTTATTTAATGTGTTTTCAATAATATGTGGTTTTAAGTAATTATGTAGATCTTTAATACTTCCGTAATATTTACAGGTATTAATAATATTAGAAAATTGAAATTTATTTTCAACAAGATTACCTTTAAAGGTGATTTGTTTAGATAACTCTGCATTAACTGCTTTTATTGATTTTAACTTATTCATTTGCATTTTTAAAGGAGAATCTGAATCCTGAATTGAAACATTTAAACGGGTTTCTTCAAAACTATAGCTGCCTCCTTCAATAGAAAGTGTATGAAAACTAAAGTTTTTTGAAAAATAATTGCGCTGATTATTTAAATTAAAAAGAGTATCAGTAAGTAATGCAATATCAGATTTAGTTGGTTTATTTTCAAAAGGTATATTATACTGATTACATAAAAAGCTATAAACGCAAAAATTATTAATTGGAGCTAAAACTGATTGAATTTTGTGTATGTCGTCTTTTAAATCGATTTCCTGAATTTCTATATCAAGTTGTTGTATTTTTTTTTCTAATTTTGGTATTAAAGTCTGGTTTTCTTTTAAAATAGAAACTTTATCTAACAACAAATGCTCAATGCTATTAACGTGCATTAGGCAATCACTTAATAAATTTGAAAATAATGAAATAGTTGAGCTATTTCTTTTCTCACTATTTACATTAAAGAATGACATATTATGGATAATATCAAGTTGGTTATTTTTAATGGAAAAGGTAAAATTGATTTCACTGGTTGAAGCATCTAAAATGTCTCGGTTTGAAGCATAAAGAACTTTAAATGCACCAGAGTTAAAACCAATATTTGGAATAATATCACTAAAGCTAAATAAAGTATTAAGTTCAGATTGTAAATTATTAAGAATAAGATTCGCGTCATTAAGTTGACTTTCTAATAATAGTTTTTCTTTACAAGCTGTTATTTCAGTTGACATTGTAAGTCCTAATAATTTTATTTAGCTTATTATACTTTAATTAATAAGGAATGTAAATATTTTATGAAAAACAAAAAGTTTTTTTACCTAAAATTTAATTAATGTGTTTTCGATAATATATTTTTTTAAATAACAATGTAGATCTTTAACGGAACCTTCAAGTTTAGAAGTGCCAATAATATCAAAAAAACAAGAGTCACTATCAATAATATTGTCTTTAAAAGTAATTTGATTGGATAGCTCAGCATTGATAGCTTTAACTGAATTTAATTTACGCATTTTTATTTTTAATGGAGCAAGCTCATGTCGAATAAGAACATTTAGGCTAACTTTTTTAAAATTATATTTATCCCCCTGAATAAAAAATATATAAAAATAAAAATCTTGATCAAAAAAATCTCGATAAAGATCTTTTGAATAGTAAAATCGATACTTTTCTGAATGAAAAAGTGTATCTTTGAGCAAAGCAATGTCAGAGTCGGTGGGTTTATCTTTAAACGGAATGTTGCAATAATTACATAAAAAACTATAAATACAAAACCTGCTTAATGGGACAAGAACGGATTGAATTTTTTGTATCTCGTCTTTTAAATCAATTTCCTGAATTTCAAAGGTGAGTTTTGTTATAGTTTTTGTTAATTTTCGTACTAAAGTTTGCTTCTTTTTTAAAATAGATATTTGGTCAAATAGCAAATTTTCAATACTACTAATGCGTGTTAGGCAATCACTTAATAAGGCATTAAAGATTGAAATAGTTGAATTATTTCTTTCTTTACTATTAATATTCATAAACGATAGGTTGTTGATAATATCAAGTTGCTTATTTTTAATGGAGAAGATAAATTTAATTTCAGAAGTTGCAGAATTTAAAATATCTGTTTTAAAGGAATAAGTAATATTGAGGGAACCATAATCAAAACTAATATTTGAAGTAAAATCATTAGATTCACTAAATTGAAATAAATTTTCAAGGTTGGACTTGATATTAATAATATCAATAGTCGCTTCATTAAATTTATTTTTTACAGATAATATTTCATTTTGATAAGTGTTGATATCATTTGGCATTATAGATCCTAATATTTTTTTTATAAAATTAAAATCTTAATATTTTTCTATTAGGAGAGCATATCATCCCCAAGAACATAAACATGCTTTCACTGCCTTTACAGTGAGTAAATACAATGAATGGTTCATTACCTGACCATTCTTTTATTTCTTTAGTAGCACCCTCCTTAGTTCCTTGTCTCTTGCATACTTCTTTGCAATGCTGAATAATTTCATCATCGCTCATAGAAAGAAAACTATTTGGAGTTTTATTAGAGGTAATTGTTGTCATTTCGGATAAATCCTTTGCTTATTACTGAGTAAAGCTATTATAGCATTTATTGTATATTAATGTCACTTTTTTATTGATTTTATTTATCGAGAGCTAGTGACCATTTCAAAAACATTGTACCCAAATTGCTTACCTAGGAATGAACCCAATGCACAATTGTGAGCTGCTTCATTAGTCTCAAATTTAGCAACTTCACTTTGATAAGTTCTGATATCAGTACATGCCATTAAGGGCGTAAAGTCACCTTTTTGATTGGTTAACATTACAAAAAAGTTTCCTTTATTTTCGTTGGTAATTATTTTATCCTTGCTATTTACTGGGAGAGTCAGCGTAAATTCTTCAATAAAAATATGACCTAGTGTAGTTAGCTTTTCATGAGTATTGCTCTTGGCATCAAGTAAAAACCCACCTTTAACAGCTAAGTCATAAGCTGTATTATTGACTGAGTTACCACGAACTTGATCTCTAAGTATTTTATATATAAAAAACTTTTGTTCTTGAATATCTTCAGTGACTAAGTTTTTAGTCCATTTTTCATTAAAAAGTTTTGTAATTATTTCTTCTATACTAATTGTTAAATCTTGGTTTAATCTAAGATTTTCCATAAAAACTTGACCTAGCGTAGTCAGATTTTTATTAGTATGACTCTTGGCGTCAAGTAAAAACCCACCTTTAACAGCTAAGTTATAAAGTCTTTGATTAGACCAGTAACCATGAGTTTGATCTCTAAGAGTTCTTTGTAAAACTTTTATTTGTTCTTCAATTCCTATATTAATTGAATTTTCAATAAAAAGTTTTTTTATTATTTCCTCTATATGTTGCATATTATTCCTTATGGCAGAGTTTTTCATAGTGGGATACATCTTTTGGGGTATCCATTAATAAAGAAATGATATATTAACAAGGGAAAGAAAGCAATAAAAAAATAATAACAAATATTTTTTTTGATTTAAAAATCTTGAATATTCTTACAAAAAAATAATGGTTTTAAATATTTATGAAGATCTAAAACATGTCCTATTTTTTCAGAATTCTGAGTAATAGATTGAATATGCTTAAAATCAGATACGATAGTGCCATTAAATAAGAATTGATGAGAAAGAACTTTATTGATATCTCGAACAGACATAAAATCATTAAGACCAGAACATAGTATTTTTAAGTCAAAAATTTCTTTTTCATTGTTAATGATCTTCATTGCAAACGCAGATAGTTTGTATTCTCTAAAGCAATATTCATGTTCATTAAATGTTAATGTGTAAAATTTAGAATTAAATACATTATTTGTAGAGTAATGGAGTGATTTAGCTATATTTTCTTTCTTTTGACTTACGGTTTGTTTTTTTGAGACAATATTAAGTTTTTCACAAATAAAATCATAAACATTAATTTTTTCTAATGGAACTAAGAGGGATTGAATTTGAATTGCTGCTTTTTTATAATCATCACTTCGCATAAAGCCCTCTATATACTTTTTTTTAATTAAAACAAATTACTTAATATCGCGCAAAGGTGAGTACTCAGGCTTTAATGACATTGCATAAACACCTTCCCAAAAGATCTGAGAAACATTAAATTTAATGACGTCTTGCTGATTTCGATAAGACGCTTCAAATGAAGAGTTAAGAAGATATTGTATATGACCTAATACAGTGACTAAGCTACGATCAAAATCACAACTAACAGAATAATTATATTTAATTAAAAAATCACTCCATCCATTCTTTTCAGAAGAAGCTAATGCCATAGCTGTAATCTTACGTAAATCATGAGCAGCTAACATAGATGCTTCTGGCTCACCATTACGGGAAACAGTTTTAATAGCTGTTGAAAGATACTCTTGCATAAAAACAAGAAAATCAGACGTTGGGTGAAGTCCACCACTTTCGGTAGTGTCTTTGTTCCAAATATTCTCTTGATATTGTCTTTCAGAACAAAGCGATTCTAATACATTATCGTTATTAATTATATTATCGTTATTAAGTAAAGAACATAATTCTGGATTCATTAAGTATTCTGTTTGGATTGACATAGTTATAATCTCTTTATTTAGTGTGTAATGTATTATATCAAAAAATAGAAAAAGATACAATAAATATCTTTTTTTATTTTATGAAAAAAATTACTTATTGCTATTCTGGCCTAAATGGTAAGCCTCAATAAGTGCTTTTTTAAAGTTCCAAACTGAAATTTCTGCAAAGTCTTCGTTAGATTTGCGTTCTTCAAGACTCGTAAATGAATTGCTGTCTAGGCAAACTTGATTTAATTTATGATATAAGTCGGTTTTGCGAAAATCATCACTTTCAACTTTAACAAAAAAGAATTTAGGATCACAACCTTTTGGGATGATCTGATCATTAGTTAAGAAATCATTAACACAGCCATTAACAAGGATGATATCATCATCAAGTAAGATATTTTGAGCTTCTAAAATGTCGGCAGCTTGACCACAAAAAACGGAGTTGAAAATAACAGCGTAGGAATTAGACATAAAGAACCTTTTCTAGATAAGTGATTTAAGTATATATTATACATTAATAATAAGTTAAAATAAAGTATTATTTAATGAAATTAATACCCAATATTAGCAAGTGTTACAACACGTTCTAATGCCTTATTGAGTTCCATATCGCGAAAAGTACAAGGTTTTAGGCCATTAGCAGCAATACAATTAACTGTGCCTGTTGTAGGGTAAAATTCAACTCTACGAACCTTTCCTGTGACAGTCATATGTCGGTTTTTACTAAAATAAGTCTTTATTGTAAGACCTCTTGAAGTAAAGAAGTCACATATTTCAGCATGCTTATTATGATCAATAATGTTTTTCACAAAAAAATACTCCAAAAATTAATAATATAAGTTATTAAGAGTATAATACACTAGTATAATAATATATTCAACTATATATTATTGAGTAACCAATAATATTTAAAAATTATTGATATTAGAAGCGAGTAAGAGAAGTTTTGCATCTTCTGGCTCAAATAAACTAGCAATATCATTTATTTCAAAATATTGAAGATTTGGATTAGTGAATAACTTTGGTAAGAGTGATATTTTTTTAAAATCAATAAGGATTTTAATGCCTTTTCCATCTTTAATAAGTGGATTAATACAAGGATGTGAAATTATTTTTAAAAATAAATCTTGATATCCTTTTGTATTGATATTTGCACATAAATGAAGAAACAAACAAGGTTGATTTAATATAATGTGAAATTTAGGCTGTTCTATGAGATAGTTAATAATATTAATGCAACATAAATGTGTGATTTGATTATATATATGCTTGAATTCACTAAAATCAACATAATATTTATCAGTAACACATTTAAACATAAATAAATTATCACTTTCAATGGCCTGATTTATTACTCTATGAAAATTTGATTTTTCATTTATTATTTTATAAAATAAATCAGTATTGTATTTAAGGGAGTAATTTAGTACAGTTTTAATTGTGGAGTGCTCTAAGGAGTATTGATTATTTTCTAATGATAAAATTTTATTTAATCTAATAAAATCAGCTATATCAATAAAATGTTTAAGTAAAAAAGAGTTATTTGGACATAATTTAACATCATTATTATCTATAATAAAGTCAAATAAAATAAGATCTTGAAGTTGTGAGGCGGCACTAAGTGCGCGATTATAATCAAGAGTAGGGTTATGGCTAAGAGAGAGTAATTTTACTTCTTCAATACTATTATCTTTAATTAATTGTAAGAAATGTGATTGCAAGTTCATGTTTGAAATTCCTGTTTTTTAATAATTAATAGTGTTAAATTTTCAAAAAGATGGTTAAGTAAAATGAATAATTTTTAAAATAAGTCTTTAAGTCCAACTAGTTTTATTTTTTTTGCAAATATAGATTGATAATATTTTTAACACACAGAATTGTTTATTAATTAATAATATACTAATGTCGGATAAAATGGAAGCATTAGTTTTGTTGGTTTGCAGTAATACATTGAAGGTAAAAATAAGATTAAAACCATTAACTTAATTGTTAATGGTTTTGTTGACTTAAATACTAGGCTTTTTCAGTTGGTGACTGAGTTTCAAAGTATTTTTTAGATGTCAGTAGAAAATTTTCTAAAACAGAATGTTCCATAGTATATCCTTGGTAAAATAAGATTATTACTTTTGATTAAATTCAATTTGTGTTAGTTTTTTATATTTTTGCTTTAAAATTAAAATTGTTTGAGAATGTAGTTGAATTTTTTTACAATTTTCATTCATAGTTAAGCGAGTAATGGAATGAGATTCCTGTTTTTGAGTTTTAATTGCTTTTTTTAAGTCTTTTTGTGTTACACAAAGTTCTTTTAATTGAAGCTTAAATTTACTGAGTGCTAAATTTACTTTTTGAATACGCTCTTTTAATGAAAGGTCTTCCGCTGTTTCTTTTTTAGGGGGGAAGATTTCTGGGAAAGTGCGCTTATCAAAAGTCTTCAATGTTTTATGCAATGACTTAACTTTTTGTTCAAGATTAAAAACTTCTTGACGGCCAAAACACAATGCTGACTGTGCTGCTGAGGTGATTTGCTGATCGGTTGATGTTCTCTGAATAACCTTTAATCCCTTTTGATTATTATGCAGCATGTTTAGCATAGTCCGAGAGGAAGAAAGTTGTGTAGCCAATAATAATTTAGCTGGTGTGTTTGTATGTCGTTTATTCAAGTTAATCTCCATTAAAATTAGTTTACTGATTTTTTGTGTTTTGTTTAATTGTGGCTCTATTATAACAAACTTTTATGGGAAAAACAAACAAAATAATTAAAAATAAAAAAATTGACAAAAGTGAGGTAAATTGGTAGAATAAACAAATTAAAATATTATTATAGGTGTAGAAAATGAGGATTTATTTTAAAAAACCTTTTTACTAAGTAACTTAACTTAGTGAATAGAGGTGTTGGAATGGGAAAAACCATTAGAAGAAAGAAAGAATTTAATGATTATATGTTTGTTGAAAGTGTTTTTCTTGAATTTGAGCATAACAAAGACATTAGTAAGTTCTGGCGAGAATGTATGCTTGGTAAGAATGATACGGTTAAGAAAAGATATAACTATATTCATTCAGATCGTTTTAAATCAAGCAATAAATCTCAGTCATATGTAAAAAAAATGTCAAATAAGATTATTCGTGTAGAAAAAAGAAATATTATTTTTAAGATAATTGAGGGTAATATTTATTTTGAGAAAAAGTCTTTACCTAAAAGAAATGCATTAGAAAGAATATATCTTTAATAAGAAAAATCGCCATTTAAGGCGATTTTTTTTATTTAAAATAAAATGAATTTTAAAAACCATTTATATTGGTAAAGGGCAAGAATACTTCTCTTTGCTTAATAGTTAATCTATTGGCAATATCATTATGGGAGAATAGTGATACATAAGGGTGTTTTAGAAGGTGTGGCAACAAATCTAGTCGTTCATTATCAATTAACTCACCAAGTGCTAGGCATTTACCGTCTAATGGGTTAATGGTCGGATTAACAATCATTTTTAAATAAATTTCTTCAAAATTTAATTTATTAATATTATTGCAAACAAAGATGAATAATTTGTTATTTGATTTATTAATCAATAATTGATACTGAGGTAAATTAATCATATAGTTTATTATTTTAGTACTACTGAAATAAATCATATGTTCAAAAATATAATCAACAGTTTCGATAGATGTATATTGTTTAGAAAATAAATAATCTAAAATATTAACAGAGTCGCATCGTGTAATTAAAACAATAAGAGAACTTTCCCCTTGACGCTTTAAGTCAATTGGGATTTTATGAAGATTAATTATTTTTTTAAAATAAAAAAGTAAATCATACTTGATAAGTAATGGTATTAATTCATCAAAGTTAGTAAAATTAGTAATGTGTTGTTCAAAAATTGGATCAATAATCTGATTGAGTTTAATATTATTAAATTTATTATTAGAAGAAGATATTATTTTTAAAATATCAATAAGTAAAAGATTGTTTCTTTTTTCACTAACAATATTGGCAAATAATGATAAATTATAGTCTGCTGCATACAATATACAATTATGGATAAAGCTCTTATTAAGGAAATATTCATTATTTTTAATAGATAAAAGCTTATTAAGTTGATCTTGTTTTTCATCCTTTATAAGTCTTTGGATTAGAAAACTGTTGGCGTGATTAACGTATACATTGGTATGCTCAATAATGAGATCAAAAAGAAAATAATCATCATGATTAACTGCAGCAAGGAGTGACAAATTATAATCAAGATCAGTTCTATTTGATAATATCTCAGGTTTTGCAACCTCAATATTGTTTAATTTAACTGCATTGATAAATTCTTTTTGAGATAACATACTTGTATATTCCTTCACAATAATATTTAATTATAATGTAATTAAAGTTAAAAGTCAAAAATTAACTAAGGGTAATGGTTAGTGCATTTAGTATTTTTTTGTTTGGCTGAAAATGAGGATTAGTTAATAGGAGTGGTACAAGCTCGACTTGTTTTAAATGAATAAGTGTTTTAATGCCTATCCCATCGTTAATAAGTGGATTAATGCATGGGTTTGAAATTATCTTTAAAAACAATTCATTATACCCTTCTGTATTAATATTTTCACATAAGTGAATAAATAAGCATTTTTTTGCAATAAAATATGAGATTTATGTTATTCTATTAAATAAATAATCATGTTAATTCGACATAAATTAAAAATGTTTTCAATAGTCATATTAGATTCCAAATTTAATTAAGTTGTATTTTATCTAAAAATCAATTATGTTTGACATTAGTAAAAAAATATCAACCTCTTGAGGTTTGAGATTATTGGTAATATCATCTCTATTAAATAGTGTTACATAAGGATGTTTAATAAGTAGTGGCAATAAATGTTCGTACTTATTAGTAATGATATTCGAGATTCCTTCGCAATTTTTGGCTAATGGATTAATATTTGTTTTTTTTATAATTTTTATATAAAGTTCTTCATATCCTTTTCTTTTAATATTATCACTAATATGAAGATAAAGAGCATTATTATTAAATGATAAGTCAAACTTAGGGTCTTCAAGAATATAATTAATGGCAGAACAAAAACTATATTTAATGGCAAGACTAATTAAGTTATTTGACGTGGAAAAGCTGATATAATATTTTTTAATTAAATAATTAAATATCTCAGTTGAATTATGTTCAATAGAATAAGAAATTAATGATTGAAGTTGTTTATTATAGTCATGAGAAATGTAAGTCTCTATTTTTTTAAAATAATAAAAAACTCGATAGGATATAAAAGCTTTTGAAAGCATTAAGAGTTCAGAGTTAGAAAGAAGCTTAATATTGTCGTCAAAAAAGTTTTCAAAAATTAAATTTAAGTCATTATTGATAGTATTGCAATTATTATCAAATAAAACCTCGGCTAAAAAGAAAATAGAAACTTTATTTCTTTTTTCTTTGATTATTTTATCAAATAAATAAGGATAATTTTTGCTAGAAAAACTTAGATAATGTTGTAATAAATTATTTTTTATAAAATACTCATTATTAGATATAGAAAGTAAATTATTAAATTTCTTTTTATTTTTATTATATATGAAGTGACTAATAATAAATGAATTATTTAAATTTAAATGAGCATTAGTATTTTGAATAATATAATCAAAAATAATATAATCAGATTGCTTTACTGCATATAACAATGACATGCTATAATCTAAGTTAGCTCCTGAAAGAATAATGTTTTTAACTAATTCAATATTATTCTGTTGGATAGCATATATAAGATCTTGTTGAGTAGTCATATTAGTACCTATATTTAAAAACTAAATATATTAAGTGTTGTTAATAATTTTCTTTCCTCATCTGGTTCGATGACTTCAAGAATGTTTTTTATATTAAATAGCTTTACATATGGGTGTGACATAAATAGCGGCAATAAATGTAAGTAATTATGTTCAATAAGGTATGAGAGTCCTTTGCAATTAATGGAAAGTGGATTAATAACGGGATTTTTAATAATTTTAATATAAAGTTCTTGATAATTATCTCGTTTAATGTTTTTACAAATATGAATAAATACTTCATTGTTGTTGCAAGAAATATCAAATCTTGGATCATCAATAATATAGTTAATGAAAAATGCGCAACCATATTGTAATGACTGCTTAATTAAATTATTGCAAGCAGAAAAGCTAAGATCGTATTGATTAATTAAATAATTAAAAATATCAAATGAGTTATGTTCAATAGTACTCATAATTAATGTATGAAGTTTGTGCTCATATCTATGGGATATATAAGGTTCTATTTTTTTAAAATAATAAAGAGAGTTAAATGATATAATGCGCTCAGAAATGAGTAATAGTTCAGACTCAGGAGCGAATCCAGTTGAAGTCTCTAATTCTGAATTAAATAATGATTTAGTTTCTTTTTCAAAAAAGCGTTCAAAAGTGACAAGAATATCATTGTGAATGGTTTTTTTTGTATTTAGAACTAAATTAATAACATCGTAAAGTAAGATTTGGTTTCTTTTTTCATTAATTATTTTATCAAACAAATAAGGATGATGTTGAATAGAGAAGGTTAGGAATTCATTAAAATAGTTTTCTTTTATAAAATATTCGTTACGTTCAATAAATAAAAAAGAATTAAGCCTTTTAGGATCTGGATTATTAATAAAGTGTTGAATAACGGGAACGTTACTTAAATTAAGGTAAGCATTAGTTTTTTCAATAATATAGTCAAAAATAATATAATCCGCATGTCTTACCGCATAATACAATGCTCTACTATAATCAAGATCCATTCCTGATGTAATGAATTCTTTTACTAATTCAAAGTCGTTATTTTTGACAGCCTTTAATAATTCTTTTTGATTATTAATCATATATATGTATTCCGCATACTGTTATCATGGTTATCTCTTGATTTTGAAGAAGATATGAATCCCTTAAATAGTGGATGGTTAATAGCTAATTCAAATCCTTTTCCTTTATAAATATTATAACTAAAATCATTGACAAAGATACCTAATAAGTATTTATTAAGATTGATCGTTCTTTTTCCTTTTCTTTGCCAATATTCAATAAAATCTTCTCCATTTTCACTAGCCCAAATTTTAAGTGCTTCTTCTCCATTTTCACCGTCATAAATAAGATCAGTAATTTCAAAATACTCGGCTTTAATTTCTTCAAATGTTTGATTCATTAAGTTTGAAAAAATAAACTCTTCACGTTCTTTATTGAAGTTACCCTTACAGTGTTGAGACCGATAATTCCAAGAAATAGGCTTTGTTTTAAAATCCCGTCTAATTAATTCCCAATCAAAAAGCATTGTAACGTCAGCCCAAGAAAATGCATAGTCACGATCTCTGGTAAATGACCAACCTTTCATATAATGAGAGTTAAGGTAGTCTTCTCCTGCACTATCACGATGAACAATACCATCTTTCCAGTAGCGCTGAGTAGTTCTTGCTTCAAGTTCATTAGATTTAAGAATTGAATTAATATGCTCTAGTTTGATGGAATGCCAGATCCCTTTAAATTTAATAAGTTCTCTTGTAGATAAAGTATGCATAATAGTCTACCAATATTGAAAGTTTTTACTTCATAAATGTAGTATTAATTATACTTGAATTTGAGTGGAAAAGCAATGAGATAAAATAATTTTGATTATTAATTTAGATTGGTATATAATAAATATAAACAATTTAGGAGTCATATTATAATGGTTAATGAGAAAGATATAAAAGAATTAATGACGTATGCAACTGAATCAAAAAAAAATAAAATAAAATCAATTATTGGTCAGGCACAAAAAATAATAGAAGATCCAAATAAGGAAGAAAGATTAAAAAAGCAATTTTGTGTAACATGTTTTTATAGATCAACAATGGCAGGCCAAAAAATGACTTATAAAAACTGCCTGTCTTGTGATAAGGAAATTGTTTTTGGAAACACAAATGTTGATAAGGTTTGTGACGATTGTGCAACTAAATATTCTGCTTGTAAAAAATGTCTTGCCGAAATCTAAATAATTATAAGGGAATGATTATTTAATAACGACTCCATAACTTGTAAATAAGTTATGGAGTCGTTAATTATTCTGTGTGTTAAAAGAGATTTTTTTACTTAATTGTTATGTTTTTTTTAAGTTTATATTTTAGATAAATAAAGTGTTGCTCTGTTTTTAATTTTTCTAAAACTGTATCAAATTTTAAAAGTCTATCAACTATATCGTATAATCCTTGCTGGTAAGCCATTTTTATAATGCAATTACTATCAAAGGAAAGATCAATGTAAGGGTATAAAATTAAGAGATCAGCAATATCAACAAACCGATTTTTACAGGCAATAAGTAGACATTTATGGCCGTTAAGTCTAATATCAAAAAGTGGATGTTCAATAATTAACTTAACTTTATCCAAAAGATTATCTTCAGTAGCAAACTTAAGGCACTCAGCATTATCAACATTGGGGGAGATTTTTGGATTAAAAACTAATGATTCAAAAATATCTGAATTTGTTGCATACAAAGACTCTGTTAATAAGTCTTCATCGATTGAGAATTTATTGCTATCAATAAGCAGTTTAAATAAATTATAATTATTGTTTCTAATAGCAGTTAAAATACATTTACTGGAATGAAAAGTTGTATTTGGGTGCTCAATTAAAAATGTTATAAAAGATAGTGGTGCTTTATTAAAGCATGCAATTTCCATTGCAATGGTAGCATACTCAATAATTTCATTATTTAAAAATAAAAATTTAAAAAAATCAATATTATTGGTTTTAATGGCAACGTTAATGGCCTTAAGTGCATTATCTTTTAGGTTTAAGACCTGATTGTCATTTTTAAATACATTAGTTAAATATTCAATATTGTTTTTATCAAATGCCTCATTGAGTGAAAAATTAAAATCAAAAACATTTGAGAGTGATGTCAGCATTTCAGCGTGAACGTCAAGTAAGTTATGGTGATAATTTTTAATTTCGGACAAGTCTAATTGAATGACTCGCTTTGTTTCAAATTTAGGTAAAAAACGGTGAAGATCAAAAACGTTTGAATGATAAAAAAGTTGATAACTAACTTCAGGATATTTATCAGAACTTTTATAATTAGTGTTTACAACCTTAATTGCACCAAGTAATGTTGCTGACTTAATATCAATGCAAGCATCTTCTTTGGCCTCTCTAACCATTGCGTCATAGTAACTCTCGCCAGCGTCAACATGGCCTCCAATAAAGTCAATGCCACGTTGATTTTCTATTAGAGATATTTTGTCATCATAAGGTAGTACAAAACAAGAGGATATATGTTGTCTGCCAAGATTGTAGAAATCTTTTGCTTCAATCCAAGTGAGCAAGACCTCTATGTCTCCAAAAAATATTTTTGAGTTTGTCATATTTTCCCTTTAAAAGAATTTATTTGTTTTTTCTTGGTAATATTTGCCGCTTTTTTTATCAAGATAAATTTTGCGTAATTCAGCCTCTTTATCTCTAAGATTAGTAAAGTCACATGTTATTTTTAGATAAATATCGCAAATATCTTGAAACGAAAGAGAATTAAGAATGGTTATGGACGCATTAGTTTTCTCAGTTAAGGAGAAGTTATATTGATCTTCTGTCATCGTATAGTTCCAATCTGACTCATGCTTGTGTATATAGTGGAATTCACCATTAACAAGAGATACATAATCAGGAGTTACTACCGAGAAGGTGTTTTCTGAGCTATCTAAGCGATTAAATCGAATAGCTAGTTGAGTAAGTTGCTTTTTATTATACGATGCGGCAACGATCTCTACAATGGAGTGAGAGTATTCTGACGAACTTTGCAAGATGAGTAATGATAGTTTTTTCAAAACAAAGCCTTTTTTATCTAATAAATTATTATTAATATTATAAGTTTTTTATATAATAAGGTCAATGTATTTTTTTATATAATTAACTAAATTTTAAATAAAAAAAACCCACAAAATGTGGGTTTTTTGATAAATAAAATGAAATTTACATAAAAAATATCAACAACGATGGTTGGTTCAAAAGAAATAATGTAGACAGCATTACTTCAACAGTTATTTTACGTTATGGAACCAGCATAAAGTAATCAATTTTTAAAAATATAATTTAGTGTAATAGCAAATACACAAGTAAAGTAAATATTGGCTCCTTCCAGACTTGAACTGGAGACCTGTCAACTATTCATCGAATGCTCTAACCAACTGAGCTAAGGAGCCAAAACTGTAACCCAAACAACGATATTTAAATCAGAGAGCTTTGGGTTAAAACTGGTGGCCCCTTCCAGACTTGAACTGGAGACCTGTCGATTATGAGTCGAATGCTCTAACCAACTGAGCTAAGGGGCCAAAATACTATAAAAAAATGGTACGCTGTGCTGGATTCGAACCAGCGACCACCCGCTTAGAAGGCGGGTGCTCTATCCAACTGAGCTAACAGCGCATAGTGTAACTAACTAATTTCTAAAGCTATTATAAATCAAGTATCTAATAAAGTCAATATTTATTTAAAACATTTAAAATTAAAAACTGGTGGCTCCTGCTGGACTCGAACCAGCGACCTGACGATTATGAGTCGTATGCTCTAACCAACTGAGCTAAAGAGCCGACACTAACCTAGTAAAAGAAAATAACTAAAAGTAAGTTAGTGGTAAATCTAAATCCTATTTATCTCTATTATATTATGTTTTATTAGTTATCTAATGAACTTCCAGTAATCCCTATACCGACCTATCAATAAATCGTGCTTTCGCTGTATAAAGGCTATATTCGACTTAATTATTTGCGAATAGTCTAAGCTTTAATTACTGTAACTTGGACATCAACCAAGCTAAATATCTACACCTCCTTGAAAAAGCGATTAAGTTTATAAATAAAACACTAACTAACTAATTTATAAAGCTATTATAAAGTAAGTGTTCAATAAAATCAAGCTTTATTTAAAAAATTTAACTCTTTAAAAATGGTACGCTGTGCTGGATTCGAACCAGCGACCACCCGCTTAGAAGGCGGGTGCTCTATCCAACTGAGCTAACAGCGCATTGTATAACCAACTAATTTATAAAGCTATTATAAAGTAAGTATCTAATGAAATCAAGCTTTATTTAAAACATTTTACTCTTTAAAAATGGTGCGCTGTACTGGATTCGAACCAGTGACCCCCCGCTTAGGAGGCAGGTGCTCTATCCAACTGAGCTAACAACGCATAGTGTAACTAATTAATTTGTAAAGCTATTATAAGGTAAGTCCCTAATAAAATCAAGTATTATTTTAGATATTAATAAGAAAGATTAGTGAAGATATTAGCTAGATTAAATAATAAAGGCTTCTGCCGTAGAAGAAGCCTAAAAATTAATAAACTAACTCATTGCATTAAATATTATAGCTCGCTAAAAGATAGGTTATGATTATTAAAATGGTCTGAAAGCTCTAATAAGAGATCTTCATTAGCAAGAGACTTAAGTAGTTCTATGACAGGTTTAGTATCACCACAGTATGATTTAATAACCTCAGAGAAATTACCTTGGCAGAAAGGATCAAACTCTAAATCATCAATATCAGTAGCATAAAGATGATAGTGATCAGAGGAAAAAACAAGAGAACAGTCTTTGTGCTTAAAATATAAATCTTCATTAGTGAAGATTGCTGATTTAAGTTCTGCTGCTGATACATCTTCAATATAAAGAAAATTACTTTTTTCCATAATAAATACTCCAAAATAATAAGTGTTGTTGCTTGATTGAGTAGGTATTATATCATATAAGAATAGTAAGTAAAATACTTAATTAGATTTTTGAAATAAAAAAGCCATAAATAAATTATGGCTTTTTATAATAAAATTTAAGGCACCTAGATCAAAAAAAAGGTTTCTCTCTTCAAAAAAAAGAAGGTGGTATTAGCCACTGTGCGAGTTCTTCGCAAAAGCCTTGTAAAATGGCGGTTCTTGCAGGACTTGAACCTGCGACCAATTGATTAACAGTCAACTGCTCTACCGACTGAGCTAAAGAACCAAAGTATTAAAAACATAAAACTATTATATATATATTGTAAAATAAAGCAAGTGTTAATTAAGATATTTTTAAATTAAATAACACCTAAAAAGTTTTGATAAGCGCTCTCCATAACTGGTCACTGACTTAATCTGTATTCAAGGACTCTTCGGGAATGTTAAAGATAATTAATCGATAACTAATCCAGCCTTTAATTTTTGTGCGAAACGTATGCCGCCAAAACTTTAAAGATGTTAATTAAAAAAAATTATCATTTTGAAGAAACCTTTCTAAGTCGCTTCTAATGATAACTTAAGGCTATTATATATCTAGCAATATCAAATGTCAACTAAATAATGTGTAAATTAAATAAAAAAATTAAGCACCAATAAGACTTTTTAGGTCTCCAAATGCCAAATTAGGCTTATAGGCATTTTTAGCCTTACGAGCCTGAATAAAACGAGAATATTCCTCTTTCTCTAACTTTTCGTCTTGGATTTGTTGTTTGTTATCAATAACCATTTGCTTAATTTCAGCATTAAGCTGCTCAGTGCTCACTGAATCATAATTAATCCCGTAAGGCTTATGACCATAAACGCTGCGGAAAAACTCATAATGATCACAAACTAGACAATAGCGATTATACTCGGCTAAATTAGAAACATTTTGGCCTGCATAATAGCTAACTAAATCAAAAGCTTCTTCTGAAGTTAATTTATCATTTTCAGAAAGAAAAAGATTTAACAACTCAGTTTGTTCAATATTTAAAGCAGATTTAGTTGTATTTTGCATGATATAGCCTTAATGGTAATTAAGTGTAATAACTGTTTCAAGAGGTATATAATATCAAAATTTATATAAAATCACAAGAATTAAATAAAATAAATATAAAATGTTAGAAGGAATTAAGAGCAGATAAGCTCTTTTAAATTTCCAAAAGCCAAATTGGGCTTATAGGCATTTTTAGCCTTACGAGCCTGAATAAAGCGGGAGTATTCCTCTTTTTGTAATTTCTTTTCATGAATGAATCGTTCATTATCTAAATGAACTTTTTGGATTTCTTCTTCTAGCTCTGAAATGCTTAATGCTTCATAGTTGAAGTTGCTAGGACGATACCCATAAACATCTCTGAATAGCTCGTAATGATCGACTACTAACATATTATGCTTATAATCAGTAACACTAAAAATACCACAATCAGCATGGTAGCCCATAAGACCAATTAAAGTCTCGGCATTATCACACTTATCTTCACTAACAATATAATGAAGTAGTTCAATTTGTGCGGCACTGAATGCAGAAGTATCAATTGAGTTAATCATAATATAACCTTAATAATGTATAATAATGTGTTGTTTCAATAAATATATAATATCAAAAATGATATAAAATAGCAAGAATTAAATTAAGAAAATATAAGTTCTTTTAAATTTCCAAAAGCCAAATTCGGCTTATAGGCATTTTTAGCCTTACGAGCCTGAATAAAACGAGAATATTCCTCTTGCGCTTCTTTTTCTGCTTTGGTTTGCTGTTGAAGATCAATCTTCATTTTGTCGATTTCAGCTTCTAGTTGTGCTGAACTCATTGACGCATAGTCGAAATCATAAGGTTTAAAACCATAGACAGTGCGAAAAAATTCATAATGTTCACCAGAAAGACAATGATGCTCGTACTCTTTAACACTATTGACATCTTGGTTGCTATAATAGCTGATTAGCCCAAGAGCATCTTCTGTTGGTAAGTTTGGGTCTTCCATAAGGATAGTGTTAAATAACTCAACCTGTGAAGCAGTTAGCGCAGAAGTAGCAATTGAGTTAATCATAGTAGAACCTTAATAATGTCTCATTTCAGTATATATATAATATCAAAAATGAAATAAAATAGCAATAATTAAATAAAAAATATTTTAAAGTTAAGTTGTAATAGGCTCTTTATGGATACCCTTAGAATGATTGCATTTTTTATTTTTACACTCATAATAGTCAAAGGCTTTTGAGGTATTAATTAACACAAAATCATGTTGACCAAGTGTGCATTGGGTTTTTGGCTTTTTTTTAAAAAAATAATTTAAAAAACTCATATTTTATCCTTATTAGTCAATATAATATGCATTTATTGAGCTATCTAACTTAATGACAGTTTTATCTTGCAATGGTTGAGATATAGTTATGTTGTTTTTTACCACGCCAAAGATATCGCAAAAAATAGAGGTCACATTTTCACAATTTAATTGATGTTTAATAATGCAATGTTGAATTTTTTCAGCAAAAACCTCTTTTTTTTGTTCAGTAAAATTACCTTTGAAAGGAAGTATAAAAGTATGCTGTGGTAATGATACAATAATGCATTTTTTTAAAATAATATTTTGATTAGTCATTTTTTTTCTTTTTAAGTGTAAGTTATGGACTTATTATACAATAATGAAGAGAAAAAATCAAATTATAATTTAAGAATAATATTACTCAGGTAAAAGCTTTGTAGGTGTTGTACTTCCAGATCCTTCAAAGACCTTAGCATAAACACGACTAGGAAAAACACCATAATCTCTAATTTCCGAGTAGATCTCTACATTATTAATATAAAATGATAATTTTTTAGTTTCAAAATTAAGGCGAAGTTCAGGATTATCAGTAATTGAAGGAGATGTTAAGATTATTTTTTTAATAAGTGTTCCATTATTATAAAAGTTAAGTGAATTATCATAATTGTACCACCAAAATATAGAATGAGATATACCAGCGGCACCAGCGGCATAAGTTATGTCAGCATCAAAAATTAAAAGGTGATTCGCATAATTTGCACCAAAAGACTGGATTTTAACTCTAGCTTCATTAAATTCACTGCTATCCACTATTAATGTAGGTTTTGACATTTGGTTTGTTGATAATGATACAAGGTTGCCATTAGTGTAAGTTCCAGCACCAGATTCATTTGATAAATCAAACTCAGATATGTATTTAAAGTCTTTTTTTGTATTTGTAATTTCTTTTTTTTGAACAATAATACTGCTGTTAATGGATTTATCTATATTAGCTAAATATGTTGCAGAATTAACATAGAATGAAGATAATGAGATAAGTATTACTGTAAATGATTTAAGCATGAGTGTTTTCCAAGTTGTTATATATTTAATAATATTATAATAAACAAATAAATCAAGTAATTTTAAGAATATAGTTATTCTGGCAGTAATTGTGTTGGTGTTTTAGAAGCAGACCAATCATATATAACAGCATAAACAGAAGACGGGAATGTGCTGGTTGAAATAGCCCCACTATATTTGATATCATTATTTATGTAAAATTCTATATTTTTATTAATAAAATTTATTCTAAACTCCATAACGTCAGATATTGTATTGGTGCCTATATAAAAGGTTTTTATTAATACTGAATTATTATCGTAAAAATATAAAAGATTATCATCATTATACCAAAGGACAAATGCTTTATTGGTTGAACTATCTCTTATATGTAATTGGTTACGGAAGTTACTACCAAAGCTTTTAATTTTAAATCTAATTTCGTTAGCTTCTTCTTCTGAACCAATAAATGTAGGTTTTGACGGTTCTGAATATGGCACAGTTACATAATCATTACCAATATAAGTTCCACTTCCAATTGCAGACAAATTAAATTCAGACATATAAATATATGGTTTAATAGAAGATTCAGGAGGTATGGGTGAGGTATTTTGATTAACAATAATATTGTTATTAACTGAGTCGATTTTTAAAAGATAGGGTTCTGATGATAGTGGTGAGAAAAATATTGCACTGATAAGTGTTAATATTGATATGGATATTTTTTTAATCATAAAGTTACCTATTGTTTTTTTATATGTATATAAGTCTATTATGATGTATAAAAATAATAAAACAAGTGTATTTAATAATATGTTTTTTTTTGACTTAAAAATATAGAAATGCTATAATAAGTTAAAATAAAAAGGAGTGAATAATGTTGGGTTTTCCAAAATTATATAGTAATAAAAAACTAATGACAAATAAGCTATTATTAAGTGCTTTGTTAAATAAAAAATACAAGGTTTTTAATTATTCACTTGATTTAAAGCTATCTAAGGGTAAAAAAATTCCACTACTAAAAATGGTTTACCATTATGCTGTAAAAAATAAAGAATATGATATTGCTATTGATTGTGTTAGTAAAATTATTGAAGAATATAAAATTCAAGAAAAAACAATTAAATATAAAGGAAAGCAATTATGGCTTAAAAGAAAAAGAATGGTTCTTTTTTATCATTTTTTTAAAAGTTTAGTAAAAAATAAAAACAAAGAAATGTTTAAAATGTTAATGCAGAATATAGAATGGGGCGATATATATTTTGAATCTTCCAAAGAGAAAGATTATTTATATTTGCTGGCAATGAAACATGGTGATCCAGAAATATTGAAGTTAATATTGAATAGCACTGCTTTCTCTTGGTATTTAGGTGTTGTAAGTGATGCTGAAGTTTTCTTAAAGGGATTGAGGACTGCATTTTATAATAAAAAGTATTTGCTTTGTTCTATCGCTTATAATTCAAGCAGCTATTTGGCTAATTCTGATAAATATGGTACTGCTATAAAAGAGTTAAAGTATAATGCAATATCTATAGGGGATTTCAATATATTTGAAGAAGAAAATGTTGTGGGGCAAATGAAGTTTGATTTAGGTGATGATGAACACTGGTATTTAGATAGAATAATTAGTAGAAATGATCAAGAAATATTAATAAAGATAATGGAGTATAAAAAATTAAAAGATAGTTGCGGTAGATTCAATATATATTTAGCATCTTGGAATAAAATAGTAGACCTAGCCGTAAAAGTAGATTCAATAGAATTGGCGAGATACTGCTTGGAAGAAAGCAATGTAAATATTATTGGTGTAAATACTTATGAAAAAAAAGAAGAATTAGTGCTGTATGTTTTGAACAAAGCAATATTTTTTGAAAGAACTTCATTGATTGAAGTGATAATGAGGGATTATCTAAGGTATAGAAGTAAAGGGAGTAATTTTAATAGTAAATATATAGAAAAAACAAGAAATAGAGAAATAATTGAGATATTATTAAAATATATAAGGGAAGAGAATTTTATAAAAAAATTAAATTTATTGTTAAATAAAATTAATTTATCTGAAAAACTAAATGACTTCTAAGTAAGGTGATTAAAATGCTTGATTTCCCTAAATTATACAGCAATAAAAAACTAATGACAAATAAGTTATTATTGAGTGCGTTATTAAATAAGAAGTATAAGGTATTTAATTGCTCACTTGAATTAAAATTATCTAAGGGAAAAAAAATTCCTTTATTGAAAATGGTTTATAATTATGCTGTAAAAAATAATGAGTATGATATTGCAATTAATTGCGCAAATAGAATTTTAAAAGAATTGAAAAACAAAGATAATCAGATTAGTGCGATTAAGGATTATGAAAAAAGAAAAGTAGAGCGTCTTAATTATTTTTATAGTTTTTTTAAAACACTGATAAGAACTGAAAATAATGAAATGTTTAAAAAACTAATGTATGAAAGTACAGAAGAGTTAATGTTTTTAAATAAAGATTTTGAGAAAAATAGCTTATTTTTGTTATCAATGAAGGCTGATAATGAGGATTTTGCAAAAATGATATTAAATAATCGTTATTTTAGCATTTTTAATGGAACAGTGAGTGATTCGGAAACTTTTTTTAAAGGACTGCTTATTGCTTTTAAAAGAAAGCGTTATGACATTTGCAGTATTGCTTATAATTCATTAAGTTATTTAAGATCTGTTGATAAATACCGTTGTGCTATTCATAAGTTAATTGATTACGCTGTATTAAATGGTGAGTTAGATATATTTAAAAAGGAAAATGCTTTAGGTGAAATGAAATTTAAATTAAATGCAGATATTGAAAATCATTTGAAGATGGCTATTGATAATGGGAATTTAAATTCAATAATACTTTTGCTTAATTTTTATGAAAAAGAAGATATGCAAAAGAAATTAAGGTTAAATATCTGTGAGTGGAGGGGAATTATATGTTTGGCAATAAAGAAAAATAATGAGGCATTGGTTGATTATTTTTTAGACAAGGAGAGAATAAAATTAGAAGGTGATTTGTTTTTTTTAAAAATAGAAGGAATGGTAATGTATGTTATTAATAAATCTATTAAATATATGAAGATTGAAATACTGGAGTATATAATGCCTAATTATGGTAAATTATATTTGGATATAGATTTGCTAAATAAGGGTGATTTAATTAATACTAATGATGAAAGATTTGTAAGGGTATTAAGAAATAATGTAATAAATAAAAAGTTCGTTATTGGTATTAATGAGATATTAAATGAAATGATATTAAAGAAAAAAATAGGTCAATTTTAAAATAAAAAAACGAGACAATAATATCTCGTTTTTTAATAAATAATTAGTTTTTAGTATTTGTGGGCATTTTCAGTCGCAGAATTATAAACGTATTGGCCTACTGAAGATTTAGTCCACGTTAACAAGTTTGCTAAACTATTTAGTTTGGAAAATAATCCACTATAACCATCTTCGGGTGTAATGTCGTCATCTGTAAATCCAAATAGAGAGTAAAAGAATTCATTGAAGCCATTCGAATTAACTGTTTTAAGGAACTCAACAGCAATAGACATTTCATCGGGGTTGTTCGCGATGCGATCTTTTCTAAATGACATTTTTAATAATGCAAAAATAAGTCTTGAAATTGAATAAAATTCAATTTCTTGAAAAATAATAAGAATTTCTTCACAGCGCTTACATAATTCATAATTTACTGTAATAGGAAATTTTTCGCTATGAGACTCTTTATTAATTTTATTTAAAAATAAGTCTGCTTTTTCATGGTCATCTCTAATTTCACGAGCAACCTCAATAGTGATTCGTGAGTCATCAAATAATGTAATATAATGTGATTGAAGATAGGCGATATTCTTTTGACTTTCTAAAGAAAATGCGTCTTGAAGTGATTTTATACCAAATTGACTAGCAAATAAATTTCTAAAATGAGAAAGTGTTAGTTTCTTACCTTGAGTTGATTTGTGTAGTGTTTGTGTGATTTTTTTAGCTTGATCAAGTGTAGTAATTTTCAACATAATTAAATCTCCTGTTCGGTATTGTAATGTTTACGGTAAGTGTGCCTACTTGACTATTCAATACCTATGATTTAAGTATGTAATATTATTTTTTTAAATATTTTTTCCCCTTTGTAGGCGGGAGGTAAAACAAACCTAATCCTACGTCACCGATTTCTGACTCAATGGATTAAAGATATTATACTAAGATTTAATTAGAAAGTAAAGAGGAAAAGCCGATGATTTAAAATTATCGGCTTTTTGTTTAATAAAAAGATAGATTAGTGTTAATTGCCTAGAATTATTTTATCATAGTATTTAATCATCATTTCAATATTATTCAATACTTCATCTTTTAATATATGTTTACCAGAAACATTAAGGGCATAAATCTCCTTTAATTCTTCAATAGTCTGATTAACAACAATTAACCATTCTGATTTAATATCAGCACCATAACTTGTCATAAGTTTGTTAGGTGTTGTCTTACGACTAATGCAACTAATGTAACTTTCATTTTCAAAGTATGGCTTTAATTCAACTGGAAGTTTACTAAAATCGACATCGATAATTTTAGTGGGATTGTAAATTTCACCATCTAACCATATAAGATTGGAGTTAAATAATAATTCATAAACAGGATCTGTAAAGTCAGTTGGTTTTACTTTTTTTGCATTATCAAATATCTCATTTTTTTGAGATAATAATTTTATAGTATATTTGATGTTATCTAATATATTAAGCATGAATTGAATATTAGTGCCGTCATTTTTATTTGAAATTTCTGTAAAAAAGTAAGGTTTTAGTTTCTCAGAAAATTCAGAAGTTCTTTCAAATATATAATTATCTATAAATGCAGAACAATTAAAACTATTAGTTTCTTCGAAAAAGGAGTTTAGAAGATCATCCTTGTAATTAACATACAAAAAGCATTTATTATCAACAAACTCAATTACTATTAAGCTTATAAGGAGACTAGTAACCAGTAAATTATTAATTCTAAAAAAAGCACCTAAATTATCTATAGATTTCATTTTTTCAATAGATTTAAAATTTTCTTCGCCTAATTTTTCGTAAAGCTCTGTAACTAATAGTAATAATGTTGGCTTAACAAAATTATATTCGAGGCAATAAAGTTTGAAAATTTCATCACCATAACCATTATCATCATTTAATAGTAGTGTAAAGTCTTTAAAAGATTTTTTATCGAAATTTGAGTAAGAATGAAGTTCTATTTCATTTGCTATGTCTGAATATTTAGGTTTGTAATGTTCGTTTTTTTCTTTTAAAATATTATTAATATGAGTGTTTTTAGTATTAATATCATTGGAGTTGGATAAATCAACCATATTTACTGCATTTTTAAATACAACATTAAAAATATCAGAAGGAGTAATTTTAAGATTAGTGTAATGACCTTTTATGAATACAATGAACGGGACATCACTTTTAACAATAATAAATGTATATGGGTTGTCATTTTGAATAAAATGTTCAAAATCAGCTTCTTCAGTGGAAAATGACGCTATACTTTTTTTAAGTAATATATTTATTAATTTACTCTGATTATTATGGAAGTAAATTGATGGAGATAATATAATTGAGTGTTCCATTAAGCCTCTATTTGTTTTTAAATTTTGACGTATTAATATTATACTGAAATTTAAACTAAAAGTAAATAATTATAAAATATAATGAGTTTTAGTTGGGAAATAGTTTTGTAGGAGTTGAACTTGTAGAACCTTCAAAAATAACTAAATAGACTTGATCTGAAAAATTTATATTATTATTAATTTGACTATATATTATATTCCCATTAGCGTAAAAGGATAAGACTTTTGTTTCAAGATTAAATCTAATTTCTAATATGTCGGAGGAAGTGGGATTATATTCAATGTCGATTTTAATAAATGTATTTGAATAAGGTATGTAAAAATTATTATCAAAATTATACCATTGTAATAACAACTGTTGTGTATTAGCATTTAAAATTTGAATTGCGTTAGCATAATTACTTCCAAAAGACTGAAACTTAACCCTAACTTCTTTATATTCAGTTGTATCGATTATATTAGTGGGTTTTGAGATAGAAGACATATTAGGTAAATGAACATAATCATCGCCAGTATAATTACCAAAGCCAATAGCATCTAAATTAAATTTAGATAAATATGAGAAAATTGGTTTTTCAGAAACAATATTATTATTGTCAACAACAATAGAATTTTTGGCATCATTATTGATGGTAGCAAAATAAGTATTTGATATTGCCTGAGTTGAAGTGATTAAAAGTAGTAATAAAAGTGCGATTTTGCTTTTCATAATTTTTCCTATATATATATATATATATAAATTGTATTACATTTTAATATAAAGTAAATATGGGAAATAAATTATATTTTAATATATAAAAATATATTAAATACAATAGTTTAAAAGTTTTTTAATTTATCAATGAAATAAAATTTAATAAATAAATCAATGTTATCATTTTTTAAAGTAACCTTAATTCTTGGGTGTCCAAGAAGTAATGGTAAGTAAATATTATCAGTATGTTCAAGATCAAGGTATATAGTAATGATTTCATTTAAATTTTCACTAGGGTCATAATCGGTATAATTAAATAAAAATGTTATAAATTCAAGGTATTTTAGATCATTATTGGTAATTTTAGAGTAAAAGAAATCCGAGTTTTCTTTAATACCAATATTGATATTTTTTTGTTTACATAATTTAATGAAATTAACATTGAGTGAAAGTAATGCCTTATCTCCAATAAAGTATAAGTCATCATTTAAATGATTTTTTTCAATCAATCTAAGCGCAATATTATCAGTATAGGGAGTGTTTGCTTCAATACAAAGAGAGATGAGTGAGAGTTCAAAACCTGTATATACCTCAACAGTATCACTGTATAAAAAATCTGAATGATTAATCATTTTATTAATAAGGTGATATTTTCCATAACTAAAAATAGAACGATAACAAGAAATATCAATAAATGAAAAATCAATATCGCCTAATAATAATTGAGTGACATTTTTAGTGCAATTGTGTTGAAGTAAGTATTTGAGCAATAAACCTTTTAACTTAGGTATATGCAAGTTAAGACATAGCCAGTTAATAGCATGGATTTCTTTGTTTTGAAAAAGTTTAGATATTACAGTTTTTATTTTAAGCCAAAACTCTTCATCAGTATGGCTGTAATTATCTATAATAAGTTGTTGTGCTTTTTCATAATCTTTGTTGGATAACAAAATGAAAATAGTAAAGTATTCAGAATTTCTATTTTGATTCATCAAGTAATCCACTTTTAACTTTATTTGTTTTTTGTCTGCCCCAAGAATAAGTCACCCATTCCTCTGTATCAGGGAAATATTCTTGCCAAGTATCTTGCCAACGACCAGTGATCACCAGTGTCATAGTGTTAGGTTTGGCATAGCCTATTGAATGACAGTAATTTCTAGCCAAAAATCGAGGCTTAAATAATTGATTAACTGTTTTATTAATTATTTTATTATCTTTAATGACTTTTTCTTCATAATATCCACGAAGAAGAAATGCATATGCATTAAATGCATGTGTATGAAATCTAACTTGATCAACAGTGTTCCAACGATAAAAAATGATGGAGAAAAGCTGTTTACACTCAAAAACAGTGTATTGTGTGACAGAACCTACACCAAGTGCAACTTCTTTTGATTTAAAAAACTTTATGCCCTTAAATAGCATTAAAATTTTAGATAATATTGTCATATCAATACCTTAGTGTTTTTAATTAAAAGAACTCTTAATTAAAGATATCTTTTTGTAAGAGTAGGTTCATTATATCATCATCCTAGGTGTAATACAATGAAATACTTAAAAATCAAAAAACAAAAAAGGCAACATAAGTTGCCTTTTAAATGGGGTAAGGGATAAGGATTATGCTGCGGTTTTATCTTCATTTGTAATAAAAGCGTCAGAGGTGCTATTAACCCCACGAGCATATTCACCAGAGCGCTTAGGATTTAAATCAATAATTTCCTTGCCAACAAAACTCATTCGACTTGTTTTCTTTTCGAACTCACCAACCATTTCACCAGTTCCCATTTCAGCGGCCTGCCAGCGAACATTAATGCTTAAAAAGATGCCTTTGTATTCAGGTGTATCTTTTGTTGCTTTAAGATGAGTCATTGCAGCCTTAGCCATTTGAGCATCAGCGTCCCAAACATTAATCGCAGCAACATGTTTTGTTTTTTTAGTGCCAACAGTGCGAACGTCATTTAGGAAAAGGGTTCCACCAGTGCCACTTTCATGGTCAACGTAGCCAGATAAGAAGCCTTCTACACGATGAAAATATTCTGCTGGTGCAAGCGTATGTGGTTGATTTTCAAACATTGGTAAATTATTATCAAGAGTTCCTGCCCAACCAAGAATACCACGAGCCTTATCTCCTGATTTAAATGGGTTGACTTGAATAATGTTTTTACCCATAAAACTCATACGACTAATTTTCTTTTCATAACCATTTTCAACGACACCAGTGCCAACTTCTTCACCTTGCCATTGAGCTGCTACACTAATAAAAATTGATAAATTGCGACCTGCTTCACGCTCAGAGGTGCGGTGTGCTGCTGCTGCTTTTGCATATTCTGCATCTTCGCCCCAAACAGTCACTGCTGCCACATGAAGTTTGTTTTCTTCACCACGAATATCATTTAAGAACATAGTGCCGCCATTACCACGAGAATGTGGGTGGTAGCCATTTAAAAAGCCTTCAATTCGAGAGTGACTATCCGCAACTGCTACTGTATTAGGTTTATTGTTGAATAAATTGAAAGTGATTGACATAATTTAGTACCTTTTGATATGTAGTGTGTGAGTGATTTCGTAATCACTCTCTAAGGTCTATATAATAGCAATAATCCAATAAGGAGTCAACCGATTTGTGTAAAAAAAATATATTATAATAAATAATTAGAAAAACTGAGTATTGACTTTTATTTTGTACGTTCGATACTTATTAAGTTCTTGCTGATACCGTTGGCTTATGACCAATAAAGTTCTAGGACATTCAATCAGAGAGCTTGCTATACCATATTGTTCTGCATTAGGTTCTGGAATTTTTATTATATTTTTAAATAATATTGCTTTTTCATTAATTGAGTGAGATTTATTATCATTATTAAGTTCTGAAAATCTAGCGTTAAGTAAGTTAATTGAGAAAATTAAGCAGCGTTGAAATAATAATGTTTGGTTTAAATACGTGCGCGAATTTAATTCAGAAAACAAAGAAAACAAATAATCTGGTTCAGAAATAAAGATGTTTTTTAAGATATTTTCAACAATATCATCATCATATTTATTTTTAACAATATTCAGTATAATATCTTTAAAAATATTAGGAAATATATTGTGATAAGATAATATAAAGTCAATAATACAAGGTAAGTTTTGCACACGAGATAAAGATTTAGCAATGTTATAATCAGTCTCCGCGAGTTTGTGATTTTTGTAAGCAAGTAAGGCATCTATTTGTTCTTTAAGTCCTATTTCGCCACCAATTTTAATAAGCATCCTATCAACAACATTTATTGGTAATACATTATCTTTAATTGCAGAATTAAAGTAAGTTTTATTTGATTTCAATAAAAGTAGGTCAAGCAAAATATAGTCGTCATAAGAAATATCAAGTCCTTCACATTTAGTCATAAATTGATATACAACATCAATTGAATGTCTCTGGTAAAATTTATTTTTAGGTGAAATAGAAGGGTCTTTTTTTAATAACTTAATGAATAATGGAGTAATGAAATCTTTACTGAATTCTATAATGTTATAGATCTCTTCTATATAGTGATGGCCGTTATTGAATAGGAAAGTGGACAATATTTCTTCAGTAATAGTTTGTAGAGCAAGTTTTGGAGAGTTAATAATAAGAGGCAATGATGAATCATTAATACTTAATGAGTTATTAATAATGCAATTGGCAGAAGAAATAACCGCTTCCTTATAAGTTTCATCATGAATAATTCGAGGGTCATTTATAATAAAAGAAATGAAGCAAGGATCGGTATTTTTGGTTGACAAAATAAAGATATCATCAATGGATAATGTTGAACATTCAGGAGAGTTAAGGATATATTTAAATGGGCTTAAAAGGGCGAATTTAGTTACCATTCTTAATATGCGCTGAACATTAGATTTGTTAAGTTTAAAAATCTTCTCTGTTAATAGAAAATAAACCTCTTGTTCACATTTAGATTCAATGAGTAATTCAAGTATTGAATCATAGTTAATAAAATCTTCTTGTAATGAACTCTCTATTAAAATTTTAAATATTTCAAGTGATTCAACATTTTTCTGACAAGAGCGTGAAAGTGCAAAAGACTTAATAACATCATGATCAACAATCGCTCTGTAATTAATAATTTTTTTAATATTATCAATACTAAGTGTATTCATGTTTTTAGTAAGTAAATAACTAAAGTTAATATCGTAAGACTCTTCTTGATGAAGTAAATAGTTGAATACGTTTTTTCCTCGACTTGCACCACAAAGAAGCGTGTAGAAGTAATTAAATTCCATTTCTTTTTTATTATTATAAATAGAAACATCATTTTGTACTTCAATTGAGTTAAAAAGGTATTTAAATATAGGTAGAATGTCTTTTTTTGCTGCTGCTAATATAATAGGTACCATACTTTCATTGTACTCAGTAGAGCCTTTATTTAAGTCCATATAACGAAAAAAAATACAACTAAATGATTCTGGAAATTGATAAATAGACTCTTTAAGAATATATTCGTTAATTAATTCTAGATTAGATTTTGGGTGATTTAGTATTTTTTTAATAATATCAATGTCGAAGTGATAAATCCCCATAAGTAATGCGGGTAAGTCTTCTGCTGAAGGATCGATATTAGGGTTATTAAGGATTAAGTCAAGTAATAAAACATTGTCAGATTCAATAATAGCAGAAAATGTTTTTTGGTTAAAAAGATTTTGATTAATATAAGGAAGAAGGTCATTAACAAAAATTTCATCTTGCTCAACAATCGCATTAAAGATAAATATTTTGTCCTCATTGGTTATAGGTAATAATTGAAATGCCGCAATAAGTACGCCTAAACTTTCAGATTCTATTAGTCCATTAACGACTTCTAATGGTATTAAAGAGTGTTGATAATACTTTGAAATAAAAATAATAAATTCAACATCTTTAAGATAGCAAGCAGAAGTAAGTAATTCATGTTCTTCACTATAATGATGTATGATTTTATTATCAAGTAAAAATGTAATAATGTTAATAGATTTTTTTTCTACAAGAGAAGATAGTGTTTCTCGATCAAAAAAACTATTATTAATAATATTGTTATCCAAGCTGTCTTTTAATAGATCAACTAAATCATTATTAATTATGTGTTTGATTTTATCAATTTGCATTAATTTTCTCTTATTTTTTTAAGTAATGATTAATTGTAATATAATTTAGTTAAAAAATCAATTAAAAGAAATTTGCATTATTTTTAATTTTATTGATTTTGTATTTATGTAACTCTTTGCTCTCCGAAGAAACAAGGATGTTAAGTGTTTTTTTACACTGAATAAGTTTGTATGCAATGGAATAATGAAGATTAGTTAAATTGTCGAACCTCATTATTCTACCAAATATTTTAACTTTTTGATGAACAATATCAATATTTCCTTCTAATGTGCTGCACTTATCATTGTTGTTAATAATATCAATAATTGTTAGTAGACTTTCTGGAAAATAAATGCGTGAGTCATATGAATGCTTATTATTGAGTTCAAAAATTTTAGAAAAATAATAATTAGGGGTTACATAATTAATGGTTTCTTGAATAATATGACAAAGGGTTAAATCATCATAACGAGCGGTAAATAAGTTCTCAATAATGTCTTGAAATATATAAGGGTATTTATTATGATATTTTAATATAAAATCAGTAACACAATGAGTATTTTGTAATAGAGATAGTTTTGAGGCAATATTATAGTCCTGTTCTTCTAGTGTATTATCTTTATAATTAAGTAAAATGCTGATTGCACTTTCTGATTTATATTGTTTGTGATTGTATTGAATTGTCTTTATATGTCCAAAATCAGAAAGTAAAGTATTTACCACTTCAATAGGAATTGATTTTCCCTTTATTGCTTTAATAAAAAATTCAAGATTGTCATATGATATAAGTGCATATAAAATACTGTAATTATCATAAGCAATATTAAATCCATCACAATTGATAATAAAATTAAAAACAATAGAATCATTACTGTTAATGTAAGCGTTATAGTTTTTTTGATCTTCCTTTTTTGTTATGAAGTCAATAAATAATGGCATAATAATATTTTTACTAAAACTACTGCTATTATAAGTCATTTCAATGTACTGATAGTTTTTTTGAGTAAGGAAGTTTGAAATTATCTCTTTTATCACATTCTGATGGTTAAGTCGAGGAGAGTTAAGAATAACTGATAGAGTTGAGTCACAAGGTTTTGTTCTTGTATTACAAATAGCTTTACCTGATAATATTGCCGCTTCTTCATATGTGTTATCAGATATTATACGAGAATCATCGATAATAAGAGATACTAAGCGAGGATCTAAACTTTTTGATGCCAAAATAAAGACATCATCGAGTATGAATGCTTTTGCAATAGGTAGCGAAAGGATATATTTGAAAGAGTCATAAAGAGAAAATAATGCTGTTGAAGATAATAATTCATTAATATTATTATTGTTAACAATAAGTAGTTTTTCAGTCAATAAAAACAATGTTTCTTGTTTATATTGAGATTTTGATAATAAAGAGAATAATTCAAGATAGTTAATAATACAGTCTTTATGGATATACGATATAAGAAGCTTGAATACAGGTAATGAAACATCACGCTTGTTATGAAGTGATAAGCTAATGAAGTTAGTGAGAATTGATTTATCAACAACTACACCGCGATCTAAGAGTGATTTAATATTATTGAAACTAATTCTATGAATATTGTTAAATAAAAAATCATATAACTTGGCATGATCAGCTTCTGGCTCTAAAATTAAATATTTAAATACATTTTCGCTTTCTCTTGAATTGAAAAGAAATTCAGTTAAGAAATCATAATCAATATTATCAGAAAGAACATTCGATTCATGTTCTTTTTTCTTAATAAGTAATTCAGTGAAAATAGGGAGATTATCCTCGCGAGCGGCAGTTTCCAGTAATTCATGAATATTTTCAATGTAATCATAATAATCTTTATTATATTCAGCATAAATAGGGAATATTAAGTGAAATGCAACTGGAAATTGATTGATTGCTTCCTTTAAAGTATATTCTTTGAGTTGGCAAAGATTAAGATAAGGGTGAGATAATATATTATTAATAAGCTCAATATTTTCATCATAAATTGCGACAAGTAAAGAATCAGAGAAAAAATAGGAAGGCAAATTAGAGTTTTGGCCTAATATTAATTCAATTAAATAAATATTGCTATGTTCAGTAATGAGTGAGAGTGTATTATCATTAAAAGAAGATGTTCCGATATAAGGAAGTAATTCTAGGCTTAATGATTGATTTGATTCTATAGCGTTATGGAAAAGTTGAAGTTTGTTATCTTCACTTAATGGTAATAAATTAAATGCACTGATGAGTATATTAATGTCTGAGTCTTCAAGTAAACCTTGGAAAGCATCACTTGGAAATTCAACTAAATAAAAGGGCGCTACAAGAGAAAATATCTCTGTATTATTAAGATAGCATGAAGAAACTAATATTTCATCATCACCTTGATTATATGAGATATAATTATTGTCAAGTAAGAATTTAATAATTTTGAATGAAGAATTCTCTACAAGGTTGGCTAATACTGATTGATTAAAAAAGTCACTTTTAATAACGTTTTCTTGTAAAATAAGAGCAAGAAAACCAACTAAGTCGCGATATAAAGCACGATTAATATATGTTGTAGATATTGAGTTAAGTAGCCCAGAGTTAATGATTTTTACTGTAATGTCTTTATTATATAAAAGAGATATTGTTTCAAAATCTTCTTCCATTAACATTGTTATATATTTATTATCTAATATATAGTCAACAACTTCAGAAGATTCAAAATCAAGCGCCTTAGAAAAAATATTATTTAAAATATTGGTGTCAAAAATATTTATACCAATATTTTCATAACTCTTGATACTATTTTTAATAACTGTAATATCATTATGAATAATGGCAGTTATGAGTTTGTCTGAAAGCATTTGTTTATCTCTTAATCTGTAAAGTTGACTAATTATAGCATAAAGTTATGTGTAAATCCATTAGTAAATGAATAATAATAAGAAAGAATGAGGAAATTAACAAAGTAAAAAAGCTAAATCAAAATACGATCTAGCTTTTTAACTATTATTAATCAATTTTTATATTTTATTTTTTTAATATTTTTTTCTTAAAAAAGACAATAATAAGAGATATAAAAATTGACCCAAGTATAAGCCCTATAGCAACGATTGGATCTTGTAGTGATTCAGGACTAAGAACTAATGTTGTTCCTAATCCAGTCATCATTGTTCCAGACATTAGCTTTAATGTTTGTCCTTCATTTTCCGTTAGCTTTCTTTTTCCTAAAGTCATTGAAAAAGCTATTACAATAGCTGCTAAAGGAATAACATAAACTAAATTGTAAAAAACCAAATACATATATCGATTAAAATCAGAAAGTTCATGCATTGAAAGAACAGAAGTATAAATCATAGGAAATCCAGCAGTACAAAGCAATTCATATGCGTTCGCCATTATAGCAAGTACAGTTGTGCCGCCAATCATTGCTGCCATGCTGCTTGTATTGGATAATTTGCCCATTCTTTTTATTAATGAAGTTCTATTTTCTGCAGACATCGATAAGGATACCTTTCCTTTTGTATAAAAATAATCCTTAACATTTATAGCTCCCGCAATAACAGCTAAGACCCCCGCGCCCAATATAATATAGCTTCCGCTACTTCCTGCACCCAGTAATTTAAAAATATTAAGCCATGCAGCCATAAATATAAAATATATGAGTCCTGAGAAAAACACGAAAATTCCACCAACAATTAACATTCTTCCTTTGCTTTTCGCATTTACCATAATTGATAAAAGAAATAGTAGTACAAAAAAGGCACAAGGATTAAATGCATCAACACCTGCAAGAACAATAGTCAACATTGGTAAAGACATCTCTTCTGGATGAACTTCACCTAGAAAAGGTACATTAACAGACTGTATTTGAGTGGATATATCACCTTGAGAGTACTCAGTTGGATCACCGCAGGTACTCATAAAGCCTTCGTCCTCAGAAGAAGTAGATATATCACAGCCCGTCATTTCGATATTATCGACATTATTGCTTTGAAATTGCTTTGCCCCACTTTTAATTTTTTTATAGCATGAATCAAGTTGGTTAACCAAAAACTTACCTGTAAGTTCTGTACTGCCCCAACCTACAAAAGCCTTTCCGCAATAAGCTATATAGGGTACCGAATTTGCTTCAACACCTGTTTTATTGGATATTTTATTTAAAATATCCATTGTTCCAGCATTAGTAACCATATGGGATTTTATATTGATCATTGGTTGCTCTTTTGGAATGTCATCTATAAATGGATGTGCTTCTTTACAATGGGGGCATGTTTCAGACCAAAAAAAATAAAGATTTATTTTTAATTCACCGTTTGAATCATATGAGTACCAATCCTTATCAAGATCACTACTTAATTGAATTTCTGGTAGTACTGCTGTGTTTTCAGTATTAGAAGTGTTTGCGATAGAGATGTTACTTATTAGTGCGGAAAAGAACAATAATGCCCCAATATATATTTTTTTCATTTTTTCTCCTTTTTTTATAAAATAAATATATTTAATATTCTCACACATTAATTAAATAAAAAATATTTTATTAAGAAAGTTTGATTTAGATCATATTAATTTTAGTTTTTACTAATAATGCCTAACATGTATTGTTGTAATCATTAATTGGTTGACTTTTTTAATTGATTTCGTTATAATTTACCTAATATTTCGTTAACACAAAAGGTCTATTTATGAGTAAGATTATTCGCTTTAAAGATTGGGACTGCACAGTGCTTAAATCAACATACAGACAAAATGGTGCAATAGCGCTCCAATTAGTTGCTGCAAATACTGATCACAATAAATCAGAAGACACATTTGCTGGCGAAGCAATTGCCACTGCTACTGTTTGCCTACCAGAGCAACCACTTTCAGAAGGAGAGACGTTAATTGCTGGTTCTTCCGCTAATGAGGGGATGCTAGAGGCACTTGTTAATGCTGGAATTGTTGAAGATCTTGGTGTTACTGTACCTTATGGGTATTTAATAGCAAATTTAGTTAAAGTTTTATTGTAACAGAAATAAGAATATGCCATCCATAACTTAATAACAGTTTGGATGGCAATAAATTCTGCTTTATTAAATTAATTCCCTTCTTAATTAAAAAATTCAATATTTTGCAACCATTTGTAAAAAAAATAAATAAAAATTATTTACAAAAACACATTATAATTACTGTGTAGTATAGTTATGAGTAAAATAAAATTATTAGTAAATTTAAAATAGTAAAAAATATGGTATAATAAAAATATGCATGTATAAAAAAAAGGAAATAAAAGTGAAGGAATTAGATGATTTATATGTAAATTTAAGGTATAAAGTAAAAGACTTAGGTGATAAAAATGAATTAATGCCATTAAATATAAAGGCGTTAAAGAAAGAAATAGAACTTTATGATGAAACGCATTCAATAGGTGGTTATTCAGCAACTGGATTATCTATGTCAGAAATAAGAACAAAAAAAGAAGATTTTGATAATTTTTTAGGGAAAGTAGACCTATTAGTGAACAAGATTGACCTATTAATGTCAGTTCCGAATGATAAATTAACCAATATTGAGAAATTAATTCAATTAGAAAGTATAAATGACGTACTAAAACCAAATCAAAATTCGGTTAGTGAAAAAAAAATGTTACAAGCGAGTAATGAGTTGACATTTGGATTAAGGAAATTATCGGCCAAATGTCACCCTATGGAAGAAAATGATTGTAATTTAATGGAAAAAATTAAATCAATAACAATGGATAATTTTACAAATAATAAATTGACAAAAAAATATTAAAAATCCTGCAATAAGTTTTTAGTTTTATTTATTTGGTAAAGTCTCTTAAAAAGTTCTGAATTTTGATTGACTTCACCTCTTTTTTTTATTTCTTCAAGATTAATGTATTTATTCAGTAAAAAATATGAAAGTAATGAGATTGCTTTAGCTTCATTATGCTTAAAATAACCTCCCTTAAGGTGCAGAAATATAATATCAATAAAAGGTTTAAATCCTACTATTGAAAATAATAATGTACTTTTTATATGAGAAATTAACTCTTCTTGTTTTTCTCTAAATATTTGTGCTGTTATTTCTTTTTTCTCTTGATTGATGATTAAGTGTTTTTTATCTGCCAAAGAAAAAAATAAGGAATATAGAGAAGTCAAAGCATATGCAACAACTAGTATACTAAATAATGCTCCCCAATAAAAAAAATACTCAGTTAATTGTCCAGATTGAGGTTTAAATAATGTTTCAGTAATGGTTATAATAAGAAATAACAATAAAACACAAAATAAGGAAAACAAAAAATTGTACCAGAATTTATAATATTTTGAGTAATAATATAATTTATTTAACATGAAATTCTCTTTTTAGGACGTTGTTTGTTTGAAAATTATACTAAACTTAAGTAAAAAAGTAAACATCTATCGATATTGAGAAAGAGCACTCCGTCCATAGCTGCGTAGCAGTTTGGGGGGAGGTGAATTTCGCTTTCTTTTTGGTAGCCCAATTTTGTTTTCCAATACTTATTGACTTCTTGCATAAAAAAA
>Ga0210025_1000384_pt1 | contig 59548 bp, 100 predicted proteins | sample CryGeyme20150102_FD_183989 | JGI IMG/M metagenome (GOLD analysis project Ga0210025, IMG submission 183989) | Groundwater microbial communities from Crystal Geyser aquifers in Utah, USA - Crystal Geyser metaG 2015-0102 (SPAdes) (version 2) | ecosystem: Environmental > Aquatic > Deep subsurface >... | reverse complement strand
ATCGCATCCGACATCCATCCAACTATAATGGCATCTTCACCACACTCTTCTTTTGTTTGAATCACTTCCGGGTCTGCTTCAATGTTCCTTCGAAGTGATCTAATCAGACGAAGAAGATAATCTTTTCTAACTCCAGAAATATCACGGCTGTTTTTCATCTTTTTGACTCCTTGAGATGTTTTAAAATGCTTTTAGAGTATTCATACATTGTCTTCAACATAATCCAAAAAATTATATTGAACGCGATCATACACAATGATTCTACGGTCCACCCAGCAGAAAAAAGCCACCAAGAGGTCGATAATACCAGAAAACCGTATGAGACTGAACCCCAAAAATCATTAGCCAAATCTGTGTTTATTTCAATAGATGCACCACCATCAAAATTAGCTTTGAAACTGTTATCGTCTAACAATTCCAAATTATATTTTGAGATGCTTTTATACATGATCCACAAACCAATAGAACCAAAAACAGAATTGAATAACAAATAAATCGTAGATATTGTTACGATTATATGAATAAATGTGTTGTCTACCACCATGTATGTTGCCAGTAGCAGAACACATGCCGATATACCCATAATGTGACTCGAAATATTTTTCATAATTTTTCCGTATTTTCCTTTTTACCAATAACCCTTTACGTTATCCCGCAACTCTCTTTGAATATCGTCTAGACAATTTTCCAAATTATCCCCAACACGAGTGATGTATTTTTGTGTTAATTGTTGTCTCGGTTCTTTGGCGTCCCCGGTCACAACAAATAAACCATTCTCGTCCCACTCAAACTTCCACAGCAGTATCGTGATTCTTGAATTAAGTACTGTGTATATTTCTAAAACATTTTTTCCCAAATAAACGTCTGTTTTTATATCTTCCCCACCAACATTTATTTGACTAATCGAATAAGGGTTGCTTTCAATTAGAACAGCATACTTCAGGCAATCGTAAATGTCAAGTATTTTCTCTTTTATAACTTCTATTTCTCGGACAATACACAATTTTGTTAAACCATCCGGATTAACGCTAGGATCGAACAGACGTAAAATTTTATCACACTCGGAGCATTGATAGTACATCCCCCATACCTTTGAAGGTTCAAGAATTTCCCAGTTACAATGGGTTTCATGTTTCATCACCAATACCCCGGATACCTTTTCTTTAACTCCAATACCAATAAACTCAGTTGATTTTTTATATCATTCAAAAAAACAAATTCTCAATTATTTCAGTATTACCATGAATGGCACCATTGGGCCTAATTATAGAAAAAGAAAATGACCCAGTCGTGTCATCTAAAATAAATTTGTAAATCCCCCCCTATACGCTGACCGCTCAAAGTGTAAGTAAGAGGAGATATAGAATATTTCTCAAAAACAACAACAGAATCGCTTAGCAAAAATGAAAACCTAGTACTACGTAAAAAGTTCCCGAGACTATCAAACGTCCCGTGACTGTGTACACAATCTATACAATCTTCTAAATCAGAAATAATACGTTCCCGTTCCCGTTCTCGTATACAGACAACCTGTTCCATCTCTTTCATAAAATTACCAATATCAATCATACTACGAAATACATCTTCACAAAATCTTGTCGGCTCACATAATTCGTCAGTGAACACCGATCAACCTTACGCAACATCCCGTCTTCATGTTCCCTACAAATCACACGAAACGTCTTATCAACTTCCGACGCCATATCTTCAAAGTCCATTCGAAGAATTAACCATTCATCCTTCTCACTGTATTCCATACTTCGTAATGAATGCTGAATACAAAACATACATTCAGTCCCACGCGATATAATAGCATCCAAACAATCCATGAAATGATCAAACGAAATCGATATAATAAATGGATTATTCAAATCATCATCCGATTCATCTCCAAACACCAGATCAATATTCGGTGCAGTCCTTCGAATCAATGGAATTAAAACCTTATTAGTCAAAAACTAAACTCCTGTTAAGTGAACCTCGTAATATTCAGTTAAGTGAACTATTAACTAAACCGTTAAGTGTCTTTTATACAACACGATACCATTAAGGGCTAACGCGTGCGTTAGGGGTTTTCCATTTTTTACCACATAATACCACAATATTCCACTTTCTACCACATTTGGTGAACAGCTATTATACTACTTTGTAAAGTATACTTTACATTCTGCCCGTAGAACATATGAAAATACTTAGAACACAGTATTTCCAGCACTTCTAAGAACACTACATAAACATATGAAAAATAACAACCTTTTCAATGGTGTAAAGTGATCAATGTTTAAACACTAATTGCATGGACCGAACTCTGCATACATTTCGAAAAATTTTCCAGACCCCTATCTCATGTAAGTCTTTGATTTTTATGGGAATGTTACATTAGAGTTTCCTAAAGTATTATAATTTTGCCTATAGGCTTAATGATTTTATCAAATGTTATGATCCTTGTCAAGCATTTTTTAGCCTTGAAAAGTGGGCTTTGAATGCTGATGAGAATGGTAATACGAATGATTCTCATTCTCATCTGTGTAAATGCGAACGATTCTCATTCACTTTTGCGAATGGGAATGATTATCAATTGTGTTCTCATGCTACATGAGAATGCGAATGGTTGTCAAGTAGAATCGAGAATCATTCTTATTTCCTTTTTTGGATACAGTTTCATACCACTATCATAGCATGAATATTGATGATTTGCAAGGGTTGACAACTATTAAAAAATGTGGTAAATGGGTGAAATGGGATGATACAATTTTTCTTGACAATGGGTTAGAGTTATGCTAAATGGGTGAAAGTGTGTCTCATTGTTTTCTTTATAGGGAGAATGTAAAGTATGCTTTACATTTTTGATATGTCTGTAATACTATTTTCTTGTGGGTGGTGGTTTCGCTCATCGTCTACGGGAAGTTGACATGGTTGAGACCCTGTGATAGTATGGTGGCTCATTCATTCACACAGCGGCTCGAAATTAGTTGAGAAGAACCGAGGATAACAGAAATGAAAAATCGTATGGATCGTCACAAGGATAGTATTTTCGAAGTTCGTGATGGAGAGGGAAACGTGTTGATGAAGCACGACATTGACCTATCTGGTGGTAAGACTTTGGAAATCAGGGATGGCAATGGAGAAATTTTGTTCAGACAACTTTATGGTGGTAACAATGTTGCCGCTGTTGGGGATAGTTTTGGGGGATATTGATTTTTATGTTATGGTTGGGCGGGTTGAGGAATTGCCTATCGTTAAGGAAGTTTCAGTAGCGTGGAAAAATTTGTTTAAATATTGTAAGACCCATTCGGTGATTGATGTAAGCGCACCTTTTACTGATAGCACGATTGGGTTATCGGTGATGTTAAATCATTTTAGTGCAATTGCATACGAATTCGATCTTCAAAGTAAAAATTCTTCGATGTTTCGATATTTTTTGACTTTTGTTAATGGTGGTGCAATCAGCATTAACTTGAATTTAGAGTCTGACCCGATAGTAAGACTATTGGCCTCTCATGGTGAGTTGGAGTCGTGTGAGTCATTTCAAGAAATGGCTGGTTCAGTATTGGACAATTATCGGTCAAATACTCGACACAAGGAACTTTTTAATAACATCTATCATTCTGACGATTTGTCTGAGTTCCGGCAAAATTTCGAGTCTGCGCTGGGTGCATTGTTGAATTTTTACAAGCGACGTATGAGTGATGATGTTCTTTCACAATTTGAACAACTTTGGAGTGAAGACTATCAATTGGCGGATTCTGGTCGTAAGGGTGCTGCGGTTATGCTTATGGAGATTTTTTGGAATGATTTTGAGCGAGGTTGGCCAGACGTTGTTTGACTTAGATGATCCACTGTGTTATCATGGTGGATCATTAATCATTCATACATAAGAGAAATTGAATGACTGTTGGAATTTTCGTTATTGTTTATGTTTTGGTCTTGGCAGTTATGGTCTTGATAGGTTCCATGTTGGTTGCCGACTTTGATATAGTTCCATTTGCGGTTTGCGTAAGCCCTGTTGCGGCTCTTACTGTTGTCCTTACCACACATTACAGTAATATGGAAGCTGTTGCAAAATTCTCATGTGACTACACAAACTTACAGGAAGCATTGATTGAAGAATCGAAACGATTCGAAAATCGCCCGAATCGTGTAGAAGAACTTGCTAACATTCTTAGACACTGGGAAAACATTTGTAAGGCTGTTTGATATTTGTGGGATTATGAGTAATCATAGTCTTTATTGGAAGCATAATTATTTAACTGAAGGAGAATAGTAATGGGTCTTGATATGTATTTGGAAGCCCGAAAATATGTAAGTGGTTTAGACCATAATACTGAAGAACACAACGCGCTTTACAGGGCACTAGTAGAAAGTGTTCAAGGGCATCTGTGTCATGCGTCTATGCCGTCCGTCAAATCGGTTGAGGTACTATTCAATGTAATGTATTGGCGTAATTCTATTCAAATCCACAATTGGTTTATTGACAATTGTGCATATGGTACAGATGAATGCCAAGATATCGAGGTAAGTATCGATGATCTTAAAAAGCTTCGAGATTTTTGTGGTGAGGTGGCGTCGATGTTTCCGGAGGGATACGGGGATGATGAAAAGTATATCCCAGAACTTTCTGAGAATCTGATTAATGCTATTGGGGAAAAGCTTCCACCTTCAAATGCGTACTTTTTCGGTAGTACTGAATTTGAGCTATGGTACTATCGAACTGTAGTTCGAATGCATGAAGAGTTGAGTAGACTGATCGAGTGGGATGAGGCAGAAGCCAAAGCTCACGAGAAAGAATATTCCGGGTGGTACTACGTATACCGCGCAAGCTGGTAAGCGTTGCAATAAACATATGGTCCCCTGAGATTGTCTCATGGGGGTCTTCACTCAAGGAGAAACACAATGGTTGAGAAAACAACCGAAATAGATGAAGATGAAGTTAGAGCGATTCGGTCTCAGGTCCTGTTAGAGGCTTCTGAATTCTTTCGTCCTTCAGAAGATATTGTAGCTCGAATTCTGGAAGAGTTCGCAGACAGGGCTTCTCGTTGCCTTGACATTGTCCCGAACGACTGATACAATTTCAACAAAGGAGAAATGTATGCCAAATCATGTAACCAACCGTCTGATCATCCGTGGAAGTGATCAAGAGGTTCTTAAAACCATGGCTGATATCATGGAAGACGAAGGGCGAGAAACCAGTCTATTCCATTATCTTATTCCATGCCCCGATGATCTTATGATACAGCGGGTATGGTATGGAGATCCGGACAAGCAAAAAGTTCAAGAAGAACGCGAACTTGCAAATATTGAGAAACATGGTTATCCTACGTGGTATGAATTTAATTGTTCCCGGTGGGGTACCAAGTGGGATGCTTACAGTGTGGGAGAAGTGACTCTTTCTGATGGTGAATTGATTCTTAGCTTTGACACAGCTTGGTCTGCACCCATTCCGATTTTTGAAAAACTCCACGAGATGGGTTTTGAAGTAGAAGCAGTCTGGTTTGAGGAAGGTATTCAATCTTGGGGTTTTTATGATAATGGTGAATGTGAAGAAGGTTCACCGGATGATTTTGATCTTTACGATGAATTGGGTCCAATCAAGTTTTATGAGGGTATTATTCCGGCCAAAATCTTCGACGCTTTTCCCTATTTGAATGAATATATTCAGGAATGCCAAGCTGATTGGGAAGATGAACAACACGAGAGTGAACAAGATGACGATGCATCCGCCCCTAAGATTCACTAGAATTATCTGGGTTGAAGGATCGAGGGGTGAGCGGTATGGCATCGAGTTCTTCGCGTTCGTTGACTCGGGTGATTGGGCTTTGTTCAATCTGCTGGCCTCAGAGTTCTTTCGTCAGCGTGTTAGGGTAAACCGTGGGGAGAAGCCTTTTCTTCCCTACGGTTCTAGGGCGCAGAGAATTCTGGACATGCACAACGATGCGGTTCGACGACACAGGGACCGGAAGCGTTTGACAAAAACACATTGTCTATGGTATGATTCTAATTTAAAGGAGAATTGATATGCCATGTGATGCAAGTTATATGGACCCCATTGAAGCTGAGGAAAACAGTAAAGAGGTTGCTACTCTGATCAAGTATGTGGTCGATACCAAAGAGTTAGAAGGATGGTATGATCCTGTAAAGATTTCTAAGTACACTGCTGTTGCTGATAAACAGTACGGTGAGACGGAACTCCTCGACGAGATGACGGCATTCTTGTGTTCATTGTGCAATCACATGAATGAATCCATGAAGGATCGGGTCATTTACAATGGTCGAAATCCTGTAGCTCGCAGACTAGCGAACTGGTGGGACAAGCATCAGGACGCGGATAACATTCGTGGATTGGAAACAGAAGAAACCGAGGACATGAAGCTTTTGTCCAAGTACATTGATATGAGCGAGAACAGGCCCCGGATCATTTATCAATTCCTTTCTGAATTCCTTCAGGTTATGGACGAAGAAGACCATTCTATGTCCTACCTTGAAGGGATGGAGAGGGTGATGGATATTTGTATGAATGAGGAGAGCAAGCGACAGTAGTTTGGTAAAACTTTTGGGGTGTGTTCTTACAATAGCCCCCTTTTTTCTCCCATTTAACACACTCACCCTCTCTTGTCAAGAGGTGGTTCGTCTTTGACCATCCTGCATTTTGTTTGAATTAGTTTTACATTCTGCTTGACATGCGGGTGTTTCTGCGCTAACATGTCTCTTGTCAAATCACTCACACACAGGAGAATACATACATGAAATTGAATGTCGCCGGTTCGAAGGCTACTGGCTCTGCTGTTGCGGGATCGCAGCAATTTTCGATGGCAATGAATGCCAAGGCTTTTCATACTCTTTCGTCTACCCTCTATAAGGACAAGTTTGGGGCTATTATTCGTGAAATTTGCTCCAATGCTTACGATGCTCATTTGATGGTCGGTACGCCTGAGCGTCCTTTCGTACTTACTTTTCCCGACCGTATTGATTCTGAATTGGTCATCCGTGATTTTGGCCCCGGTATTTCTCCCGACGACATTAGCGGCGTGTACTGCCGGTTCTTTGAATCGACCAAGGATCAAGACAATAACACCGTGGGGGCTTTTGGGTTGGGTTCTAAGACCCCGTTTGCGTATACTGATACCTTCGCCGTCACTTCGATCCACAAGGGCGTGAAGCGCATCTACACTGCCTTCAAGGATGAAGGGATGCCGAATCTCAAGTTGATGGCCGAAATGGAAACGGACGAGGAATCAGGTCTGGAAGTTTCCATCCCGGTTCAGGGCAAGGATATCAGCTCTTTCCACAATGCTGTCATTCGTGAACTGCGGTTTTTCCCAGTGAAGCCTGTATCGAATAGGCAATGGGATTGGGCTGATTGGGAAGTCGCGATGGATTTTGGTTCTGTCCAGTTTTTCAAGAGTCAGAATGCTGTCATGCGGGGCTTTTTTGTTCAGATCGGTCCGGTCGGATATCGCATCGACAAAGGCATGATTACTGAATACGCTCAGAACAAGGGTATTTCCTTGTCTCCAATGACTAAGCATTTGTTAGAAATGTCTGTTGAACGAGGGTACTACCACCCCGAGCGCCATAGCGCCATGTTGGACATGCCGATTGGCACAGTTGAAGTTCAGCCTAGCCGTGAAGGTTTGCACTATACTGACGAAACCTGTCAGAACATTCTTGATGCTATTGGCTCTGCCGAACAGAAGGTTGCCGATGAAATGGTTCAGCGTCTAGATAGTGCTTATGCTACGGGGTGTAAGACTTTCTTTGATACTGTAAATCAAATGCCACAGTTTTTGCGTGGGACGTTGACTAATATTACTGATTTTAAAAAGAACTACGAGCCGTTCTTCGTTGACCCGAGTGGTAATTTGAAGGTTGTGTGGGATACCAATATTGTTTCCTCTTGTACCCTTGGCAAGATTGATTTCGGCGACGAACGGGGCAGTGTTGTTAGAACTCCGCTGGTTTGGTCCGAGTACGACTATAAGAATAACAAGACTGTCAGATATGGAGGCATTGAATTGTTTAGGGCAGATCGGGTTTATATCAAGGATGAGGCGTTTGCATACAAGTCTCGTATGCATAATCATGATAATGATTCTCTCGTGTTGTACTTCATTGAACCGGCTGACGGACAATCTGTTGATGATCTGGTAGCATATTTTGAAAAGTTTTTCGAGGTTGTGCGGGTTAGCAGTTTGGACAAAAACGTTTCTCGTTCCAGAACCAGCATTACAGGTGGTAAGGTTCGTGCGTGGTTTGATTTGGGAAAGTGGTTGGACACCAATTACGTTTCTCAATTTAGCCACAAACGTTCTTTGTATGCTCACAATGTCCAGTCGGTATTCGATGCGAATCTGAATGACATTACTGAACCTACTGTAGTGCTTCGTACTCATAACAATTCATTAGTATATGATTGCGATGATGTCTATAACAAACTTTCCCTTGCCGCTATGCTTGGGGATGCTGGCTATAAGATCATTGCGATCCCGAAAAGTGTGAAATACGATAACGAAAACCTGTGTGAAATTGAGGAATTGACCGACGATCATCACCGGATTCTGCGTGACCGGCTGACAGAAATTCAGGGCGCGCAAGCCTTGAATGTTTGTATCGACTTCGTTTGTTCATTCAACGCATCGGTTCGAAGTATGGTAGATCGAAAGTGGTTGAAAGGCACGGTCGAGGATTACGGGTTTGATGATGAAGCGTTCCGTAAAGCTCAGGACTCATTACCGATGATGAATCCTATGCGGAGACATGGGGATTTGGAAATTGTCGAGGCTATTGTTGGTTCAGCTACAAAATACCAGAACATGGACGAACTCTTCGAAGTCGCGAATAAGATGACTGGAATTGATTATGTTCCTTCCAAAATGTTGGAAAAAATCGAAAATGAAGTTTCGTTGCAGACTATTATGATGGAATATTTTAATAGAAACAACTACATTGTCGAGGCAATTTTCATCAGCAAGGGTTATCCGATGGTAGATGAGACTTTTTCTATTGATTTCAAACCTAAAATTCTGGAATTGGTAGAAAAGTAAGATGAAAAGTGGTGAAGGGGCTTGACCAAGTCCCTGATACCTGATAGAATGTAATTTCCACAACTACATAGGAGAAGTGAAATGAGTGGTATCAACTTTATCAAGACCGGACAGAACCTTACCGTGTTTATCGACGGTCGTCCGATCACGTTTCCGCTGACAGACCATCGTATTGAGGATGTTCTTGAAGCGATCCGCAATGATGATGAACAGGCTATCCGGCAACTGATCAACTTCAAGCAGACTGTAGCGAATGTCTCGGAAGGTCGCATCAAATTTGATCCGATGACTCGGACCCTGACTTTCAAGGGTGAGCCGCTGCATAATGCGATCATTGATCGTTTGTGTGCGTTGTTCGAAGAACGTCTGCCAATCAAGAACCTTCTTCGATTCCTTGACAATTTGATGGAAAACCCGGACTATCGTGCGGTGAATGAATTGTATCGCTTCATCGAAGCGTGTGATCTTCCCATCACCCCCGATGGTCATTTCCTCGCTTACAAGATCGTTCGTCAAGACTATATGGACATTTACAGTGGTCAGTTCGACAACCACGTGGGTCAGATTCCGACCATGGACCGCAACAGGGTCAATCCTGATTCTAATCAGACTTGTTCTTCTGGTTTGCACGTTTGTTCTAAGAGGTATCTCCCGCAATATGGTGGATTCTTCGGTAAAAGTTCCGATACCAGAATCATGGTTGCTAAGGTTCATCCTCGTGACGTGGTTGCGGTTCCGATGGATTACAATAACGCCAAAATGCGTGTTTGCCGCTATGAGGTCGTGGATGAAATTCCTTACGATGAAGTAATGACCGATCTTCGGATGTCTGGCTACGTCATCGACAGTTACGGCGCACTTGATGAAGATTTTGAGGATGGGTGTGATGATGACTCCGTAGATGATTCATTCGAAGAATTCGAAGAAGATTGGAGCGGCATTGGGGAAGAAACCGGGGAAGAAGCTGAGGAAGAAGCTGAGGACGTTATTGTCACTAGTAATACCCCAAGTCGCCCCGCAGTCACCGGGAAGCTGACGAAGCATCAGGTTCGCGATATTGACCGTCTGCTGCTCGATGGTGAAATGTCTATCGCTTCCATCGGTCGTCTCTACAACGTCAACGAATCGACCATTCGCAAGATTCGCGATGGTTTGATCTGGACCCACGTTACTGGACGATAAGTTCCTGTGTGTCGTGAGACAGAGATTTGGGCGGGTCATCCCGCCCTTTTTCTCTTGACATGACGGCAAAAAGTGTATACTATACTAATATGAACCAAGGAAAGGAAAATCATGAAGCTTGAACAACGTCTCGCTTCCCTCACCCGTCAATTGGCAAATGCCCGTAGGGACGGTGACGAAGAAGCAATCGAAGCTCTGGAAGATCAAATCGATCAGATTGAGCTTGAGATGGAAGAACAATTTGAATCCAGACACGATACTAATTGGGACTGAAACTTAGTGTGACCGCTCTAATTTTTTGAGTATAATAAATAGGTGCTTACACACTAAAGGAAGTCACATGAAAGCTATGATTCAATCTGTAACAGACAATTGGGTACCAGGATTGTTCTTATTGCTTATGCTAGGTAGTCTCTGGGCGATAGGTCGTTTATACTTCACCCTATAAATAAAAATGTTATACGCCGAGGTCGCATAGTCTGGTCGATTGCACTGGCTTTGTAACCCAGTATTCCACACCGTAGGTTCAAATCCTACCCTCGGCACCAAAACAATGCCTCGTTAGTTCAATGGAAGAACCACGCTCTTACACAGCGATGACGGCAGTTCGATTCTGTCACGAGGTACCAAATTTTCTAACATGGGGGTTGACAAGACCCTTTCCATAGGATAGAATACTCACATGAAAGCAATCATTCAAGTAGATGGTCTTACAAAATTTGGCATGTTCATTCGACTAACCAAAAACGGCGCAAATTATGTTTTTTTTGTTGAATTCTGCTACGGAATTCCCTAGTGCGAAGGAAGCACGAGAATGGATTTCGGGAAATATTCCCGATCCAGAAAGATTCAAAGTTCTGACAGGAAAAATCTGGATGCGTTGCGTGAAAAATTTCAAAAGTATTTGGACGAAGGGATGCCCGGTAACGTGGTTGCTCTGGTGGATCGCAAGCACAACGTCATGTTTGACCCTGACGTACATACCACCAAAGATGTTTTGGATTGGTTGTGGTGGTGTAAGAAAAAAGACAACGATGCGGCAGTAACACAAAAGGTTTATAATTCGTGGCCAAATGCCAAGTACAATTTACCTTCTACGGTCTTTAACGACTTTGTGTCGTATTATGACCACATGAATCAACAAAAAACATACGGGATGGAAATTCGTGTAAGAAAGAATACCAGTTTTGAAGAATTCGAAAAATCGTTGAATATGCTTCTCGACAACTACGAACTTACCCACAAGGTTGGGTGTAAAAATCGTAAAGGTGTTGGGATCACATTGTATACGAACGACGGATTTGCTTCCGGAGTGAATTACCTGATCATGCTGGATCGTGATAAAGACGAGTGGATGCTAGGTAAACTAAGTTACAGTTCTATGTCTCAGGACTGTCCTCCGACTTCACTAAAAGATTGTTTCGAAAAAATTATCAACCGAGGTTATACGTATGATCCAGAATGGTGACAAAGCAAGACTTCTAGATGATTACACTAGAATGCAGAAAAAACATCTTACCAATGCTCTATTCGAGATTTCAGTTCAAGGTCGAAAGGAAACCCATTGGTGTTGGTATTTTTTTCCTAACATTCCCGGATTGGGGAGCAGTGAAAGGGCGAAGCACTACGCTATCGATCTGGACACCTACATGTTGTTCCTACAGAACCAGAATTTTCGGCGGAACATCTTCACGATGATCAAGGCGGTGGACACTGCGTATCGCACCAGCGTTCATATGGACCTTGAGTACATCTTCGGGGACAATCCTGTGGATGTTCTTAAGTGGAGGTCCTGTCTGACACTGACACGGTTGGCGTATATGAACATCGATCATTTGCATGATGATTGGACACATATCAGTACCATTATCAAGTACTCGCGGGATGTGTATGGCTTCTGTGAGAAAACTATAGAGGAATATCGACCGAAAGATGCAGTGGATTGACCAACTCAAGTTTGTACAAAGCGTGAATCAATCCCATCCGCAGAAAAAAACAAAGTTTCCACGAGAGATAGACTGGCAGGAAGACATCTTTACTAGGTTTCATGACTCCTTCTACAAGAGGGAGTATGAGATCAATCAAGCTGAAGCCTCTAAGCTTGTTCGCTCTATCTCTCAAAAGTGTGGGGTTAGAGTCGAACAGTTATACCCAGAAGCACGGTCTGCCATGAGTTATTCTTGGGGAAAGACGTTGGGACCCAGACATGGATTGATCTGGGTGGAACATAACATGATGTATCCGTCATACGTCTTCCACGAGTTGGCTCATGTCGTGGTAGAATGTTTTATTGACTATGACCTAAAGGGCAAGAGTAAGATTCGAGAAGAGGGACACGGCATTTTGTTCGCTTCTACAGTATACAACTGGCTGTCAGAATACTATGCAGATGATGAAGCTGCACTATCCAGTCTCGATTATTGGTTCAAGCCCCCCAGAATTCACATGATTACAGAAGAAAATTTCCAACAATTCCAACGACTATTCAAAAACCGTTCACTTCTATAATTTGACATATCGATTTTTTCATGGTAGTATGCTCTTATAGAATTCACTCACAGGAACTAAAATGGAAAACAGCAGCGTGTCCTACACTTTGACCTCAATCCTCATCACTGTATTCATGTTGCCGGTGGATATTGTTATTGCTATCTTTGGTGATGACCCGGATACTTTTCGGTTCTACATTGGAATTCTTTTCGTCTTTGCATACTGCGTTCTCATTGGCATTTTGGGCACCATCGCGGTAGTTTTTGTCATTCTTTCGGGGTTTCACATGCTGGGAATGATCTTGTTCGAGTGGTTCCCGTGATGAGAATGTTGGGAGAAATCCCAGAACGGGTCAATGTGGCGGTTTCTGGTGGGGTAGATTCTATGGTCCTTCTTGACTTTTTAATCAACGGTCGTAGGAAGATCAATGTGTTGCACTATCATCATGGGACGGAACACGCCGACGACGCTTTTTCTTTCGTCAAAAATGTTTCTGAATCCTTGGGCGTGGGGTTTATTTCTGATGAACTTCGTGATCCCGTTCCCGAAAAGAGGTCCAAAGAAGATTTCTGGCGTGAACGTCGATATTCATTTTTCGACAGGGCAGAAAAACACGGATATCCGGAACCTATTTTACTGGCGCATCATCTTGATGATGTTTTAGAAACTTGGCTGTTTTCCAGTTTTCACGGAACACCTAAGATCGTTCCGTACATGCGGGGAAATTGTTTTCGGCCTATGTTGATGGCTAAGAAAGAAGAAATTTTGGAATGGGCAGAGCGTAATTCTGTTCCTTATATCAATGATCCTTCAAACGAGAATACTGGATTCATGCGAAACAAGATTCGTCATGAGCTTGTCCCCAAGGTTCTCGAAGTCAATCCGGGAATTCATAAAGTTCTTGCAAAGAAGGTACAAGAGCAGTATAATTCACTGATACAGTTAAGTGGTTGACAAGAATATAAAAGCGTGACACAATCAACCATACGATTAAACTAACAGGAGAACACACAATGAACATTTCAAAGAACAGCCAAGTTTATTCTTTTTTGCATCGGTATGGGGAGTTCTGGGAACCGGCCAACCCGTACTATATCAACAATCTTTGCCAACTATGGACTCGCCTAGCCATATTAACCTTCTGTCTAATTGCATTTGGGACATTGGCGGGAATGTTCGTCCTAGGAACAATTCAGTTGGTGGTGGTTTTATTTGGTGGCCCGTTTATTTTCTTTACGTTCGCTCTTTGGGCGTTAATTGTCTGGATAATTATTACAACAATGGCGGCATGTGTGGGGTTTGCGTACAGTATCCAACTTTGGGAAAAATCTACTAATTCGGAACCGGGAATCATCCGGGAAACTATTAGTGGTTGGAAGAATAAGTATTGTCCAACTGTAAATTGGGTTGATAGAAACAATTAAAACGATTACTACTTTGTTCTTTGATGGAAGAACGTTAAGTAGTTGACAGGTTTTGATCTTGGTGGTAGTATAAAAATAATAGCCCTTTTGGTGTAACTGGATAGCACAAGGGATTTCTACTCCCTTAGTATGGGTTCGAGTCCTGTAGAGGGTGCCATTATTACAAACTCTCGACTAACATATAAATAAAAAGTATGTTAGTCGAGAGGGCTTCATGAAGAAATTTATCGCACTTGAAAAGAGTACTAGGGTTTGGGAGGATAAACATTTGGGGTACATGGTGGTGTATGCTCCCTATCACCCGATGTCGAACAAATCTGGAAAATTATATTATCACCGCTATGTTGTTGCAGAAAGCCTTCAAAGAAATCTACTACCAACAGAGGTAGTTCATCACAAAGACGGAAATAGGAAAAATAACAGCCTCAATAATTTAGAAATAACAGATATTTCGGTGCATGCTAGAGGGCATATAGAAGAACGTGGCGTTACACTAAACGGATATGAACTTATGTCTGATAATGAAAAGCACTCAGTGTGTCAGATGTGTGGGAATAAATTTAAAAGAAATTCCAGAAAAAGAAAAAAATATTGTAGTAAAAGATGTGCCGCAGAATCCTCAAGGAAAATAAGTATAAAGCCTGAAGTTTTGAAAGAACTTATTTGGTTGACATCCACCTCAAATCTTGCTAGTATTATGGGTATATCAGATTCAGCCATAGGTAAATATTGTAAAAAACACGGAATCATTAAACCTCCGGTTGGCTATTGGGCAAAGAACAAAGAATTGTCTCAAGATGAATCTGGAAGATTAAAACTTTTACTAAGTCAAATTCAAGGAACAATGTAATGTTTAATTTAAGCATCATCGACCAAATGAGAGATATCGTCCGGGAGATGGATGACATTTCTAATTTAGGATTGGATCTCGCAACATGGTTGCCAGAAAGTATCTATTCGCGTAGGGCTTTTGGTGATTGTGGTTGCTCTGATAAGGTTTTTCGTGATACCGCAGACCTTCTAACGTCTGCTGTCAAACTGATTTCAGCCATTCACTATCAGCCAACTCTTTCCGATCTGGAACATTACAAGGGGACTGGTGAGGTTCCGGAACAGTTAAAAGTTCTTGATGTGGATAACTACAAGTGGGAATGGCATAATTCACACAGTCAATTCTTTACTCAGGATTCTATTATTCATGAGGATTACAAGCCCGAATGGGACCATTTAGCCGAATCGTATCGAGAACTTTTCGCTCTCAAGATTAAACAGCTTGAAAGTCTGGAAAATTCCTGATATACTGTAATCTCAAACCAAACAGGAGTAATAAAAAATGAGCACAGGTTCTGTAGTATTTCTTCTTTATATATTTTGACGATGGTAGATAATTTTCGTTCTGTCGCAACGGGCGTGATTGCTGTGTCTGGGTTTTCGTTGCTTTCGTTGTTGCTTTTTAGTCTTATCTTTAGTGATCTTAAGGGCCGTACTTTCATGAAAACTTTGTGGGAAAAGGGTGCTCTGATCATTCTTTCATTTTTCTTGATTGGTGGCCTTATGGTAAAAACATTCGTACCAGACCGCGAAGGTGTCGTTATTATTGTTGCTGGTGCGCTTGGTTATGAAGGTGCGCTCAACATGGTTAACAGCGAACATGTACAGTCTGTTGGTAGCAAGAGTTTCGAACTATTGGAATCATGGTTGAATCAACAGATTGAAGAAATCAACACTGAGAAGGATGAACCCGAAATTAAAGGAGAAAACAATGGGAACCCCTAGTGTAATTCATTTCAAAGAACGTAGTGAATACCAAGTGCGCCATATTGCCAGTGTCTATCAGCAGTATGATGGTTACCCCGATAGTGTGGGTGTGACTTTGGCAGAGTTTTTGTCTGGTATCAAAATTATCCATGGTATTGGTTCAGATGCTCGCCTCGGAACCCATGCGAACGGACCGGGCTGCTTGGTTGCCCAGTTCATCGCCCAGAATAAGGATCGTGTCGGAGGTTTGTATATGACTGACGAGGGCGACTCACAAGCTTATGACTATACTGTATATTTTCGGGAACCAGACAATGCTCTCGTTGCGGGAGTCGAGGAAATCACTTGCAACAAGTGGAGTGGAACTCTTGCAGAATTTGTCGAATTCTGCAAGTCTGGGGATGATTGAGCTTTGAAGATTTTCAACTTAAAGGAGAAAAACAATGGCATACTGGCAAGGTACGGGTCGTAGTAATGTGTTCAAAGTCAAAGACCTAGATAAGTTTTTTGAAGATATGGGTTCTCTTGACATTGAATTGCATGTTGTTGACGAGGAAACTAACGAAGTCAAGATTTTTTCTTCAGGAGACGGGAACTTTCCTGCCAATTACTTCGACGATGACTTGGGTGATTATGTAGATGTAGATATTCAAGATATTATTCAGAAGCACTTGACAGATGACACTTGTTGTGTTTTAATAGAGGTCGGTAATGAAAATTTTCGTTATCTTACTGGTTGGTCTTGCGCAATTACCAGTAAACAAATGGAGTTTATCAACCTAGATCAAATTTATCAGGTTGCGGCTAAGATGGCAGGTGGTTCACTTAAAGTGGGTCTAGCAGCGTATTAATTGCTGAGTGATTCCTTCTTGACAAGGGTAATAAATAGGGTATAATGATCTCATGTTGATGGTCTAAAGTAACATTGTCTCAAAGTCAAGACCGGCATACGGAAGAGTGTATGTTTTACTTTGAGAATAATTCAAAAACAGGATTTGGGGTGGGTGGATAAGATTTGGGACCGTAGCTCAATCGGTTAGAGCGTCCGACTCATAATCGGCAGGTTGGAGGTTCGAGTCCTCCCGGTCCCACCATTTCAAATACATTGGAGAAGATTATGAAAATGTGTGTGACGACAGTAGATGAAATACTCAAGGAGTGGGGTATTTCAGAAGACAATATGAATTTTGACGATATTCATAACGCAATGATCGAAGCATTCAACAAAGGCGCAATTATTGCTTCAATGGATTCAGTCGTATTGCATGAAGCATTTGTTAACACATAGTAAAATTTTACCCCGCGTCACTATGCCCGTATTAGCCCACGGTCCGTAATGATCCACCGCAAGTGGTTGGAAATAGGGTAGAAGGACTTGACGAACCTTCCGGGGTTAATGTATAATTAGTATCAGGTAATGCGAAAGGAACAGACACATGGGCATACAAAATGAATCGGACGGGTATGTCAACATTGAAGTTGAACTTGAGGACAAAGACGTTCTGACGCTGGCGAAAGAAGCAGACAGAAGGGGAATGACTTTAAATTCATTGATTTCCGAGATTTTGTTTAATGCTGCTCTCAAGGATACAATGGCTCAATATAACTCTGTTCTGAAAAACGTAAAACAAATTTTGTCAGAACAATCATACTCTGATCAGGAAAAAATTTCTTTGATTGGTGATATGATTGATAAGGAGAAGCCTTTTTTCGAGAATAATGAGGAACAAATATGAACAACGTGACATTCAAGAATACCCGTGAGATTACCAACAAATGGCCCGGAATGATTGTTCAGGGTGACAACGTTACTGAAGAACAGGCTGCGGAAATCCTTCTGCGTACCGATTCCAATCTTCCTAACTTTCGATGGAGTTGTAACGATCAAGAGTTTTCGGAACAAGTTCAGAGTCTGTTCCCCCCTTGTAAAAGAAAGTGATGATGGCATTTCATGGATCGAAGCATCCGAGAAGAATCGAGAAACCTACAAGGTTCTCGACCTCTACTATCTGACAAATGAACGTATCATGAGTTGTTGGATAGGCGGTCCGAATGGTTGGTGTGATTGGGATGGTACAATTGGTTGTAACAACAAGAACATCGGAAAATGGCCTGATGTAGAAGCTGTTGCCGCCGAGTGGGGACTGATCGCTGAAGCTTTTCCTTTCCTAAATCTCCGTTGCCAACTGTTTGACGGGGAGACCTGCGAAGAAGACGCCAAGCCGATCCTGTTGTTCACTGTAGCTAATGGTAGGGTAGTTGTTGAAGATTCGGTCAAACCTATTGGATCGTTTGTCGAATCTGACTTTCGCGGGTTCTTCTTTAAAGGAGCCGAACGGGGCATTACCATTCCAGAACTGAAGAAGAAAATCAAAATGGTTTATCAAGAAAACAAAGAAGACCCCTTCCTTCAGGGAGGGGACAAATTCTAAAAATTTCACCACTTGGCATAAACACTAGATAGTGGTACAATATAAAATATTCAGTATCGAGAACCAAGTGCTGAATAATATTGTAAAAAAACATCTGCCTTAAAAGTGGTAGAAAAAAGAACCGTGGGGCATACGGGGATAGCTTGCGGAGTCCGACATAAATCTAAAGTTCTTGTAGAGAACAATGTAGTGGACTGTGAAACAAGAATCCTCTTCCTAAAGGAAGAGGAGAAGTCAAGGGGACCTGTAAATAAGGAGAAATATCATGACACAAGAAATCTACATAGTTTGTCCCAATTACGAGTACAAAGGCGACGATGTTCTCAATATACATTCTAGGGCGTTTTTCGATGGAATAAAGGCTGAAAAATATGCCCAAAGTCTTAAACATGGTCCGCACATTACCTATCGGGTTTATACCATTTCAGTAGGAGATGATGATGTTTGATAAGGCTGTTCTGCTCGCCTCACAGGCACATCTAGGGCAAAGAGACAAAGGTGGCAAGGCATACATTCTCCATCCAATGAGAATCGCCATGAGGCTTCGCACAGATGACGAAGAGCTAATGTGCATTGCTATTTTACACGATGCAGTCGAAGATTCTGATTTGACCTTTGAGGACTTGGAAAGAGAAGGCTTCAGTTCAAGGGTTGTCAATGCTCTGAGACTGTTGACTCACAAAGAGGGTCAGTCTTATTCAGAGTATATCTCCGACATGCAACACAATAAAGATGCGCTCAGGGTAAAGCGAGAAGACTTGAGAGATAATTCCGACATAACACGGCTGAAAGGATTGCGTGGAAAGGATTTCGAGAGAATGAAGAAGTACAGTACGGCATTCGTAACGATTAATGAATATTTGGAGAAGTTCGACTGTTAATGAGGTGGAACGCCGAGGAAGACTGTATAAATAAATTGATCAATACGAGTATATCACTTCCATGAAACTTGCCGAACTGAAACAAATGAATCCTATAAACCTTGGTCTTTGGATAGGTCCTACAGGAGACATCATCAAAACCGGAAGGCATTCCCACACTGTCATTGAAAACCCAACCAAATTTGGGGTTTCTTCCGAGTTTGTTAAGAATTTGTATGATAAACACGGGGAGAATTACAATCAAGAGGGCAATGCTCGGGAAGAGCTTATCACTCTGGTCTTACAGCGTGGATGGATTCGAGTCAGAAACTATAGGAACTACTGGTCTGTCACTCTTTGGTCTCTAACACCAAAAACCAAACAAATTTTGAAGAATTGGGTCCATACTTTTACCAGCAATAACACAATGGGAACGTATGTAGATTTGAAAATTCTGGAAATTAAATCAGATCGCTTGCAAACTGTTGAACCACCTGATATACTTAATGATCGGTTGGACGAAAGTCATGGAGACGAGGCGATGACATTAGAATTTCTTAAAGAATCCACAATTCAAGAACAACCAGATTTGGAAATGATCAACGAGGTCAAATTGTCTCGCGTTTACAATCATTTTACCAGCAATAAACCTGTTGGTATTATTACTGCGTTTCGTGGCGAAAGAACGATGAAAGATAACATTTCGGCCAATCAGAAATTGGCTTCGTCGTTGCGTAATGCAGGGTTCGGGTTTGTGTGGGTTGATGGTGCTTGGGTTGAAAATCAAGGCACAGACAAAGAATCACATGAAGAAGAAACTTCTATCATGGTGGTGGGAAATGAAGGTGATGACGACAAGATGTTTACTCTATTGAAGTCGGAATCGAGGAAATATGAACAAGATGGATTTTTGTTCAAATCTTCGGATGGTCCTGCTGGCGTTTATGATTCTTCTGGGAATGAAATCATGTCTTTCAACAGAATAAACATAGACAAGCTATCCAGCGTATATACCAGACTCCGACAAGGCTCCCACAAGGGACGTAGTTTCTTCTTTGGGTCTGAGCGGCCCATGAAAGGATTCATGTCAAGGCTGATGGAAATATGAGAACACTTATTCGAAACGCGATTCAAACCCCGGATGGCATGGTGCTCGAAAGCCGACATGTACACGACTATATCGAGTATGTGGACTCAACCAATGGTAAAACATATATTGTTGATGGTGGTTTGGATTATGCTAGAAGAAGCGCCAACGGTGATGAAATAGACCTCAATGTTTATTCTGACGAACCTCACGAGGTAATCAGAGAGGCATTGACATGGGGAACTTACGGTAAGAATGGGGACCAACCCTTAACTTATGTGAAGTTGAAAGATATGTCTTCAGAACATATTAGAGCATGTCTGGAAGAATGTTTCTACATGGGAGAGATTGTGAGAGAGGCTATGTTAAATGAGCTTCGATTCCGAAATAAAACTTGACAACTGTGATATATACTGATATAATTGTTTGAAATCAAAGCCCCTGTGGTGGAATTGGTAGACACGATAGCCTTAGAAGCTATTGCCGAGAGGCGTGTAGGTTCGAGTCCTACCGGGGGCACCAAATTAAAAACCTAGCTCAGCACTTATATTTTAGGTGTGGTGATTTGGCAGACCAGTCGCCAGAAGACTGGAAAGAGTGTAAGCTACTCTTGAGTGTACAGGACTAGGCCGGGTACATTCGAAGAAAGAAAAAGCTGTCGAATAAAGGTGCAATTCATGTGTTGCCTTGTTTAACATGACCTAATCGTTTGATGGTAAAAAACGACAGTGCTAGAGTTGAAAGCGAAATTAGTCCTAGTGGGGATACTAGCTGCGGAACTCACGAACATTGCCCTTGTGGTGGAATTGGTAGACACGGGAGTCTCAAAAGCTCTTGCTGGAAACAGTGTGTAGGTTCGAGTCCTACCGGGGGCACCAAATTTAAAACTTGACATCATATCGTTCTTTTGGTACATTAGCGTTAAATCAAACCGGAGTCCTATAAATGAAAAAGATCATCGTTAAGGAAAAAAGGACATTTGTTCGAGTCTGATTGAGTATAATACTCTTTCGGAATTAAGAAAAAATATAGATGATCTGATTGAAAATTATGGGGAGTCTGCTTTTCTATCTGTTGTCGTTGTTGATGATTATGACGGATATTATTATACTTTTACGATAGAATATGAACGCTTGGAAACTGATGAAGAGTTTCAAGCTAGAAAGATGAAAGATGAAGAACGTAAAAGAAAGGCTGGAGAACGTAAAAGAAAGGCTGAAGCGCGTAAACTCAAAGAAGCGGAGAGGAAAAAAGCGGAAGCAGAATTGAAAGAACAGGAAGAACGAGAACTTCTCAAAAAGCTTCTTGATAAATACGGAACAGAGTATAACGAGTAATTTGACAAAAAACGCAGTCTTCGCCGTTTCATTCGGCGAGAAAACCGCCGAGGGTGTCGCGGCATGAGGAGTTAGGTATGCGTTTGAGACTCTTTCGTTTTATGGCCCGAGTGGCGGAACGGCATACGCGGCAGACTTAAAATCTGCTCCCTTTAAGGGTTGTGGGTTCGAGTCCCACCTCGGGTACCAAACTATAAATAGGATACAACAAACACTATCCTGTCATGCTTTTAGAAAAACTCCTAGACGTTAAAACCCCTTCACCCAAAGATATCGCAACAAAACATGGCGTAGCTCTGTCTAAGATCGAATCTCAGCTTGTCAAGGGAATTAAAGTAGAGCTAGAGCATACCACAGACAAACAAGTCGCTAGAGAGATTGCTCTGGACCATCTCAACGAATTCCCCGATTACTATGACAGACTCGAAAAAGCCGAAAAAAGGTAAATTTTTCTTTACAATTCTTACATTTACAAACAAACAACAATTCTTTATCTTTACAAACCTGTTTATCTGTGGTATATTGATCGTATAACAACATTAAGGAGAGTTATTGTGGGATATTACACCTCATACGAAGTAACAGTTACTGGATTTAATGACGCTGACGAGGCAGAGTTTGCTCAATTTAAGCTTAAAAAGGCAGTCAGCTGCTATCCCGTCGATATTACTCTTTCTGGTCGTACTGGAAAGAAGTTATTGGCTTTTGAAACGGACGATATTATGTGGTATATGTGGGAATCTGAGTTGATTGAATTCAGTCGTACATTTCCCCATCTTCGTATCGAAATCCATGGTGAGGGTGAAGAGAATGGGGACATGTGGAAGGCTCGAATCCAAAATGGGGAAGTGGAAACAGTTGAAGCTGAATTAACTTTTCCAAATTTCAAGAAGATGGATTGGTAAAATGAATCCATCTAAACACAAGTTAAACATTGACAGCAAGATCATTTTTCTTGACATTGATGGGGTGTTGAACACCCCACAATACGCTATCCAATCAGAAGAACGTATGGATGCCATCAACCCGGTTTCTGTCAGCATATTGAACAAGATGCTAGAAGTATCTGGTGCGCAGGTGGTTGTCAGTTCTTCTTGGAGGATGTGTTTTTCCATTGAGGAATTGACTGTTATCCTTCAAAACAAGGGTCTTAGGTATCCTATTCTGGATTATACTCCAGTGCTAGATTCTGGTGTTCGGGGTCAAGAAATCTCGAAATGGATTGACACCAACAAGGATCATGGCCTGTGGTTCAATGAATATTTGATTTTGGACGATGACTCTGACATGTTGTATTGGCAGAGAGAAAATTTTGTTCACACTCCCAATGACACCGGTCTTACTCCGAACATTGCGTATCGAGCAATCAACCGCCTCAGGGGAAAGCGTAATTGGGTTGAAGACGACATCATTGGATATGAATCTGATTATTGTTTGACTGAATACATGGAACAGTGGGTTTTGAAAAAACAATCCGTGGAAGAATCTTAATGGGTGCTAGATACAAATCTTGCATCCGTTGCGGGTCTCCCATTGTTCGCAAGAAGGATGATTGGCTAGGCCCACAATCCAAGTTCTGTAGGATGAGATGCAAATCTGAGCATTTGTCTTCAATTTTTTCAAAATTGAAAACTGAAGGTCTGGATGAAGAGACCAGAGAGTGGTATACTGAATTTACTTCGGGTAAATACACTTCTTTGAGGCACTTCTGTCGTGAGAACAACATTGTTCCAATGACGGCATCTCTTAGATTTAGAAAATACATTCCAGAATATAGTGGTAGGAGAAAAAATGTACTACGAGATACCCAAGCCAAACAAAATTGCTGTAACCAGACACGCTCGTAATAGATTTATCGTGATTCATCGGAGGGCTGGGTAATGAGTATTACTCAAGATGTTGTAGCAGGGCCAGACATTTCCGAGAATTAATTAAATCTACTACAGAGATGCAAATGTATGCTCTGGACTTGACATTAGCTATAAATAGCTGTACAATTATCGTAAGTTGAAGATTTGGGTGTAATGGGGAAACTGGTATCCCCCCCGGACTGTAACCCCGGTGCCTTTGTGCGTGTTGGTTCGAATCCAGCTACACCCACCAAATTGTGAAAGCTTAATTCGCTGTCTGACGCCTTCACAATAATATTGACAGCGGCGTGTATGGAACGCATAGAGGTAAGGGTTGATCGCCTTACAAGTTCCGTAGATCACTAATTTTTAAATATACGGGGTTTAGCTGAGCTTGGTTTAGCACCGCCTTTGGGAGGCGGAGACGTAGGTTCAAATCCTGCAACCCCGACCAATATTTAATAGACCCTGCAAAACGTGGGGTCTATTTTTATCATTAACTACCGACCATTTGATTTATTTACAGACCGATTTATTTCATATAAATAGTAGTAAATAAATTTGAAAGTATGGCCGGTATTAAAGAATTGAGAATGTTGAATGAAGATGCTTTAAGAGAAATTATAAAAAAATCTAACTCAAAGTCTGAGGTGTTAAGGAGACTGAAAATTTCTTCTAAAAATTCTCACGCTAAACATTATTTAACCTCTTTCATAGAGGATACAAAGTTAAACGTCTCTCATTTTAAGTTCGGCTATTCTACCATAAAAAAATATGGAAAAGATATGGTCGAAGATATAGTATTTGAATCTGATTCTCTCAGGGATGTACTACGAGGCCTAGGGTTGGCTGACAGAGGTGGAAATTACAAGTCAATAAAAAAGTTATTAGACCATTATCAAATAGATGTCTCTCATTTTACTAGGAGCGCACGAAAAAGAGGTCGCGTGACGAGGACTGATGAAGATGTTTTTTGTGAGGAATCAGACGTGTCTCAAGCGACATTACGCACTAGGTTCAAAAAGAAAGTAAAAAATGAATGTTCTGGGTGTGGCATAACTTCTTGGAATCAAGAAAAAATAGTTTTTCAGGTAGATCATATTAATGGAATTAGAAACGACAACAGGTTAGAAAATCTTAGATTGTTGTGCCCTAACTGTCATTCACAGACTTCAACGTTCGGAAGAAAAAACGCTTGACATAATAAAAATAAAGCTCTATAATAAATAAATAAACTGAACTATTGCGAAGTACAATCAGTGGTAGATGGATCGGCTCATAACCCTTCGGTCAGCGGTTCGATTCCGCTCTTCGCTACCAAATCAACGATATAGAAGGGATGCAAAGCGTCTTAAAACAACGGAGCACGTGAAGTTGAGCAGACTGAACGAGATGCAGTCCCCAGACTTTGTAACTGGGTTTTGAAGAGTTTCGCGGATCGCGACATCATGTCGCCATTTATGTCGCGATAGATCTTCACCTATGGTGGTCGTGGTGGAATTGGTAGACACGCCTGACTGTGAATCAGGTACTTGCGGGTTCAAGTCCCGTCGATCACCCCAACAACAAAAAAGCCTTACAAAGAAAGGCCCAACAAAAACCCCTTCAATTGAAGGGGTTTATTTTTATCATCGCTAATCAGTTTTGTTCTGTGGACTCCACCAGAGTTGTTTGATAATCTCTCAAGAACTCTTGATGGTTCTTCTTCACAAGAGCTTTGTAGTCGATCTCCTTGCCACAGTATCGACCCATTGCAATCGAGAACTGTTTACGATCAAGTTCCTGCTGTGCTTTGATAGCGAAGTCTTTACGCTCCAAATGCTGATTAGCTTCCCAGAACTCATCAACAGGTTTAGTCAAATGAGCCACAAGATGAGTTACATATCGTTCCATGTTGTCGATTTCTGCCAAAGCTTGAGGATCATCTGCGAACATCTGTCGGATATCATCAGAAGCTTCTTCGAGAACCACTTCCATCAACCTGCGTGGTGAACGAACAGAATCCTTGGCATGATGCAAAGCCACGTATTCGTCGGTCTTCATTTTGAACATAATTCCATCTTTCAAACGTACAACAAATCCTTCGATTCCTTTCATTCGTGGAACTGAAGAAAAGAACTCATCAAAATCGTAAATGTCTGGAACATGATTCTTGACAAGATAAGGACCAAGGTAATGATTCATTTTCTCGAACGGCATAAGTTCACCAGTGTCCCGATTCCGTACTCCAAGCACAACAAGGTTTGAAGCATCGTACGGCAAGACAATACGGTTGGCTGGGGACACATACTCCATAATGACAGTGAACCCTTGTAGTTCGAGTAGGCAACATGCATCACACAGAGCCAATTCAGAACCGACTACAGGTTCGATAGTTTTAAGCAATGCTTCTGCTTCTACCGCCATTGAAGAAGTCAATGATGTTTTGGACTTCAGGGCTAGACGCCCATCCGCAGTCAGATACGTTGAAATCAGTGAACCGTCTTCTTTGGTTGTCACATAATCAACATTTTCTGCTGACAGATTCAAATCCATAGTGAAAGGATTTTCTTTATAATTGAAGAACTTGGAAAACGGCAGAGACACCAGTACCGGACCATTTTCTTCGATTCGGAACATGGTTCCACGACATTCCAGTGCCCCATCTTGACAAAAATCTTGATAGGAGCCAATATGATACGAGAAGACATGATATTCTGCCCCATCATGCGGACCAACGTGGGTCACGCGATAGAATGGGGAATTTTCGTCGTGGGCCAAACAATTTAGTTGTTCATATAGATTTTTCATTGGAGAATTGTACCATCGGGAAAAATTAAAGTCAAGTAGAAGGGTCTCTTGTCAATTTCAAGAATAGACGATCAGAGCCATTTTCCATTTCATCAACTCTATAGAGCACCAGTTTTTCTTTCTTGAGGCTGTTAAGTGCGGTCTTAGCTTTTTCTAAACTATCCCATTTAGAGCAGTCAAGAAAAGTTTGACCGTTTACATAACCACTGCTTTGGGTAATCCGAATAAAGGAGCGCTCTGTTCTATGATCACCGAGCGCTTCGACAATGACCCAGACCGGCGAGCGTGGTAGGAGGTTCATTTCGAGTCCAACCAGCAATCGTATTTCCGACATTTATCTACAAATTCGTACAATCTGTCAACAGATTGAAAATCTTCGATGTCCTTGAGTATCCAATACGGGGGAAACAGAGTTACATTCCCGACGGCCAATCTCGAAGGAATTTTCATAATTTCTACTTTTTTGGATGCGCCATAGCTAGACCTTTTGGTATAATACACAAAAAAGTACCACCCCTCGTCTGGTATTTTTTTATAACGAATTTCCCATTGTTTATGCATGCATGTGAATGTAGGAGGTGCTTTCATAATCAATTATATTCCGTGCCACTCTTTCGAAGAAGATACGCTTCAGACACAGACTTCAGAATAGGACGACCCACTTCTACAAAAGAAAGAAACGGATCATCATGCGGTTTGATAATAATCCCTTCTCGAATATTTTGACCATTCAGAGTGTCCATTCCGTCAGTGTACTCTGCAATGACTTCACAGGTCAACGGTCCTTCATATAGAACAGGAACGTTAGACAGTTTCGGAAGTTTCGCGAACAGTTCTGTAAGATTTTCGATTTCCATTGGTGAAAGGTATCTACCACCATCGATTCCACGGGGACCACCCACGAAGATATCGAACAGTCTATATTGAACCTCATTGAAACCATACGTCAGGTCTTGAACCCCCTTACCGAAAATCTCTCCAAGAAAGAATACTGGTTCGCCCGGATGACCAACCAGACAATCAAGGCCAACTCCATCAAGGTTGTCGGCAAAGATATCTCGATATGCTCGAACATACAGATTGGAGCCGTTGTTTGGTACATTTTTGAAAGCTAAACCTTTACCAGAAAGACCCTTCGAGGTAATAACAACATTACCGTTACCGAATATTTCAGGGTGAATGGTTTCTGGGTAGAATCCAATACAGGCCCAAGTTCCATGCAGCTTTTCTGTAATCTGGACTTTTACGTCGTTTTTTATAAGATAATCAACGACTTCCGGATGGTTTTTGATGTTTTCTATGTCGTATTTCAAGGTATAACCATGGAGATTGCAAACTTCCCCAGCCATTTGAGTAGGAATGGGTGGTTCCCATTTGGTGATACCAAGATCAGAGCTAACTTCAGAACTCAATTCTACCTTGAGTATTGAATCATCTTCGAGAGTCATTCCCCAATATGGAAGGTCTACCAGACCGTCATAGAGGTAATCCAAACCGTATAGGAGACCTTGGCTTACAATTCCCCTGAGCTTCACGGCCTTGACACGATCTCCATTTGATCCTGCAAGCTTACCCTTACCCTTCTCATCATCCCATAGGTTGAGACGGCGTAGGAGCCACTCGGGGACGATAGATTGTTCTGGGATATACACGGCTAGGTCACCGGTCTGAAATTGCCCCTTGCGGACGATAGACTGGTACCCTTTGATGTTTGCAATTTCAAGTGCATCCGCATTATTGTGCGGCTGGATCGTGACTTGTACAACTCTGACTTCAAATGTTGCCATTTTTTATTACCCCGGTAGTCCGAAAAATTTAGTGCCAATCAGATAAACAACAGCCAGAAACGGCCATACAAGAAAAAACATTACCGTGAAACAGCCGAGGCCGCTCATCCCGACACCCAACAGGTTGTCTCCGGTATTGAGAATCCGGTTAAGATTTGGTGTGTTTTCGTTTTCCATGTGATAATACTACCACATAAGTTGTCCGCTTGTCAACAGATAGATACAATACACTAACGACAGCATTACTGCTGTCGCTTTTATTCGTCTCCATATAATGTTGTCATTCTTGTTTTGGTGGTTCAATATCTTTCTGGCTCTCATTTTCATTAATATTTTCCTGTTTATTCTCTGGATATTTTTGAAACAATTGTGAGATGAAATCATTAGTACCATTACCAATTCTTTTCACTCTTACTCTTTCGAGAAAGTCAATATGTTCTGCTCGACTTTTTTGTATGTAATTCAATTGTAGTTTGAAATCGTTGGCGAGCATCTTTTCTTTTCGCATTCTCCAGATATCATTACTGAGGAATCTAACGTATTGACGCCGTGAAAAAAATGTTCCTATCAAAAACACAGAGCCAGAACCACCTAACAAAATCGCCAAAAATTGGTTTTCGATCTGGAAAGAAAAAACAATCATGGCGATGAAAATCAATTCATCGAATAGATTCATCAACCAGTCTTGAAAGTAAAACCCCATGGTTTCGGAGTGCTCTTTCGGCATACGAAAAAGACCATCCTTGATTACACTTTCGTATACTGCTAGATTGGTATCAATTTCGACGGCACTATCTTCATCACCACGTTTTACCGCCTTTTCAAGTCTGTCTACTTCTTTGTTGACATCCATTCTATATTATTCCCGTAAGTTATTGTTATAAAAGAAAAAGTAGAGGTCAAGCGACCTCCACCTCCTGCCCGGCATTGTCCAAAATATAGACATGTGGAGATTTTGCCATTCGAACTTCGTTTCGATAGAAGTCCAGTTTGCTCATGGATTCGAACTGACCACTTTCGTCCACGATTCGATCATCATTGATGAAATCGAATGGTGCAAACTTGAGATGTGTTCCATACGAATGGAAGGTGAAAAACTTCTTGTTTGCAGAACGCTGTTTGAATACACGCTTGTTTCTTACCATGGTTAAATTACCTTTGTTGTTGAAAGTTTAGGGTTCAAGTACATCTACACCGTATTTGCATGACTCACGGAACCCACGTTCCGAAGCCTTGCCGGTGTCCAAGATTTTGAACATTCTCGCGTCGGCTGGTTCAAGATTCTGATAACCGTCACTTTGAAATGTTCGTCCATCATGGGTTCTAATGGCGATATGAAACGGATGCTTCAAATCTCCAAAAGTCTTTTGATCAACGATCCATGCTTCTTTGACATTAAGCATTTAATTAAGTTCCTTGTTAAGTTTTCGATTAAGTGTGGTGTAAGTCTAACTCCAACCACCCCTACATGTCAACACCCTTACGCATGCGTTAGGGGTTAATTGTTTTTCACGACCAATATTTGATGATGACGATTTCATCTTCTGGGACACCATTCCTACGACACCATTCCGAGATCAGAGGATATTCATCATACTCACCACCAATCACATGGTAGTAATTTTCATATTCCGAAAGATCGTAACGATCCCATAACTTCTTGACTTCTTTTTCTACTTCTACAGGGCAATCCGACCATTGTGGAACGAAGACCCATTTGCGGGAAATGCTCTTTATATTGCACAAATCTTGACGGGTTTCTTCCGTAACTCCTTTCATGTTATCGGCTGTAGTTTTATTGCCGAAGACAACCTCTTGCTGTTTCATTTTTCATCTCCTATTTGAGCAAGTCTGCATGATATTCCAAAATGACTATCCTGTCAATCACTTGTTCGTATATTAGCAAAAGCTTAATATACGATTTCATTGAAAATGAGAAGCATTCTCATTCGGGCGGTTCCATACTTGACCCTACACTGTAGCATGAAAAAAACTTGTACGCAAGTCTTGACGGGCAGCATTATTTGTGCTAAATGGGTGAAATTCGGGTTATTGCCGAGCCATATTGTAGTAAGTGTTAATAGCCAGATTTATTCGAATTTATTTGTATATTAGGGTTGACAAGTCCATCAATCTGCGATACTATGGTCACATCTTCAACAGAGAAACAATTACATGAATTTCAAGCAACTCGCTTTCATTGCTGGTTCTGCTAATGATCCTGCTATGTGCTCCCGCATTCTGCGCGAACATGCAAAACTGGAACCGGTAAAGTATAGAGGCTGGTATGATTGGTTTTGCTCATATTCTTGTCACTTAGGGGTTTACATTTTTCTCGCATCATGCTACGATTCCCGAATTATTCGGAATTGGAGTATTTCAATGAAATCGATCTCTCTTTTTAGTGGCGCAGGAGGCATGGATGTTGGATTCAAGGCAGCGGGTTTTGATGTGCTCGCCGCCAATGAACTGGACAAATATGCCTGCGATACATTTCGAGCCAATCACCCCGAATCTAAATTAATCGAGGGTGATCTAGATGTGTGTGGTGAAGAGCTTCACTCCTACAAAGGGGTAGACGTGGTTTTCGGCGGTCCCCCTTGTCAGGGTTTTTCTGTAGCCGGGAAAATGGATCCCGATGACCCGAGAAGCAAATTGATCTTCAGCTTTTGTAATATTATTGAGAAAGTTAAGCCAAAAGCTTTTGTGATGGAGAATGTGAAAGCTCTTGGTGCGCTATCCAAGTTTGAAGCCGTAAGGACAGCACTCATATCACGATTTCAGAAAGCTGGTTATACCGTCACAATTCATATATTAAACTCCAAAGACTTTGGCGTACCGCAGTCCCGTGAAAGAGTTTTCTTTATTGGCGTTAAAAATGGTATTAATCCCATCTACAAAGGTCATTTTAAGAAATACTTGAAAGCCGCCCCAACTCTTAGGGATATATTAATACCACTTGGGAAACCGGGCACTAAACGCAATGATCGAATTTGCAATGCTAAGGTAACTTTAGCCGCCAAGCCTGTACTTAGAAAATCGCCTTACGCGGGTATGCTGTTTAATGGACAGGGTAGACCGCTGAACCCTGACGGCTGGGCAAGCACTTTACCCGCAAGTATGGGAGGAAACCGGACTCCAATTATCGACGACAACCACCTATATTTTGGTAAAGAATCGTGGGTTGAGGGTTACCATAAGCATTTAATGGCTGGCGGTAAGCCTCAAGGCATGCACGATGTTCCATCGTACCTAAGAAGGCTAACAATTAACGAGGCGGCTTTGCTCCAGACTTTTCCAGAAGATTATGTTTGGTGTGGACCAAGCAGCAAAGTGTATTCTCAAATTGGCAACGCTGTTCCTTGTGGGCTTGCAGAAGTAGTCGCCTCTTGCGTAAGAGATGCACTTTCTGGTTTACAAAAAACCGAAACTATAACCGTTGACTCTGGCGAAAACATGGAACTCGCATTTGCGTGATGGAGAAATATAACTACAATTCGACACCAAAAATGGTTGATAAAATGTAGCATCCGGTGTATAAACCCAACTGTTGCATAAATTCCGCCCATTTGCTGGCTATGCAGCCTGCTCCAGTGCGGCCAGGATATGCAACAACTCGTCCTGTGTCGCCTGATTGGCACTCATAGTCAGCTTCAGCTTCCCGTTTGGGCGGGTCAATCGGCCAGCGCGTTGGATGATGATGCGGCGCAACGTACCAAGCTTCTCGAATGACCACAAGGGTGACCTCTTCTCATTGGTTCTGCGCTCTCGCTGATGGACGATCATTTGCAGTTCCCGGTTCAGGTTGTGCGCCAGAATGGCCGACAGGACATACACACGGTTGCCGGCTTCGCGTCTGGTTGGCACGTAGTCCATCTGGATCTGGCTCTTGAGTTCGGCGAACAGACCTTCCTGGGCACCTCGGCCATGATAGAAACGGGCGATCTTGCCCGCCGACAGGGTCTTGTTGCTGACCACGACCTGATAGTCGTGACAGGTATCGGTCGGCTGGAACAGATCAAGTTGCACCGGTCCTTTGGCGCGTTGAACCGAGCGGCTCCGGGTAAAGACGAATCGGTATCGGTAGCCCCACGACTTGGGTGCCCACCAGTGCTCGAAAAAGCTGTACTGGCTATTGATGCGACGCCAGCGCTTGCGGTTTTCAATCAGCTGCTTGAGTTCAGAAAAGCGCTCGAACGGCACCGACAATGCAAACTCCACGCCCGCCTCGCCCAGCAGGGTGACGATCTCGTCGGAGAAAAACGCCGAGTCGGCACGCACTTCCAGCACCACGCCAGAGCCCAACCGCTGGCGCAATTCGCGCAGGCAGGCCCGCATGAAGTCGGCCGCTCCGTTGCTGTCATGGACATTGCCCGAGCGATGCCACAGGTCGAACACCTGGCCGGTCTGGGCGATGGTGCAAAACAACGGGTAGTACGAGCGCTGGCCCTTCTTCTTGCGGTTAAAACCCACCGCCGTGCCCTCGGCAAAACGGCCGGTCGACAGCACCGAGCCATCAAAATCGATGGTGATGCGCTTGAGCCCCGAACGGACCAATCGCTCGCCCACCATGCGCCGAATCATCGAGCGCATCTGATCAGCGCTGTGGTGGTCCATCCCGGCCAAGGTACGGCTCAGGGTGGCGACATCGGGAAGGCGGGTCAGTCCGAGTACGCGTCGGACCAGCGGGTCGTCCTGGTAGTAGCGCAGATCACGCAACCGTCGATAGCCCAGCAGCAGGTGTACCACCAGCACCATGACCACCACGCCGTGTCCAAATATCGGACTGACTTTCAGGTGCCGGAAGCATCCATTGAGAAGTCCCTTCAGATTCAGCTTGGCGAAAAGCGCCTGGAAGACAATCAAGCCGGAAAACGAAGTCAAGCGGTGATCTTCGAATGCCAGCTCAGGAAGCGAGTGGAACTTGCGATGGATGGCAGATTTGCTATACTTCATGAGAACGGCCTTTTGTTGGTATGTGGGTGTTTTTTAGCGATCACCATTTTACCAACATCAAGGCCGTTTTTTTATTCTGGATCATCAAGTTACCGTCGAAAACACCTTGTTTCTGGACTTCACAAACGGTGAATTCCAGCCACATGCCAAAATCAGGCCATAAATCCAATAACCACGGGGCTTTTAGGCGAAAGCCGGCCGGAATTTATGCAACTGATGGGTAAATTAGCCGATTGACCAACTCTCTATTCTCAGGAGAGTCAAAATCCTGCTCTCTTATGTTATCAATCAGCTCAATAAACTTGCCTGACAAAACCTCAAAGGATTCAAGCGAATAAAATAGATTTGAGTTAATTGGTCGAGTAACATTGTAAGTTCCATCTTTTTTGTACTGGAAAAACTGATAGTGGTTTTCATTCTTCGAGACTATTACGGCCTGTAAGTTTTGCTTTACAAACTCAAGGTAATGCTTCGGAAACTCCACGTAATCTTCAATTGTTAGAAAATTTTCTTTATTAAGAGCGTGCGCAACTAATTCATTTAAATTCATCTAATGGAATTCCTTCTTTTATCATTCTCTCGATCTAGCTCGATCCATTCATCTTTAGTTCTATAAATTATTTGGTCAAGCCTATCCATTGCCCACTCGTTATATTCAGTTTCGATTTCACAGCCAGCCCAGCGCCTGCCTAGTTGTTCGGCTACAACTGTGGTTGTTCCAGAGCCTGAAAATGGATCAATTACAAGATCCCCTTCATTTGAAGAAGCCAAGATGAATTTTCGTACAAGCTCTTCCGGTTTTTGAGTGGGGTGCTTTGTTTTTTCACCCATACCGTTACATGTAGTTGGAACTTCAATAACATCTCTAGGTTTTGCTCCTCTTGGGTGAGGAGTCCAAACATCTTTTCTTTTTCCACCATTCCCATATTGACTTGTTTCTGCTTGGGGGTGTGACGGGTACTTTAGTGTATGTCCGCCATAGGGAACACGAACATCATCAGCATTAAAAATCTGTTTTTTGGACTTTCTTAGGTGAAGAATACTTTCATGAGAACGCCCCCAATCATTACCCAGGTTAGCCTTATTTTTATAATGCCAGATCAACCAACGGCAAGATTTAAAATATTTCATTGATGGATGCTTAATATCAGCAAGAATCTCCGAGAACCCGCACACATAAAGAGTGCCTTCTTTTTTAAGGACTCTGTGCGCCTCAGAAATCCATTGCATGGACCAATCAATGTATTTTTCCTGAGTCTCAAATTTATCCCAATCAGCTTTGTTAATATTGTATGGTGGGTCTGCAAAGACCAGATCCACTGATTCAGACTCTAGGCTTTTCAGCCACTCTATCGAGTCTCCCTCATAGAGGGTGCCGTTTGGGTGTTCGTAAACAGGAGCAAAAAAAGTATTTCTAGGCTTCTTGTATCGTTTCCCTTTGAACTCATTTTCAAAAAGTTCGTCTTGCTCTATAGATTTCGCTCTGGTCATTATTTTTCCTCTGATGCCTGCTGATGAGACAGCTTTTCTTGAGCCGCCCTTTTTAGCCACGCTGAAAGTGACAAACCTTCTGATTTAGCCGCTGCCCTATACCTATATATTTCTTTTTGCTCTGGCGTTACTCGAACTGGAGGTAGAACTTCAGATGAGCTATCAGCTTTCGGTGGCCTTCCACGTTTCGCAGGTTTTGGATTAGTCATGGAGAGAATTATTATATATACATAAAATAAAAGCAATTCGGATTTTGCTGATTTGATGCCTGACGACCAAGCTGTGCGGCGCAAACGAAGCGCAGCGTAGTTTGCGTCCGAACGAGCGCCTTGTTATGCATTAAGTAACGTCTTTAGCCTCGAAGAAGCTGCCGGATTCGACACGTAAAGCTTTAACTTGACAAGCTTTTCGATTGTTGTTAATATGAACTTACATTCACTGGAGATACAAATATGACTTTTCAAACCTACACCGCTGGCGGACGGGAATTTCGCTGCACCGATGTTCAGGCGAAGGCTCTGGATGAACTTTCCACCATTCAACGTGGCGGCATTGGTACTGTTCATGGTTACGTTTCCACAACCGGCCGTGTCAAGCCTGAGACTGCCGATATCCAATTCATCACGGCATTCTCGTTGGAACGTCTGTATGAGCGTAAGATCGCTGCTCTGAACGGCATCACGCTCAATGAAGTCCGTGATACTGCACAGAACGATCCGAAGCTGTCTGTTCTGTCTGACAGCGATCTGGAACAGCTTTTCGAATCGCGACGGGCGACGGAGATTGCCTCGATGCGGAAAACTCTTGATGGTGATCGCTCCGATGCGCATCGTCAGGCCCATGACACTTTCTATATTCATGTTTCCTCCGGCGTGAAGGTCAATCTTCGCACGTTCAAGAATGTTCAGGGAGAAACAGAACTTGAACTGGTGGGCGGGTTGCCGGTTGCCAAGTCGATCATGATTTCGATCATCGAAATCAACCGCACGGTAAAGAGTCCGGGAGAATACAAGGTGGTCAACTCTGGCGCTCCGGTTCGTATGTCGAATGCGATTCAGCGAGCTATCAACGTTCGCAGCACCAGCATGAAAACCCTGTCTCTCAAGGACGACAATTTCGAACGGCTGGTGGTCAGTCGCAAGGAATTCTTGCCCGAGGATGTTCAGGGAATCCCGGAAGAACTGTTCATTAGATAATACGGAATCTCCGTGAAGGGATTGGTCAGCTTCGGCTGGCCTTTCTCTTTTTGATTTAACCCATTTACCATATATGAAACGGAATGTCAATAGAATATTTGATTGACGTTCGGTGTATTAAATGCTAGAATGAATCGAATGTAATAAGGGAACTCCCATGAATCTAACCCGAGAATTGCTAGAAAAAAATAGTGTTTGTCAGAAAGCAATAAAATTCTGTGAACAGAACAAGCTATTTGGATTTCCTTTGAATCGTCTGAACGAGGTTCAAGGAGACTATCTAGGGTTTGTTGAATGGTTATCGAGTCGTGAGTTTGACCAGAACGGAAACGTAATCCGTTGGGTAGACAGCGATGGTTCTGAATGGACATATGAATACGACCAGAATGGAAATAGAATTCGTCTAGTCTACCGGGATGGTACTGAACTCCGTTATGAATACGACGAGAACGGAAACAAAATTCTTGAATTCAGCAGCTTTGGGGGTACCCGTCGTTACGAATATGATCATGATGGTAACCTTGTTCGTGAAATCGGTGCTGGTGGTTACGAGTGGGTATACGAATACAATGATGATGGTAAACTTGTTTCTGAACTTGATATTGATGGTAATACAACTCGTTATGAATACGACGAGTGGGGCAACCGGGTTCGTTGGATATACAGTGATGGTCGGGTAGAGTCCTACCAATATGACGAGAGGGGAAACAAGATTCTCATAGTCTACCGGGATGGTACTGAAATTCGTCGTGAATACGACCAGAACGGGAATAGAATTCTTGAATCCAACAACCGTGGTGGTACGTGGCGATACGAATATGACCAGAGTGGAAACCTTGTCCGCAAGATCGACCCTACTGGTGCGGAATGGACGTATGAATACGACCAGAACGGAAACAATGTTCTTACAACATACCCCTACGGTGGGGATGAACTTCGATATGAGACAGAGTTTTATGAGGATGGACAATTGAAAAGAATCGGAGATTTGCACATTCCGTGGTTTGAAAAAATTGTATAATGCTATTGACAATCTCTAACTCGTGTGTATAATTGGTATTAACACATAACAGGAGAACAAAATGGCTGCAACAATCTATTCACCCCCGGAAGGGTTTGATCCGCCTGTAAATGATTTTCAGAATTTCGACCAGTACCAAAAGCTTGAGACTGAATGGCTGGAACGTCTCAAGGTTTGGGTCAAAGAAAACGGATCGGGTGCCATTTCCGGTGAGATCATTCGTGCTCCTGTCGCTGATGGATACGCGCAATACATGGTGTTTTCGGTGCGTCCTCTTTCTCTGATCCATCTTCCTATTGGTGACGCATGGCATTTCCAGTGGGCAAAGAATTGGAAGGCAACAGATGTTAAGCAGATGGTTGAACGTGAAAAAGGTATTAAATCTTTGTTCGGAAGGTCTTGACCGCAAGAGAAAAACCTGATACTATGGGTTTCAAGTTGACCAGTCTGATCCTTCGGGGTCTACCGACATACTGATCCTAAGCAAAGTGTGTCGGATGATGGATGGGTGGGAACCCGAGCCTAAGACGATCATTGTCGATCTAAGTATAGGATAAATCATGCTGGTCTTTTTTAATTAAACCGATTTTGGAGAATCATAGTGATTTTTAATATTGAAGACTTTCTGGATCTTGAAAACGTGACTGCAAATGTCATTTTCACCAACCCAAATGGAGAAATTTCCGAACATTTCGGGGTAGATGTAGTAGTTTCTCGGCTTGATGATCAATATTTTTCGTTCAGCGACCCCAGTTTGGGTTCCCGCAGCGTTACCTGCATTCCTCATCGTCTCATTCAAGTACTGGAACTCTACAACAAAACAGAAAATGTCACCTAAAGACCCATTGCGTCCGTGGTCTCAACCCGCACAGCGTTTTTATGACGCATTTCAAAAAGCTTCACAGAGAGAGCCCAGAGACTTTGAGGCAGAGGAACGGGCAGTATGGCAGGAAGTGTGCGATTATGTGCAAGAGAACGGTCTCAGGGTACCTACGTTGGAAGAAGTGCAACAAGCGGCCCTTTACACACAAGGCCATGTTGATTTTGGGTCAAAGTGGGCGTATGCACTAAGAGATTTGATTGAAAACGGTTGACATAGCGTCAAACTTGGGTTAGTATAGTAAAAACGGACGGTAGTCGAGAGGTTGAAGACACCAGACTTTTAATCTGGAGGCGAAAGCCCACCGTGGGTTCGAATCCCACCCGTCCGACCAAATTTCAAGGTTCATTGAAAGGGAGCAGAATAGTGGCCATTAACCTAGTAGCGCAGTGGGTCACTGCCCAGAGTAGGCTCATGTTTAGGCTCTTAGGAGCAAACCACAAAGACCGAAGGTGACTCGCTACTGTTTCCTACTTATAAAGACTAAAACTCTTGACATCGCTTTAATTTTTCGGTATACTTGTTTTACACAAAGAGGCAAAAGAGTTTCTTTGGTTATTGAAAAATGGATAATGAGAATATGAAAGGAGTTAATCATGCGTTAATACAGTAACGTCGCTGCTCATGACGTAAAAGAGCGTATTGATAAAAAATTACGCTCAATTGTGAAAAAACTAAGCTACTCTTACTTTTATAAATTGTTTGAACACAGGGAGTAGTGGTGTATCCGAAACGGAGACAGATACAGGGCCTGTCTCCGTTTTTATTAAATACCATTTGAACGTAAGGAAAAAGTCATGAAAAACAATCCAGTAGCCAAATATCTTCGAAAATTCAACACCGCTAAGGTGATGGAAGATCGTAAAAAGCGAGAGAAAAAAGGATATAATAAACACAAGAAAATCCTTGCTTATTTTTGAAACAATGGTATAATAGAACCATGGACACTACTCCCCTCATTGAAAGCCGTATTGTAGCCGACCCGGCTGTTATTTCAGACTTCGTGTCCCATCTTCCCGATTTGGGGGAGAACGAAGTCTATTTTCTATCTCTTTCTGCACGGAACAAATATCTGAATAATGATGAAAGAGAATTTTTCAGTCTAGGTCAAACTGAAATGTTCAGTCGTCAAATTGCGATTGACCGTGATGGTATTGCGCTGGCGCTGAATCGCATGAAAGGTGATCTGGAATCCAAGCGCACCCGGAACGGAAAGGAAATCCCCAACCGTTCATTAGTGGTGTATATGAATATTCATGCCATGTCAACCCTGAAGGCATATGGTACTTTTGTTGCGGAAATGAATCGACATCAGATTGAAGTTATTCATTCACTTCTAAACGGAAACACACCGAACCTTACCGCATTCCTTAGAATGAATACACGCTTGATGAATCATATTCAGAAGGCCACGGGTACCAAGGTGTATCTGGACATAGACATAGACGCCCCAAAGGACCTTGCGCGTTCGATCTGTGAAAGTATTCAGGAGCCTTTGCTCTATCGTGGTATTCCCCATTTGGTTATTAATTCTCGTGGTGGATATCATGTACTGGTAAAAACCGCAGAACTCAAGATTCACAAGGATTTTCAGCTTTTCAAGGTGATCGAGACACTAAACAACGAGGCAGGGAAAAACGGTGGAGAGGTAGTGTTTAACAATAATGCAATGGTTCCTATGCCGGGAACTTATCAAGCTGGACATTTGGTCACTTTTGAGGCATACTGAAATCATGAAAACTTTTCTGGCAAACTACTTTGAAAGTTTCAACTATGGTGCGTATGTTGAATACGATTTCGTCGTTGCCGCAAACGACGAAAATGAAGCTTTGGGTTTGGCGCTTGAAAGCCAAACAGATACAAAAGCAAAGTATTGGACAATTACTGAAATTGACCTTTCAACTCCAACTGCTATCTATGTACACTCGCATCGTACATAACATGAATAATGACTTTAACAATAACACGTAAGCAATTGAAAACTCGAAAAATTTATGTTTTTTGGTTTTTTAATTGACAACATTAATAATTTATGGTAAATGGATGAAAATTAAAGACAAAACCATTTATTATAAAACAATTGACAAACAAGAAAACCGTGGTATGATGGGTTAATTCAAACGAGGAAAATTCATGCGTTATACCAAGTGCCAAGTTTTCAAGAAAGACGGTAGCAGGGTTTTCATCATGGTAGATCAAGATGTATTGGACCTAGAACGGGAGAAACTAGAATCTGACAGCACTGTGGCGGCAGTTCTATTTGAGGGTGACGGTCCAAGCTACGATTGGGATGACCAATCTCTATGTTGGCAGGGTCGATTGTTTTAATTTTCTTGACACGTTGTTATTATCTGTTATAATTGAATCACCAATTAACGGAGAACGCAAATGTCCCATTATTCATACTCTCTTGAGCCGGAAGCTCTTGTGAAAGCCGCCTCGTCCATAGCCGAAGATATTTTGCATGAAGTCGGGGACAGAGAATTCGCTATGGTGTATTCTGGTATGTCTGGTGTTGCGTTGGCCACCGCGTTGGCCATCGAATTGGACGACAAAGAACAGTTTCACATGGTATATGTACGAAAAGGGGGGTGAATCAAGTCACGGGTCTCCCGAGGAAACCTCAAAAGGGTTTCCTTTGTTTCTTCGTGGCAAGGGCCGCAAGTTGTTGGTATTTGTAGACGATTTTATTTGTAGCGGAGATACGAGGGCCTATGTTCTGAACACAATCCAAAAACGTTACAAATTTCCAGAAGACACAGACGTTGTTACGGTTTGGTCGGGGGCGTCAGGAGGTACCGGAAATTTCTTCCCGGATGGTGTTCCTCCTGAACACATGGAATGGGGAAAACTTGGAACTTTTCGCGGGTTTTTTGAGTGATCTTGACATTCCTCAATCTCATGCTATAATTGAATAGTCAATAATGGAGACAACATGAACACAATAATTCAAACACTACAAAACTGTGGTCTGCAAGTAGAACCGGGTTCTACTCCCAGTGAGGTCACTTCTGTCTTGATGAAAGCAGAGGAAGATGATCTATGGAAAGCGTTCAACCGAATCTGTGATGGTAACCCCATTGGATTCAAAGGAGAGGATGCAGTCCAGAAAGTCACTGTAGCCTATGCGTTGGCCTATGCAGTTGAAAATGATCTTGATTCGATTAATCAGGAAGCGGTAGATGCCGCCAGAGAAAAAGCTGTCGAATTGGTCGAAAGCTTGAAACCTGAAGAATCGAGCAAGAAGATTACTCGTACTCGCACCCCCGAGCTTCGTGGGGAAATGCTTCAGTATATCAAGGACAACCCCAAGATGACGAAACAGGAGGTGGTCAATGCGTTCCAAAGCCTCTACCCAGAAAAGGCAGAAACCACTTTGGGGCAATACTATCATGGCTGTCGAAAGGAAGCTGGTTTGAATCCTAACGGTACTCCGGGACGCAAGAAAGGTGATACAATGGAACTTGTCAGGAATATTGTCGCCGAAATGATTGCGAAAAATCCAGACATTGAAGTTCCTGAATTGAAGGATGCTGTTTTGAATCATCCTAGCATCAATCTTTCGCCATCATCCGTGCAGGTATATGTATACCGTGCGCGTAGCGACATCAAAGGCAACTAAAGGAGAAACAACATGCCAAGCCGTAAAAACTTTCCGAGTCATGTCAAGGCTCGTCGCGTACAAGCATTGGAGCAGGTGAAGGCTCGTGTCAAGGCCAACGGTCGTGCCAGTGAGACCGCACCGAAAGAGAAGCAGGATATCACAGGGGATCGTGAACGTCAACGCCGGGAGCAAGCAAAGCACGAACAGGCACTGCTGGAAAAGCGAGTGTAAACTCTTGACTTCGCCCAAATCTTAGTATAGAATCGTATTATGAAAATACACTTTTGTTCACAGATTTGGGCGGAACGGATGGACAGAAGCTTGTACCATAATGGATTGGGCCAAATCAAACACCCATGATGAATTAGTGTCAAGTCTTGTCAAATATCACATTCCACGCTACATGGAGATTCATGCAAATAGGCTGAATTTCATGTGGGATAAACGGTACCACAACGAACGTGGATTGTATACAGATTTCATTCAGGTAGAAGAGAATTATCGTGGAACTGGACTAGCTGAAATGCTGTATTACCGAGCAGCACTGTGGGCTAAAAATATGGGTAAAAGATATCGCTTTTCACAGTGTCAATCCGAACCCGCAAAAAAGTCATGCAAAGATTCATTGATCGTGGTATGGTATACACTGAAACTCATAGGATGTTCAATCGTGTATACAAATTCAACTATCTGGACACAACCAAACCCCTTTGGAAGGAGAAATAAAATGGCAGCTGTACATTCTCGTGGACACGGCTTCACTGTAAGAAACGGAGATTTTTGGATCAAAGAAACGCACCCCCACACGGTGTTCACAACCAATGAAGATGAAGCAAAGTTTTACTTTACGCACATGGAAGCACGGGAAGTGGCCGATTATGTTTCCAGAAATTTTTCGTTCGAGCCTGTTGACAAGATGTAATTTTTCTGTATAATTGTAACTATCAACTCAAGGAGATTTTCATGAACGTGCAAGAACTGATCGAACGATTGAAAGCTGAACGCAAGTCTCTGGATTCCGATATCGGGGAATCCGATGGTTCGATTTACTTTCACTATCCGCGAAAGGGCTGGCAGCGTATCAGTCGTTAGGAAGCAAGTCAACCGCTTGAAGTCCATTTGAACACTCTTGCGTGGGTCGAGCGACACGCACAGCCCGCGTAACTACGACAGTTTTCGAGTCAAGTCCTTCTTAGGGCTTGACTTTTTATAATTGATCAGTATAATAGTAAATAATAACTGACACGGAGAAAAAACATGCGTACCTTCATCTACTACATTGTTTTCGTGATTCTGATCAACTACGTCGGTTTTGAAATGCTTCGCCAAATTGAGGGTATCGGGGAACCGTCAATCCAAACAATTCCGGTTGAAGTAGAAGGAGAATCACTTTACGTCCCTGAACAGTACGAGATTGATGATCCGGAAGTTCAATGTCTGGCCGAAAATCTTTATCATGAAGCGAGAGGCGAGGGTGAGAAAGGAAAGTTGGCAGTAGCATTCGTTACCATGAATCGGGTACGACATTCTCGTTGGCCTGACACGGTATGCGAAGTTGTACATGATCCTTATCAATTCTCATGGACGCATCAGGGAATGGAAATAAATCTGGACAACCCCATCGAACGACGTTCATGGAAACGGTCTCAAGAAGTCGCTCTTGAGGTCTTGAATCGACGGCATATCAATGATATGTTGGGTGTTACCCATTACCATGCTACCCACGTGTCTCCCAAATGGGGCAAGGCTCGCGTGGCGCAAGTGGGGAACCACGTGTTCTATTCAAGTGAATAAAATACGCAATCAAATTGATTGATTTTCTGTGAATACAATGGTATAATGGAATACAACAGAAAAGGAGAATGTAATGGGATTTTCATGTAAGGGAGAAATTCAGATTCCGGTAGATGAATGGGCGAGATTTGTCCTTCAATATGCCAGCACCGGTCCAGCGTTTGTGTCGTTGGGTCCACCTGTGTTGGTAGGAGACGAATTGGTTGTTCCGTATTCTGCCAATACCGAATGCCATCCATCTCAACAGGTTGAACCGCCCGAGTGGTTACTCGAAAACAATGGTACCATGTAGTATTCAAATAAGGACATTCTAATAGAACAGTACAACAGGGATTGTGCAGCAGTTTTTTCGAAATTGGCAGATACTGGGGAGTGTGACATTCGTCTTATCTCTAACCTAGTTGCCTATTTTCTCCATAATGGTTCCATGTTCACTCTAAACGTGGAAGTTACATCGTGGGGAACTGTCGAAGTTAATGTATCTGAATGTACGACTCCTTACGGGAGAATCCACAATAATGATTCTTCGGAGTTGGGAAGAGGACTTGAACCTGTGGTAAAACACCACATTACAGAGTATATCAAGTCCGTCGCGAAAGTAGGAAATTTAGAACGTCTGTCTCCCCAATTCAAGGCTTTTGCCTTGAGAATGTTGGAAACACAATTAAAAGGATGAACACAATGGACACCACAAGCCGCGTTACCGAATTACAGGCGATTTTGGATCGACTTAATGCACCGCATAGGAATCTGGAAGAACTTGTAGCAGAGGGAGTCCCTGAAGGCTTGCAGTTTGTTCAGCACCATGTTCGTATTGGGCCCAATTACTGTCTGGTTCGACTGGTACAGGATCGCGATGGTACAGTAACACCCAATATCGATTGTAGGATTCCGGTATGGAGGCTGCGAGAAGATTTTAACAATCTTCGAATCGAAATTGCCTTACAGTTGTTCGAAGTATGTTATCCTGATGTTATCGAAGGATAACAACATGTCAGATTCATGTAATTTTTGTGATGGTCAGGAATGTCCATCACATTTCCCAAAACCAACATGTCGGTTGACAAAAGAATTGAAAGAGCATGAAAACTGTGTGACTAAGGTGGTGATTCGTGATATAATTAAACGAAGAGAAGAAAACGGTGACAATATACCGTGCCCTATGAAAAGAATTAAAGAAAGGGTTTGACAATTAACCCCCGGTCTGTATAATGAAATTATCTAACAGTGGAGACACAAATGATTCTTCAAATCCTCGGACTTTTTTTCGTTGTCATAATCAACGTCTGGTTCGCCATTCGGATTGGTGATTGGTGTTTTGATCGTATGTCTGGTGAACGTGCTGGCGGAGTAATCATCCTGTCATTCTTTCCTTCTGTTGTTGCGGGATGTCAAACATTCACATGAAAAAATTCAAGCACGTCTGAGACTTTGTGATCTAGCTAAAAGAATACTGTCATATCCACAGCATTGAGCGACCGGGTGTAGCGTCCAACGGAGAAGTCAAACGGTGGATTGGACAAGGTGCGGTTCTCATCAATGGGGAACGCTGGAAGCCGGTGGACCCTTGCCCTTTGATCGAAAGTGTGGTACTATTCCCCAACGGTTCGCGTCGAACAACTTTACTCTAATCGGAGGAAGAAACTGTACAATAGCAACTATGACTTTGAATATCGTACTTGGGGCCTTCCGCCTAGTATCGATTGCGTTCTGAATGAGTATCTGGGACGCCCTTTCAGACCCCGCAGAGGCTTTGATACTCGAAGTGAGCGTCTAGCACACCGCAACAAGATGATCAAACGTAGAAGCCGTCGAAAGATGGCAAAACAGTCCAGAAAAAAGAATCGCTGGGGTTTAACTTTCAATCCAAAGCATTGTAGAATTGAATTTCAAAACATCAACTGGATGACAAACTGATGAACAGTAACTATGTAGGCGAACAAATTGACAAGATTCTTTCCGAAGTTTCCAGTCGCACCGAGAAATACGGGACCACAGAGCGAGAGGGGCAAACGTTGATGAACGCTCTACATTCAGTTCGCCCTGATTTTTACTCTCGCCTGATGGATGAAAATGGACCTGATCCGTTCTACAATGATGATCTGATCCACGAATGTTGGGATCGGATTGTAACCGAATTGACCATTGAAATGGAAAGGGGGTTTGAATGAGTTGGGGAATTGTTATCCTGTTGTTGGGTGCAGCGGTTTTTTCGTTCGCTATCATTCGTGCAATTTCTATTGAAATGCGGATTGAGCGGTTCATAGACCAATTGCACGAAAAAACTGGTTCGGTGTCCATTTCGTTATACAAGGTCCAAGCCTTTGTGTATAGAGGGCATCGTGTTATCCTAGATAAGGGATGTTACAAAATCTACAAGAAGAAAAACTTTTTTAAAAGCTTTTTTTCTTATCGCAGTAAGGTACTACAAGCAGAATTCAAAAACATTTCTCAGGTTGAGGAATACATTGAGGAATGGTATAGCGACAGATTTACTTCAAAAACAAGCTCAAAGACAAAGAGAGTTTTGTGATTTTTGAGGTATACAATAGAATCTCATTCAACGGAGAATGGTAGCATGGTTATTGATTTACTGTGTGCGTTATTTCTGGGTCTCAATTTGTTTGCGGCGTTCCTCGTTGTCGTAAAATTCGAAGATAAGATGCAACGGATTCCTTACGGGATAGCGCCAATCCTGCTAATGTCACCATCTTTGATGATGTCTCTTTTGCGACAAAATAATTAGTAAAAAGCTTGACAAAGGTTTGATTCTCTGATATGATGGAATCATACTAAATAGAGATACATGAAGGGAGAGAGGTGGATAGGGGTACATCTTCGGGTTCGCCCGTTAAGCGGCCTTCGATCTGATCTGGTGAGAATGAGACGCTTCGTGTATGATGTTCGCATCATGCTCAAAACAATGCCCCGTTTAATTTTGAAAGGGATAGTATTCACCATCCCTTTTTTTCAACACTCAATGAGGATTAAAAAATGATCAAGATTTTTGCAAATAGTATCTTTGCGGGTGAAGGACAAATTGAAGACGGACGTATTGTAAACTGTCCCGCAGTGCTTGGAGATCATGTATTTGAAGCCATCGAAGAGGCTCTCGACAGTAACAAAGATCATGTCTTTGTCGAAGGGGTTGAATACACTTGGGAACACGACAGTGACCAGTTCCAAGAATACACGGTAACTTGGGAGATTCAAATTACTGCAAAATCACCAGAGGAAGCTGCACGACGCGCCCACGCTATCCAAGTTGGGGAAAATCGCGCACTTTCCAGCAGTTATGATGTCACCGACGAATTTGGTGATTACACTCTCGTGGATGTTGCGGGTTTGGAAGATGATTGACAATCTTTCATTTTTCTGGTAGGATACTGGTATGAATTTCGCATACAAAAGTATTGCCGAAAAAGCTTTGCAAAATATAAACCGAGTCGATCTTGATCCGGGTCATTTAGTTGCGCTGATGCGAATGGAATACGGCGTGTTGGACGATCTACCGGCTGTTGTATTTACTGACTATGCACACACCCTTGCGCATTGCATTGATACTGGTGAAGGGGAGTTGATGGACCAGCTTGCAGCCAGTTTCGCTATTCCAACTCGTGAAGAAACACAAAGAAAGGCTTGACAGTACTAAATGTATTTGGTATTATGAAATCTGGGTCGAAGAACAAAATAAACAAAGTTCTTCAACGTGCTAACCGGTACTATAGTACCAATGATTCGCCTGAACCTAACTGAGGAAAATTGGATGATCAGAGCACCGCCGTAAATCATAAACTTCTTACATATACTTAAAAAAACTTCATATACGTAAAACGCAAACCCCCCAGCCTAGACTTGGGGGTTTTGTATTTTTTGGGGGTTGACAATAGCAGTAGGGTCTGATACAATTCAATTAAATCAAACAAGGAAGTTTCATGGACGACTTTACCGCAATTATGATTGCCGAAGGTGTAGAAGAACCGGAATCGGAAGAACAGTACATTCAAGCATGGCAACATCTTCACGATACCGGACTGGCATATCAATTACAGGGTTGGTTCGGTCGAACCGTTACCAGCATGATTGAACAAGGCTTTGTCACAGCATAAGGAAATTTGGAATGGCATTAAGCGAAGAACAACTCAACAATTGGAGAAACGTCCTGTATGGCATAATTGGCCCTGTAGCCGTCTTTTTGCCGGATTCAGAGATTCAGGAAATGTGTGACTCGATGAGTGAGAAACTATCTAAGATGGAAATTCCGGGAGCAGAGTATCTATCGTTGAATACAGGCGACATGGTATGGGTAGATGGTACCACAAAGGCTTATGTCAAAGAAGTAGGACGCGTCTCGTCTGTTCTCAAGATGGCTTCGGGTGGTCTCAAGACAGTCGTCAATGAAAGAATAAAACTGGAAAAGTCTTGACGTGTTCTAAAATATCTGTATAATTGAAAACATAATCAATTCAGAGATGATCATGAACTTCAGTTTCAACCAAATCAAGACTTGTGTGGAAGTCGTTCAAGCTAAGATTCGAGAATATGGCGTTCGCGGTGTTAATTGGGGGGGGTGTGGAGTTTTTGCCTCACTCTTGGCCGACAAGATGACATCTTTGGGAATTCCCGAAGATGAAATCAAGATCATAAACTATTCTTATGATGGAAACAAGTATGACTTGTGTGAAATCGAAGACACTCTTTGTTATCGTGATAAATACATGTGGTCAAATTGGGATGATATTGCACCCGGTATTGGTATTTCCCATACACGAGTTTGTTGGAATGATCATATATTTGATGCTGAGGATGGTGTCGATTTATTGGCAAACAACATGAAATGGAGTAGTTCGGCAGAACTCTGCAAAGGTCATTTTTCTCATGAGGCAATGAGGCAACTGGCTTCGAACCCCTTTAACTGGAATACATGTTTCGACCGGGACCAAATTCCTATCCTGCAAGAAATCATCGACAACGCGTTTTCATGTTTGGAGCAAAACAAAAATGTTCTGTAAGCATGATTGGAAAATTCAAACAGAAAGGTTCATCGAAAGCAATTTCGAGAGAGCGGCTAGGCTCAAGGTTCCATTCACGGGAAACGATAACATGGATCATTCGGCGACTCACATTGTTATTATGACATGCAACAAGTGTGGTAAAGTCAATAAAACTGTGACGAGAACTTGACAACAGTCTGGTCACATGGTATAGTAAACACTAAATCAATGGAGACAAAGAAATGGCACTGTACTACAGTTATAGACATGAGGGAATTGCTCACTTGTTGGTTAGTGTACACGTAGGTGGAGAGATTGACGCTGATGCGTTGAACGCTGCTGTCATCGAGAGCCCCGGTTTTTTTGGTTCAAGCTGATGGCCATGAACTTGAACGGGCGATCAAGATTGCTACAAATGGATTGAACAGTAAGGCTCCGGTTCGTGTAATGACCTTCGTCGGCGACGAGGCTCGGAAGATTCTCTTGAACTGGGAGTAACAGTAACATCTCCGTGGAAGCCCCGTACCCGTTCTAGTGGTACAGGCAACCCAGAAGGGCAGATTATCTCCGTGGTCTGCCCTTCTTCTTTATATATTTCATCCATTTACACGAAAAATTGAGTTTTGTCAAATATATAAATTGTTTGACTCGCTCCAGTATACGTGATAAATGGACGAAACCCATTAAAGTAAAATAGTTGTTGACAGATTACAATTTATCTGTATAATAGCAATTAAACGCAATCACGGAGATAAGTAAATGACGAACAGCGACCTGCACAACATGATCAACGATGTTCTGGCCAAAGCCCGTAGTCTGTTTCATTTTGATATGAAGGTTGAAATCAACATTCGCAACATGGGACGGGTAGGGGGTACTGCCCAACTTATCGGTAATCGTTACATTCTCAACCTTAACGAACAGTTGATGAACAGTGGTTACCAGAATGCGTTCGAGACTGTGACACATGAAATTGCACACTTGGTATGTTTTCGTTTTCCGCATCTGGGTAGAAACCATGATCGCGGTTGGAAGCGTGTTGATCGTCTTCTCGGTGGTACTGGCGCACGTTGCCATTCTATGCCGCTCGAAAAGAAGCGTCGTACTCGCAAAGCAATCTATCACATTGATGGTAGACAATTGGAAATCGGTTATACACAGCATCAGCGCATTCAAAATGGACGCCGGTATCATATCAAGTCTAGTGGTACTGAAATTCTGCCGGGAATGTTCACGGGAAAGACGATTCTCGCTTGACAAAGGCGAAAAATCTGGTAGTATAGAAGGTGTGGAGAGAAAAAGTTCCATAAAGCTTCAAACGTGTGGCGTTGAAGATGAACAATTGGAACTTTTCAGGAGATTCGAGGATAGCCGGGACAACCGGAGTCTGATACAGGCTTGAATATCTCCACATCAACTAACAATTCAACCTAAAGGATAAAACATGCACCGCCAAATTGATGAAATCAAGATTGTAATGTCTTCTGGTGAAGCAGAATGGTCCGCTCTCGCACTCAGAAATTTGTTGGAGGACCAGCTTACGATTCAAGACTTACATGAAAAAGAAATTCAGGTCCTAAACGATCTTCTTGCGACGTTGGAGTCTAGCCCCGACAACGAATGACAAAAACCAAGAAGGAATAGCAATTCCATCACACCGAGGGGCAGATTATCTCCGTGGTCTGCCCTTCTTCTTTGTTCATTTCGTCCATTTACCATAATAGTTAGATACCGTCAAGATATTCCTTCGCCCAATACTGGAACAATCGGAGTTGACAAATCATTATTCTTCCTGTAGTATAGGAATCTGAAATTGCTGGAGAGTACGAGAGACGGTTATCTCGTGTCTGCTGGTGTAGGGTGGATTTAATGCCACCACCATCAGGTCTCCAGACATAGTGGAATCCCGATGGTCCCCATTGGTCAAAAGGAGGAAGCGAAGCCAATTTTTTCATTCAAAATTACAGGAGAAAGCAAATGTGTTGTGAACCCTACATCCCCGGAGAAGGTAAGTGTGTTGGGAAATGTCCTGACTGCGATTGTAATGTTGACGCAGATGGCGATTGTATGGACAACACAAACTCTCAAAATGACATCGTGCAAGTGGCAAAGTCACTTGGATATAGAAAATACATCAACCCACAGATTTTTGCAAAGCCTGCTGGCTATTCCCTTTTAGTGATCAATGTGGATGAAATGATACTTGCTCAATGGTTTCTTGGTCTCACCAGTAAAAATTTGGAGGTGTGGAGTTCAACGGAACTAGAAGAATTGCCCGACTGCTCGTTCAAGAGTCAAATCGCACACTTCGAGAATAATTTGAAGTCTGTGCCACCAAACAATATTTTTTCTTTCATTACTCTTGAAGAGAAGATAGAAGAATTAATGCCATGAAACTGCCTCTTGGGTATAGTAAACTCAAACCTGCTGAAAGGAAAGCGGTAAGGCTTCGTTACATCAAAAGGCAAGAGGGTAAATGCTACTGGTGTGGCAATCCTCTTGATGAGGACCCTCCTGTAGAGATTACCGAAAAGAAGATCAACTGGAAACTTTTCCCACCCAACTTTTTGGATCATCCTGTTCATCTTCAACATTGTCATGAGACAGATTTAACTGAAGGTGCAGTCCACGCTTACTGCAATGCCGTAATGTGGCAGTATCACGGACGGTAAGCAATCGGTTAAGCGACTGGTTAAGCAGCCTCTAAGCCACCCTCAGGGGCTCTCAGGATGCCTACCGGGTTACGCATGCGTTAGGGGTTATTGTCCCTTGACATATCTCTACAGTATGGTATAATGGAATTATCAAGCAAGACCCTAAGGAGGAGGACATGCTGAAACCGTTCATTGTAATTCACGAGCATAGTGGATACACGGACGTTGATATCGTTATGGCGGAAGAGATGCCCGACGGACTCGACCTCACCTACGAATTATTTCGGGAAGATGAATTCCTGACGGTCGATCACTTACCGGATTTTTTGATTAAAGCTCTCGACCTTGACGCTCTTCAGAAAAAAATTCCGGCTAATTTGGTCATCACACTTCCGAGCCGAGAAGAGCGCGCAGCATACCTCGAAAATCTTTTCGAGACAGTCGGACGGGATGCTGCCGAGCGGTTACAAGCCTGGCACGTTCTCCGCGAGGCATAGGCCAACATAGGCCAACCCACCACCATACCACAAGGCTTGACGCTTGTCAAGCCTTTTTTCGACTTTTTTCGACTTTTTTTCACTCTCCAGCATAGCACAAAAAAAGTTAAATGTAAGTCTTGACATACACGTTGTAGTGTGCTAAATGGACCAAATTACTATTTCAAAACAATAGTAAAATAGTTCTTGACAATGTTCGTAATCCCATGCGATACTGACCACTCATTCAACGGAGACACAAATATGAATATCAACGAACGGCTGCAAATGATTCTTGACGCTGGTGCTCGTGGGCGATTCTTCACTGTCAAGTTCATCAAGCGAAGCAACAACCAGAAGCGGGTTATGAACTGCCGTCTTGGTGTCCAGAAGCACTTGCGAGGCGGTGAGAAGTCTTACAGCGACAGCGAGAAGCAATTGGTCACGGTCTATGACCTTCAGGCCAAAGGATACCGTGCGATTGCTCTGGAAGGTCTGCTGGAAATCAACGGCGTTCCGGTCCCGACAGAATAACACAATTTTCCAAAGGGTTCGGGCGACCGAAGTCGCCCTTTCTCTTTTGTAAAGTTCATCCATTTACCATACGTTCAATGGTATTGTCAAGAAATTTAATTGCAAAATAATTCTTGACAAATCGTAAAGTATCAGTATAATCATGGTTAAGTAAACACGGAGACGAACATGACTTACGCCGAATTTCAACAGTATTGCTCTCGCTTTGGCTTCATCGAAGCCCCTCTCACGGAAGAACAATTCGACCATTGTGTAGATGCTGGCCTTTCGGATCAAGGTATCTATGGTGTGGCTTGTGACGTTATGGCAGATATCGAATTCAACGCAGCGGTTTGCGGAAACTTTTTTGCGGAGATTGATCATGAATGAGAATCGCGAAGGAGCGTTAATTCTCCATATTCCCCAGATTTGCGCTCCGGGCCATGTGATTTCCTAACCTCTCCCTGAACATTGGGAAGCTTCGGCTTCCCTTTGTTTTTGTATTTCATCCATTTACCATACATCCAACCGTATTGTCAAGAAATTAAATTATATAAAAACTCTTGACAACCTATGGTATGGATGAGACAATGACCATATATTCAAAGGAGATACAAACATGAAATCCATCTTGTTTTTCGATCCTACGACCCGCATCAAGGTCCATTCTGCTACCAGCGCCGAGGACGTGGATCGTACCATGAATTCTCAAAAGGCCAAGCTGTAGCCTTGTATGAAATAGACAATGGTGACCTGAAAGCGGTGGCTCGCTTGAACAAGAATCTGCCGGGTAATGCTCGCTTCATTGAAGGCCCCGAATTCTAATGTATAAACTGATCGATCTGGTCACAGATGAAGTCGGGCCACAGTCATGGCAAACATACCATGAAGCTCAAAAACATGCAAGCCGAACACAAATAATTGTCACGGATGACGCTATAGAATGAATGAAACGTCATCCAGAATGGGCAAAAGAAGGACTTAAAGTTCTTGACAGTGTTTAGAATTTCTGTATAATAACAATAAACTGATAGAAGGAACTGTTATGGGTGATTACGATCTATATCCCGGAACGATGGGTCCTGCTGGACTTTGTATCGATCTTCTCGGTATAGAGCATGTCATAGCCGGTGAATGGCGTGATCCGGTCGGACTTCGGAACGTCAGCGAGTCTGATGTTGAGTCTATTGTCTCTCTTGCTGCTGAATGTGATGTTAAAATCACAGTCAGAAAAATACCTTGTATCTAGCATTTCGTGTCGCCGGAAATCGTTTCAAACAAATGGAGATAAAACATCATGCGTAACAGAGTCAAAAAGATTAGCAAACGGGAATGGTATCATCTGGGTGGATTGGCTCGCTCGGGGTTGTTCAGGAAAGCCAATAGTCGCGGGGTTTGGTCATATTACATTGATACCACTGTTTTTTCATGAACTCTTGACAATTGGTAATCTTTTGGTATAATAACAATCATCAACCAACGGAAACCGACCATGAAAAGTTTTTTCGCCAACATGTACCGCAAATTTTTCTGTGCCCACAATTAGACAATTTTGCGCCAAGAATTCATCGAAAGTAACGTTTCGCGGTTCGAAAAATCGCTAACCGGAGCTTCCGGAAAATTCGGATACACGACGGACGACTTGAAAGGAACAGAGTCTGTCATTGTTTGGTGTACAAAGTGTGGCAAAATCAAGCACTACGTCACTCGCACCTAATCGATTTCTCCGTAGACATTGAGAAGCTTCGGCTTCCCTTTGTCTTATATATCTCACCCATTTACCATATCCCAACATCATCTGTCAAGAACTTTATTTTCAATCTTTTTGTATCAAAACTCTTGACATACTACGGTATGGATGAAATAATGGACCCAAGTTAAACAGACACACGGAGAACAACATGGAAAACTTTTATAAACAATGTCATATCGGTACTGGGGATTATAGCGTATGGGTGACCATTAAATTCAAGGACGGAACCCTTTCTATCACGGGCGTAGAATCCCCACTACGGAACGGAAATTGTCGAGGCGGGTGTGGCCAGATTTCAACCTATCTAAACCCCTGCGGATTCCAAACCTTCTCAAATGGTTGGGACGCCGTAAAGGTCGCAAAACTCAAAAACATTTGGGATGAATGGCATCTTAACGATGCACGGGCCGGATCTCCGAATCAAACTCTGCTCCTTGGAATCATGGAAGAAATCGAAAAACCGTCTAACCTTGACTATTATCATTGGGCGTGTGAGAAACTAAAAAAGGCGGGAATTTATGAAGACCCAGAACACATCGTTGATGGTAAACCATATCGGTATGGTTCCAAATGGTTATTCGAAGAAGTGCCCGATGATGTTCTTCAATTCCTGCGAGACCTTCCCGATAGCGAATATTCGCACCCGTGGGGAGAAACAGGGTAACGTGTCATTATAACCAAACAAAGGGAAGCCGAAGCTTCCCTTTGTTTTTTCTATTTCATCCATTTACCATATCCTAACATCATCTGTCAAGAAAAACATTTTCAATCTTTTTGCATCAAAACTCTTGACATACTACGGTATGGATGAGACAATGACCCTACATTCAACGGAGACACAACCCATGCAAGGATACCTGATCGACCCGAAGGCTCGCACCATCACCGAAGTGAATTACGATGGAAGCTTGCAGTCTATCTACAAACTGCTCGACTGCCGCACCATCGAAGCTGCACCGATCAACGACCACACCGAATGTTCTGTGTTCGTGGACGAAGAGGGGCTGTTCACCGAAGAACGTCCTCTGTATGCCTTCCAGTTCATGGGCGGACATCAGCCGATGGTTGGAAGGGCTTTGGTCATCGGCCCGACCGATGACGAGGGCAAAACTCTGGAGCCCGACGACATCGACATCGAAACCCTGTACCGGATCACCATGTTCGGGACGATAGGCTAACACCAACGTCCGTAGAAAAGGGGAGCAACGCTCCCCTTTTCTTTCATAGGATTCACCCATTTACTACAACACCGCACCACTTGTCAAGAAAAATATTTTCAATCTTTTTGTATCAAACCCCTTGACAGCCTACGGTATGGATGCAATAATGACCCTACATTCAACGGAGACAACACCATGAACTACGGAGACCAAAAAGCAAAAGAGATTGTCGAAGCCATCATCAAGGCGTTGGACTCTGCCGATTCCAAAGGCTGGAAGGCACCATGGACCAAGCTGAACATGGGCGGACATCGTAACGCATTCTCGATGCGTCCATATCGTGGATTCAATCCGATCTGGCTGGCCTTCGTCGCTGATCGCGAAGGTTACACTTCAACCTATTGGGCTACCTTCAATCAATGGAAAAATGCTGGCCTGAAAGTCATCAAGGGAACCAAAACTACGCCGATCTGTTTCTGGCAGCCGTCGAAGTATACCAAGACTCTGAATGACGGTACCGAAGAAGAGCGTAGCGGGTTCCTGTTCAAAGTTTACAACCTGATCAATGCTTCATGCGTCGAAGGCTGGGAAGAGCCTACCACCGAAAAGCTGGAAGCAATTGATACGCTGGCGCATTGTGAAGCAACCATCAAAGCAACAGGCGCCAACATCCAGCATGGCGGTGATCGTGCATTCTTTGCACCATCGCTCGATCTGATCCAGCTTCCCCAACGGGATCAATTCGATAGCACCGAAGATTATTACGCTACCGCGTTCCATGAACTGGTACACTGGACCGGGCCAGAATCTCGCCTCAATCGAGAATTCGGAAAGCGTTTTGGTGATAACGCCTATGCTTTCGAAGAACTGGTTGCAGAACTCGGCGCAGTCATGCTTTGCTCTGAACATGGCATCGAAGCCGTCTCTCGACCGTCTCACGCCTGTTACATCAAGAACTGGATCGAGACCCTCAAGGCCGACCCGAAAGCTCTCTGGACCGCTGGCAGCAAGGCGCAACAGGCTACCGATTACATCCTCGGCTTCGCGGAAGCCGAGGAGATTGACGAAGCCGCATAACATTAGATCAATCTAATCTTCAGGGTGGTCAATTATTGACCACCCAATTTTTTCATATATTCACCCATTTACTACAACATCATACCACCTGTCAAGAACTTTATTTTCAATATTTCTGTATCAAAGCCCTTGACAACCTATGGTATGGATGAGACAATGACCCTACATTCAATGGAGACATGAGCATGACCAACTACCTTCTCTTCCAGATCATCATGACCTCAGAAAAAACCAACTCCATCAATCGAGAAGGCTGGGATTGTGCTCGTATGATCTTCCCCAGAGTACATGCCTATCTCGCCAACTATATGGCTTTCAATGTCGAACGCCGAGTCTCTGACCTCAACAACTACACGATGGTAGCTCGTGTCAAGGCTCAGAGCCTCGATGAAGTCTTTGAACTGACCAACTTGTGGAACGATCCCAACAAGGTAAAGAAGTTCCGTAAGAGTGTCCGTAGCGGCTCCGTGGGTGACATCATAGCAGACATCATCAATGATCGATTCTACATGATTGCATCGTCCGGGTTTGACGACATCACTGATCATATAATACAATACCCATACATAATACTCAAGGAATAAACATGGAAGCATACAAAGCCTTACTCGAAGCTCTACTCGAAGACATGGATGAAATCGAAGACTACTACGACAACCATACATCTGACAACAAAAAAGTTAGTCAGATGGTTGAAGACATCAGGGACACGCTGGACCTGTATCGTGACGGACCTACCGATGATGATCTGGTTGTCAGTGACGAAGAGTATGACATCGAGATAGAAGCGGAGGTGTGGGCCAATCTGGAATGATACCATACTATCACCCCATTGTCAACCCCCATCGTGGGGGTTGACAAACCTACCAGCCTATGGTACAGTGGGCACCCAAAAACTGAAAACAAGTTTGGGATATTTTTTTCACTATAAAAATAAAACTTGACAGCACCCCTTGGCCTGTGCTAGGCGACCAGAATTAATATGCTATTAAATTTTTTGTCAGACCTTTTTGTGCGAAAAACTGTATACAGGTTTGGTCCTAATTTGATAGATTTTCAGATTGTTGAATGTTTATTTGTTGTTTTGAAAAAATTTCTACCAAATTTTTTGATTGATTATACTATTGAGGATTGATTATGAATATTTTTAAGAAAAAGAAAAGACAGGCTGTTAAAATCTTTGAAGAGTCTTCTTTTTTGAAGAAGGGATTAGCATTTGGATCGGATTTTGATTCGATGGATTTTATGAATAATAATATTTTTGTTTAAATTGATGGAGACGACTATAATCGTTTGATTGATTTAGTTAGGCGTTTGGAAGAGCGTTGGACTGATTATCATACAATGCGGAAATTTTATGAGGAACGGGTAAAGGTATTATCGTCGAATTACAATAGTTGGTTGAAGGATACAATGATCCCGAAGTATATTGACGGTTTAGATTTGGATGATGTTATTTTTGAAGATAAGGTGTCTTTTTGAAGTAAAAGATAAGGTATTGGATCGGTTGAATGAAGTGTGTGGTTTTTATGAATGAACGGATCGGGTATCAACTAGTGCAGCAGCAGTTTCATATAATTCGGGTGAAACTGCTGTATTGAATTATAAATAGATTTATTATAGTAACAGTTAAAAACGGTATGGACATTAAGAACGTTATTGGGTTATATGAAGCTCGTAAAAATCCTGATAAGAATCCAAAGATTTCTGTAATGAAAAGGTTAGAAGAGCGTATTAAGAGTGAGGGTTCTGCTTCTAATTTGTATGTTTCTTTTTACTTCAATAGAGAAATTGGGAATTAACCCACAATCCGGTTATAATACCCCCTTGGGGATATATGCCTATCCTGCTGAGTATGTATGGGGGAGTGTTGAAGACGAGGATATGGCCGATCTACCATTCGCGGGTAATCGTAGTTTTGCAAATATATTCAATGGTTCTGGTAATATTGTTGATTTGAACAACATGACTAATCAAGAAGTTTTGAAGTATTTTGAGTTGATGAAGAAATTTTATTTAAAAAACACAGATGAAGACTGGAAGGTTTCGGTTGATCGCATTGAAGATATAATAAATCAGTCATCAACAATGTCGTATCATAGTGATATGCCGGGTGGCCGTTTTTGGCATGTTACAATGAGAGTGTCTCAGTTGTTGGGTTGGAAAAAGGCTGTTGTTACATGGAACAAAATGATGCGAGAGATGGGCATCGACGGGTGTGTAGACAATGGTTCTGGCATCATTCACGGCTCTGAGCAAAATCAAGCTGTATTTTTTTTTTCTACGTCAGCTATAAAGAATGTTGAACGTTTGGATAACAAGTGGTCTTCTTTCGGTATTTCTCGCGGTAAGATAGAGGGTGCTGACCGGGTTAAGAAAATACAAGCACATAAAGAAATGTGGGCGAATGCACGTTCGGTTGAAGAAAAGGTAAAGCTGATTGAAAAGTTCGGTTTGCCTGATATATTGTATTACAATAACATACATCCTTCGGATGAAGTTCTAGTTTCTTACATAAATCGGATTAAAGAAATAGATTCTATTTTTAGTACTATAGATATTTTGGCATCATATCGTCGAGGGCGCTACAATCCTTCTTCTTTGGTTAAAGGAGCATTAATGAGAAAAGGTGGTATTGAAGCATTTAGGGATCTTTCATCCACATTCGAATTAACTTTGGAGGATGCCAGACTGGCACTGGAACTATTTGGTGAAGAGGAGGTAGATCATATATTGTTTACTTCAAAGAAGAACAAACATCTTTTGGACAAACTGGGGATGAATTAATTTATGCCATTACGTATTAGTGTGTCAGATAAATACATTGACGTAATATTGACTGTATTATGAAGATCAACCACATCATTTATCTCTTCGAGAGCTTTAAAGTTGCTAGAGACAAGTTTGTTCAGCAATCTGGTGATATCGAAGAAGTTAAAACTTATCTTGAAAAGTTTCGTGAATTAGCTAAAAGAAATGTGATTGAAAAAGACATCTCAAAATGGATTTCTCAAGGCTGGGATGCATTCAAGAAAGCAGTGGATGACTCGGAGCGGTATGGACGCAGTAAGACCGAGGTCAAGCGTAGTAAGAACGTAGGTAAGTCGATCAATATTCATGAAGACGATAACTGGTTAGTTGTAATTCCATTGGACAAGGACGCGAGTTGTTTTCATGGAAAGAATACGGACTGGTGTACCACCAAACCAAGTCAACCTCATTTTGAAGAATATTTTTATGATAAAAACGTCACTCTGATTTATTGTTTGAACAAGAAGAGAGGAGATAAATGGGCTATCGCCTATCATAATGAGATAGACAAGTTTGAGTTATTTGATAAGAATGATAATTCGATAGACGAAACCGAGTTTGAGACTGCAACAGGTTTTGATCCTGAACAATTAATAAAGTTGGCTAAGAAAAACGATTCCAAATTGGATTCTAGTCGTGATGAATATCGAGAATGGGCCAGAGAGCTTAAATCTGTTGATTTTGATTCTCTTACACAAAGAGACAAGCGAATTGAATACATTCTGATGAAAACTAAAGATGGAGAGCTTTTATCAAAATATTTAAAACAAATTGGTGATAAAGCTCCAGAGCAAATCCAACTTACTGCTATTCAAAAAGATGGAAATTCTATACGGCATATTGAAAATCCATCAGAACGAGTTCAACTTGCTGCTGTTAAACAAAATGGATATGCTATACGGCATATTGAAAATCCATCAGAACGAGTTCAACTTGCTGCTGTTCAACAAGAAGGACATTTTATAAAATATATTCTTGCAAAAGGCATTACTCCGTCAGAGCGAGTTCAACTTGCTGCTGTTAAACAAAATGGATATGCTATAGAGTATATTGAAAATCCATCAGAACGAGTTCAACTTGCTGCTGTTCAACAAGAAGGATATGCTATAGAGTATATTGAAAATCCATCA
>Ga0210025_1000376_pt1 | contig 60260 bp, 49 predicted proteins | sample CryGeyme20150102_FD_183989 | JGI IMG/M metagenome (GOLD analysis project Ga0210025, IMG submission 183989) | Groundwater microbial communities from Crystal Geyser aquifers in Utah, USA - Crystal Geyser metaG 2015-0102 (SPAdes) (version 2) | ecosystem: Environmental > Aquatic > Deep subsurface >... | reverse complement strand
TGACGTTTTTTGGATTCCATGGTATTTTACCTTTTTTCTTTATTGTTACTGGGAGAATGTACGGATAAACAATCTCCACTTTAATGTAGCAACTCCAATATTCCCATTCCGCCTCTGTTGGTAGGCGATACTTTGTTCCGCCTTCTTTTTCATTCAATTTTGTGACAAAGGTTTGTATATCATTCCAAGTTACATAGTTTACTGGATAATTATCCCCAATACCATATCCTGTAAAGCTTGGATTACTTCCCATAATAGCTACCCATTGCTTTTGAGTTACTTCATATTTGCCCATGTAAAAACCTTGTGTTATGGTTACTTGGTGAACAGGTTTTTCATCACTATCTCCTACGGTTGATCCCATGTAAAAACTGCCCGGTTCTATATAAACGAATTCCATGCTTATTGAGTTGGTGTAGTTTGAAACTAATGTAGAAAAACTGAATTCATTTCCATATTGAGTTCCAAGTTCATTCGTCGCATAAGCACGAACATAATAGGTCGTTTCGGCAGTTAAGCTTGTTAGGGAAGCACTAAATAAACCTGTTCCTGTTCCACTTATCGTTTTACCTTGGTTTACAGTAATACTAGTATTTGGGTTTAAACTCCAAACAATTCCACGTTCGGTTACGGTTGCTCCACCATCGTCTGTTATTTCACCACCAGTTTGAGCACTTGTCGAGGTAATTTCAGTGATGTCATTCGTAGTTAACACAATAATCCCATCTCGTGTCGTGAAACTTTGCTCATTCCTATAACCAGTTCCTATACTATTTGTAGCATAGGATCTAACATAATACACTGTATTTGGAAGTAAATCTGACAGTGTGGCTACAAAACTTGGATTACCACTTCCTTGCTCCGTTTTTGAATCCGTTAGTGTCGGATTCGGATTCGTACTCCATACTAAGCCTTTTTGTGTAATCGACAATCCTTCATCACTTAGAATTATGCCACCAGAGAGTGCACTTTTAGCCATAATTCCCGTGACAAGGTTTGTTGTAAGAATCGGCTTTCCATCAAGTGTAGTGAAACTTTTTTCATCTCCATAACTCGTTCCCAATTCGGTTTTCACATAAGCACGAATATAATAAGTCGTTTTGGGAATCAAATTTTTCAATTCAACTACTTCTTCGGTTTCGTCTGTTAGTGTTGGCTTTTCAGTTTCTGAACTGCCACTTGCTTTTTGAACTAGCTCTAATTCAGGCTCGTTTTCTTTACTTTGTTTTGGTGCTTTTTCTGCTAGCTCTTTACTGTTAGTTTCAATCTTATTTTTTATCGGTTTTAACTTCTTCGATTCATCAAAAATCAATTCAATTTCTTCTTTTTCTGCTATGGAAGTGGAAACGGTTGGATCAGGACTTGTACCAATTGCAATTCCTTTTTCAAGAATTGGACGACCGCCGTTATCAGGAATGATTAAGACTACTTTTGCGGAAAATGCAGAAATTTCATACGGTTCTCCAGTTGTTACTTTTGCTGGAATAGCTTCGCTTGTGGTTACTTTTAGTTCAGTACTATAAAACGTTCCTGTTTTATTAACCACATAGGCTTTAATGGAATAATATGTGCTTCCCCATAATCCAGATATCGTTTCAGTAAATTGACCTGTTCCTGTTCCACTCGCTTGCAGTTTATTATCGCTAACAGTTGGATTTCCTTCTGTATTCCACACAAATCCACGTTCGGTAATTGCTTCACCACCATCTGTGCTTGCAGTTACTTTTACTGTAATGCTTTTATAAGTAATTGCAGAAGTTTGTAATTCTTCTAATCCCAAGCCCGGATGTTCTTTTTTTAGATTTAGACTATCTACTGGATTTTTTTTACAACTTCCTATTCCGAGAGCGACTAAGAACGCTAAAATGCTTATTAATTTTATTGTGTATTTCATTAGTTGGAGGGTTTCTGATTTACGAGTTTGGATTGTAGAGTTACGAGTTTGGATTGTAGAGTTACGAGTTTGGATTTACGAGTTATGATTTTTGATTTACTATTTATTTGCTTTTTGTCTTGCTGTTTTGATTGATGCTACAATTATTGAAAGAATTTGATTTACTTCACTTTTTAATTCTATAATTCGTTGAGCTGTAAGTAATCCGCTTTCTTCGAGTATTTCTAGCCAAAAAAGGGTTTCATCTGCCTCTTCTTCTACAATTTTCAATTTATTTATGAAATCTGCAGTCGATTTTGCCCTACACGCTGCTCGATAATTCGCACCTATTGAAGTTGAACTTCGAATAATTTGATTTGTTATTGCCCATCCTACTGGCTTGTTTGGAAGTTCATTAACTAGTGAAATTACCGCTAAGCCTATTTTTTTAGTTCTATTTTTAAGCGCTTCTTGCATTGTTTTCGGAGTTGGAGTTACGATTTGGGATTTGGGATTTACAAGTTACGAGTTACGAGTTTGGGATTTTGGATTGTTTTTTGTTTGCTTTTGAATCATCAATCTACATTCGTAAATCTACATTTGTAAATCTACATTTCTTTTTAAAAATTAATCGTTAATGCTAATCCGTTCACAGTCGGACTCATATTTAACGTGAGTTTTTGTTCTTCCTTGAGTTGGCGCTTCAACTTATCGTTTGCCGAACCAATCATAGCAACACGAACTGCATTGTATAACCAAAAACTAACACCCGTTCCGGCTAAAGTCAGAGCTGTTTGTCGCCATTGATTTGCTGTTGTGTAATAATCCTCAGCTTTTGTTAAATCGACTTCCGTTTTAAAGGATGCATAAGCTGACTGTGATTGTGTTTCCGCCCAATACGCTGCACCCAATAGACTTAGAGAACTTATTGTAAACCATTTTCCGCTTTTTACGCCACCACTCACACTACTCATTCCCCATCCCGGAAAAACTAAGGCTTTAAAAGTTGTTGCTACACCGCCTTTTTTCTCTAAAAGTTCTAAGGCTGGCACATCATCCAATTTCACGATGATTTCACTTTCTTTGTCGCGTTCAATCGTTAATGGAATCTTTTTTGGGCGGTAATCTTTCATGGAGACTAAAATTTCATAATTTCCAATGGGTAATGATTTCTCAACTTTTAAACCTGTCCAAGTTAACACTTCGCACCCATTTTGCATCAGTTTTGCAGAAGCATCAGATGGATTCGACAAAAACCGTAATCCTCCTGTTTGTTGCACTAAGTTCCAATCTTTTTGCAAAGGTTTTCCACGTTCCAAAACGATTGTCTCAGAATAGGAGTCATATCCAGAAGCGGACGGCTCAACTAAATAGGTTCCTGGAGCCAATTCAGCTTGTTTCTGTGTTGAACAATCTTGTTTATTTATACTGATTTTGCTGTTTTCTGGGAAAGTTTTCCAAGACAATACAGCGGTATCTTTGGTAAGAGAAACACTTTTTCCACTGTTTGCCCTAGCTCAATCGTAATAGTTTCCGTTGCACTTAACCAACCAGATTTACTAACATTTAGTGTATAAGTACCTGGAATTAACTCATTAAGCCCATTTTTTACCGTTTCTCTACCAAGTGAAATTCGTGAGTCAGATGGACTTACATTCAGATTTAAAAATCCACTGTTTTTAATGAGCTTAGTTGTCGTTTCATATTGTGAAGTATCCGTTGGAATAATTAAAGCTTCATCAGCGGTAAGATAATCCAAGAGTTCATATCGGACTTCATATCGTCCAGGATATTTGAATAAGGAAACTGGAGCTTTTCCCAAATCTTGACCATCTAAAAAAACAGTTGCCCCTATTGGTTCACTTAGAAGCGTTAAACCTACTAATTCCACTTGTTTTAAATCAAAATTAAAAAAGGAATTAGTTGGACTTACTTTTATTGTTTGGCGGATAGTGGCGAAACCGGGCTTGGAGATTTCAATATTATGAGAGCCTATGGAAACTTGAAGATTGGTTAAGCCATCTGTTTTTTCTCCATCGATTAATAAAATAGCGTCTTTGGGATTAATGATAAAAGTTACTGGAAAAAATTCTAGAGGTGCACCACCACCTACGGTTACTTCCCAAACCTGCACTTCTCTTAATTGTAATACAAAACGTTGTGGAATGGTGCTTAAATAGCCTTTTGAGCCCACACTAAGCATATAGGCCTCACGAGGATTTATACGCAGAATCCATTCCCCTTCTTTGTCTTAAACTTTACGAAAAGTATATTCTGGATTGGTTGAGTTGATGAAAATATCTGGAACAACAGAACGGATATAAACGACAGCTTTTTCGCGTTCAATCATTTTTGGTGCATCTTTTACTGGAGTAAAAGAGAGTTTTTGCAGGTTTTGTACCCCAAGGGTTTGAAATACCCCGAATAAAAGCACCATTAAGAGATTCTGTTTCATGAATTTTTGTAACAATACTATCGTTTTTTATTTGAACTAAAAATAATGTTCTAAGCTTGTAATTCCAAGGTTAATATTAACTTATTTGAGTATTTTTTCTTGAATTTGGGTTTATTTTTGGGTTTAAGAGTATTAGTTTAGTGCTTAGATTTTTGTATTGATGCTATTTTTGTCTTTATTTATTAAAGGTCTTCTAAAAACCTCAAAAAAGACGATTGAAACCTTCATAATTCGATTATAAAGACGATTTTTTTATCAATGAATCAGTTTTTAGGAGGCTCCTATTACTTTAAGAAATAACTTTGATAGATTAAACTATTTGGCTGTTTTAATTCAGATATTTGACTTGAGTAATTTAACCTTATGATATTTAATTCGATTCGGGTTTATTATAATATCTGAATTTTGCTCGTTGAGGGATTTTTTACTTTTTTATTCTTTTAAAGAGCTTTTGTTTTTAGTTTCGCTTTTGTTTAGAAGACCTTTCCACGTCGATTCGGTTTAGGTATTGTTTCTTGAATGATTTTTAGGCTCATCTTTGGCGATACTAAAGACACCGCGTTAGCGATTCGAAGAACTACGAAGTGAGATGACTTGATTTTTTTGAAATCACTTGAACTTTTACCTTGCTGGTATTGCTTTTTAGCGTTTTGCTACGAGTTTTTGTTGTCAGCGTGGACGCTTACTCTTTTTTCATAAGCACCTGCGAGGACGCAGTCGCTATGTTGATGACCGACTTCTTAATATTTCTTCTTTTTATTCAAACAATTATCACACACACCACACGAATATTTTTTTAATACATCTCCAAAATAAGCACTGAAAAACGCGTTTCTGCAATCTTTTGAACGGGTATATAACTCAACTTTTGCTAGCTTTTCAAACTGAACATCACGATATCGTTCGTACACTTTTTTATTAATTGGAACTTGATTCGTTCGTGCATCTAAAAAATTAATTGAATAATGCTTATCTAAGAATCGAAAATTAATCATTCCTTCTTGCTTAAGAATTGTCAGTCCTTTTTTAATAATCTGTGGCGTCATTTTCAAGCGTTTACTCAAATAGCTCACCTCTATTGTTTCCATTTGAAAAAATGCTTGTGGTGAACAAGAACGAATTAAAGTATCAATAAACGTAGCTTTTTCTGCATTTTTCAGCTGTTGAATATAGGTATCGAGCATATCAAGACTCCATACAAATTGTACTTGTATGTTTTTGTCTTGCAATTCATTCGTTGTCCATACTTCGAATTGTTCAAGTAGCTCAATTGCATTTTTAATGTAAGCAGATTCTACTTTTGCTCGTTTTTTTACTTGATCGACATCTGCTAAAATCGATGTTTCTCGAAATTCACCCAAAGCAACTGTTCCTATATCTGCGATTGCTGAATAAACTGCATGAAGAATAGTGAAATCAGGATAGGCTGTTGTTAAGTTGTCTTTCAATCGAATAAAATCCGTTTTCGTGTATAATAGAATTGGATGTGACAATCCGCCATCTCTTCCTGCTCTTCCAGCTTCCTGATAATACGCTTCCAAACTTGCAGGTGGACTTTCGTGAAACACAAAACGACAATCTGGCTTATCTATTCCCATTCCAAACGCATTTGTAGCCGCAACCCATGGAATTTTACCAGAAATCCATCCTTCTTGAATTCGATTTCTTTCTTTTGATTCTAGTCCAGCGTGATACGGCTCACTTTTTATCTCCATTGAACGAATTAATGCAGCTAAATCTTCGCAGGATTTCCGAGTCGTTCCGTAAATAAGTCCGCCTCCTTTTCCCTTTGCTCGATGCAATAATTCCTTGAGTCGCAATGTTTTATTTTCGTTTTCTTCAACTCTATAACCCAAATTATCACGAACATAGCCTTTAGCAATTATCGTTGGATTTTTAAATTCCAAACTTGCTTCAATGTCTTCTTTCACATTGGGAGTTGCTGTTGCTGTTAATGCAATCCATGCTACTTTATCTTCAACGGCTCGTAGATTTTCTCTAATTTTTCTATAGGATGGTCGGAACCGATGTCCCCATTCTGAAATGCAATGCGCCTCATCTATCGCAACCATATCAAGTGGCAAATTAAGTAATTCACCTTGAAATACTTTTGATCCTAAGCGTTCGGGTGCTAAATACAACATTTTATACAAGCCATTCCTTGCATTAATTAATCGCTGATCTATCTCACCCGGATGCAATGTGCTATTGATAAAAGTCGCCGAAATTCCTTTCTTTTTCAGCGATTCTACCTGATCTTGCATGAGAGCTACAAGTGGCGAAATGATTAAACTCAAACCGGGGAAAACTAATGCAGGAACTTGGTAACACAAGGATTTCCCTCCGCCAGTTGGAAACAAAACTAGTGTATCTTTCTTTTGAAGCACACTTTTAACAACCTTGTCTTGTCCTGGCCGAAAATCCGCAAATCCCCAATATTTTACTAATTGAGCTTTAGCTTGTTCAAATAATTGATCAGAATTTAGCATTTGGCAAAACTATATGAAAGCGTAGAAATTATCAAAACTGAAATGATTTTTTATTTGATTATTAAACAGAGTTCGGGATAAGAAACTAACTATAAAAACTGGTATAAAATAATTTCACCATTCTAGGCTTGACCTAGAATCTTAGCCTGATCGACCATTAACTAAATGCTGTACTATAGGCAAAACTACGTTTTTCTTAGTTTTCTTCTAATAGCTATTCTTTTTGCAACATTTCTTATCCCGAACTCAAGTTATTACTAAGTGACTCAATATTGCTATAAAAACCATCTAAACTAAATTCGAGATAAGAACTCAGGTTTAAATTGACCACCCACATAACTTCTGTACAAATTTTTTCCATCTTTTTTTAATTAAATTAGGTGGAGGGAGAAATTTAGATCCTAATTATAGTTCAAACTAAGAATTTTAGCATAAAATACTTCCAAATCGACAAGGATTCAAAAGTACATTTCTATTTTATTACATAATGATTAGAGAATATCTTGACTAGAAATCATCACTCTTCAAATCACTTTTTACCAATTCCACCCATTTTTCGATTTTTTAATCTAGCTAAATGCAATCACTACACCAGTTATTGAATCAGATCCCCATTTAACAACAATTCCTAATCTTAAAACCTAAAAATAACAGGTCATTTTTAGGACTAGCTGTTTCTTAAAAGCGTTTTTTTGCTTATTCTGATATGATTTTAAACTTTCAACCGGACGCTCAGCTGTCCTTAATCGCATGAATATGAAAATTAAAAAAGTTGCCGTTCTTGGTTCTGGCGTTATGGGTGCACAAATTGCAGCTCATTGCTCGAACGCAGGTTTCGATGTTCTTCTTCTTGATATGAAAACTGAAGGAGATCCTAATAAAATTGCTCGAGAAAACCTCAAAAAAACAACTAAAATGTCTCCGGCTCCCTTTGCTATTCCAGAGTTTGCCCAACGAATTTCGATTGGAAATTTTGATGATGATTTCCAAAAACTAGCTAACTACGACTGGATTTGTGAAGTAGTAGTTGAACGAATGGATATCAAACAACAAGTCTTAGGAAAAATTGACGCTGTTCGAAAAAAAGGTTCCATTGTAAGCTCAAATACTTCAGGCTTACCAATTACAAAAATCGCTGAAAATGTTTCTGATGATTTAAAAGAACACTTTCTCGGAATTCACTTTTTCAATCCGCCTCGATACATGAATTTATTAGAAGTGATTCCAACTTCTTATACAGATTCAAAAGTGGTCAATTTTATGGCTAATTTCTGCGAAAAAATTCTTGGTAAAGGTGTGGTTTTATGTAAAGACACTCCGAATTTTATCGCAAACCGAATAGGCGTTTTTTCAATGGCTTCTATTCTACCGCACGCTTTCTCAGGATCGCTTAGAATTGAAGAAATTGATGCCCTAACAGGAACATTAACAGGCTATTCAAAAGCAGCAACATTCAGAACGGCTGACATGGTAGGTTTGGATGTCTTAACTCATGTGGCCAACAATATTGTTCCTAATATTCCCAACGATGAGAAAAAAGACACCTTTAATCTTCCGGAAGCTCTTAACTTGATGATTAAAGCGGGAGCTTTGGGAAATAAAACAGGTGCTGGTTTTTATAAAAAGACAAAAACTAAAAAAGGAACTGAGTTTTTAGTTATCAATCCAATAAAACAAGACTATGAATATCAATCAGTTAGAGAGTTTGAAAGCGTAAAAGAAGTGAATAAATTCAAAAAATCTGGCGAACGTTTAGCTTTTTTGATTAATCAAGAAGACGAAGCAGGCTCGTTTTTGTGGAATATACATCGCGATTTATTCTTGTACGCATCAAACCGTATTCCCGAAATTTCAGATTCTATTGAAAATATTGACCGTGCCATGTGTTGGGGATTTAATTGGGAATTAGGACCTTTCCAAAAATGGGATGCTTGTGGAGTTCGCAAAACCGTTGAGCGTATGTTGGAAGAAACCATCAAAGTTCCAGACTGGGTTATTGCGATGTTAGCTTCTGGTAGAGAATTTTTTTATGAAGCAAATGGTTCGGTTTATTCGCCAAATCAGGCAAAAGCCGTTCAAGTTAGCCCAATTTCTAAAGATGCTCTTTTCTTTGCGCAGCTAAAAAACGCTAAAAAAGAAGTCTTCTCTAAAAAAGATACCGCATTATTTGATATGGGCGATGGAATTGCAGCTTTTGAAATTCGTTCCAAAGCAAATACCTTAGGTCGTGAAGTTGTTGAATCACTTTTCGAAGCGGTTCAAATTGCAGAAGATAATTTCCAAGGTTTAATTATAGGAACGGATGCTGAACATTTCTCAGTAGGCGCAAATTTAGCAGAGATTGGCGCTATTGTTCAATCTGGTGATTTTGATGCCGTAGGCTCAGCTGTAAAATCATTTCAAGATGCAGCACTTGCTCTTAAATATGCTTCAATTCCTACAGTTGCCGCAATTCATGGTCGCTGTTTTGGTGGTGGGGTTGAATGGATGATGCACACTGACCGAGTTGTTGCTCATCATGAACTCTATGCTGGACTTGTTGAAATGGGCGTTGGATTACTACCAGCAGGGGGCGGAACTAAAGAATTGACTGCCAGATATTTAGGAAAAATGTTACAAGCAGATAATGTTGATCCACTCATTTTTATTCGAGAAGTTTTCAAAGTGATTGGAACTGCTCGAGTTTCAACGAGTGCGTTTGAAGCCCAAAAAATTGGTTATTTAAGAGATACGGATGTCATAGTCATGAATCGCGCTAATTTACTGAGACAAGCAAAAAATGAAGCCTTAAATCTTGCCGAAAAAGGTTATGTTGCCCCTGCAACAAGTTCAGTTATACTTTTAGGTCAATCTGCATTTAGCGCTTTAAAAATGATGATGTACATCATGCGTGAATCAGCGTTTATCAGCGAATACGACTCCATAATTGGTGAGAAGATTGCGCAAGTTATATCTGGTGGACTCATTTCTGAGGCTCAAATGGTATCTGAGCAAACCATGCTAGATATGGAACGTGGAGCCTTTGTTGACTTATTGAAAGACGTGAGAACTCAGGCTAGAATTAAACACATGCTTGAAACTGGAAAACCATTAAGAAATTAACAGTCAACGATAGTTCAGCTGAGATTCAGTTATCAATAGAATATCAGTTTCATTTAGAATATTAAAAATCAAACATCTATTATCATGAAAACAGTTTATATACTCGATTCCTTACGAACTGCCTGTGGAAAAGCAAATCGCGGCAGTTTTCGTTACGAACGTCCCGATTCCTTGGGTGGTGCGGTTATCCGTGCATTATTAGACAAATACAAAGAAATTGACCCAAAACAAATCGATGATCTCATTGTCGGCTGTGCCTTTCCTGAAGCAACTCAAGGATTAAATATTGCACGACAAGTTGGAATTTTAGGAGGTCTTCCAGTTTCTGTTCCTGCAATGACCGTTAACCGTTTTTGTTCTTCTGGTTTGCAATCGATTGCAATGGCAGCGGAACGCATTATGACAGGGGGTGCTGATATTATTATAGCGGGTGGAGTTGAATCGATGAGTTTAGTTCCAATGGGTGGCTTGAGTTTTCAGCCGAATCCTGTCTTAGTTGAAGATTATCCTGAAGTATATATCAACATGGGATTAACCGCTGAAAATGTTGCGCAAAAATACGACATTAGTCGGGAAGCTCAAGATGAATTTGCGTTTTATAGTCATCAAAAAGCGATAAACGCACAAAATGAACATTATTTTGTTGAGCAAATTGTTCCTTATGATGTAACGTTCCGATCAATGGGCGCTGATGGAAATGCAGTAGAAAAATCATTTAGTTTTTCAGTTGATGAAGGTCCTCGTGCCGAAACAACGATTGAAAAATTGGCAAAACTTAAAGCTGTTTTCAAAATGAGAGGAAGTGTAACCGCTGGAAATGCATCTCAAATGAATGATGCAGCATCTTTTGCCATTGTGATTTCGGAGGAAAAATTGCATGAATTGGGTTTAAAACCAATGGCAAGATATTTAGGTTTTGCTTCTGCAGGAGTAGCACCAGAATTAATGGGAATTGGGCCAATTGAAGCGATTCCTAAATTGGAGAAACTAACCGGAATTAATCGCACAGATATAGATTTAATTGAACTAAATGAAGCCTTTGCTGCTCAAGCTTTAGCCGTGATTAAAGTCACAAATTTGAACCCTGAACGTATTAATATAAATGGTGGTGCAATCGCAATGGGGCATCCACTTGGAGCGACAGGCGCAAAATTGACAACTCAGGTTTTACACGATTTGAAACGTTTGAATAAAAAATATGGCATGGTGAGCATGTGTGTTGGTGGCGGAATGGGCGCTGCCGGTTTATTCGAAAATGTTTCGTAATTGAATTTTAAGTAACCAACCTCTTTCCTCTCCTTCCAATATGCTTTCTACAATTATTCAGTAGATCAATTGGAAGGAGACTGAGAGGATGGAAACAACAGCCCTACTTTCCAGACTCGCATTCGCTCGGCATAATTTGGTTGATTTCGATTTAGCCACCCTCTTTTATTCTCCCGCCGATAGGTATTGTAAGCCATTAATATTATTAAACTCGGAGGGAAAGCATTCGTGGCTAAAAAAAGAGTTTAAACTCGCTTATTTCGATGATTTTCAATTATTTATTTTTAAAAAGTGCAATTAAATCCAGAATCACTTCTAAAACTTCATCCAAAACTTCTTCTGGAATCGTTAAAGCTGGAGCTAAACGTATTAACGTATTTGAATGCAATGTCCATCCCAATAAAATATTCTTTCCCATAGCGGCTTCAACAACCGATTGCGTTAAGGCTCTCGATTCTAGTTCCAATCCAAGCATCGCTCCTTTTCCTCTAACTTCAACAATGCCTTTCCCTTTTAACTTCGATTTAATCTTATGTTCTATTAATACTGCTCTTTCGATTAAGTTTTCTTCTAATAAAACGCTCAAATTTGCAAATCCAGCCGCACATGAAACGGGATGACCACCAAAAGTAGTAACATGATTCAAAGGTGGATCATTTTTAAATACTTCAAATATCTCATCAGATGAGGCAAATCCACCAATGGGCATTCCTCCTCCCATTGCTTTTGCCATGCAAAGAATATCAGGAACAACGCCATAATGTTCAAACGCAAATAATTTTCCAGTTCTTCCAAAACCAGATTGAATTTCATCAAAAATGAGTAATGCTCCAACTTTCGAGCATCGATGTCTAACTGCTTTTAACCAATCTTGTTCAGCAGGTACAATTCCACCTTCACCTTGAATTGGTTCTAAAATTACGGCTGCTGTTGATTCATCAATCAAGTTTAAATTTTCGAAAGAATTGAATTTCAGAAAATGAACATCAGGTAAAAGTGGTAAAAATGGATCTCGATATACTCCTCTTCCTGTCACACTTAAAGAACCATGAGAATCACCATGATAGGAATTCAAACAGCCGATAAGTTTTGAACGCTTAGTGAATTTCTTTGCTAATTTCAAAGCTCCTTCATTAGCTTCAGTTCCACTATTTGTGAAATAAATTCGTTGTAAAGACTCAGGTAATTGGGAAGCCAAAAGTCCTGCAAAATCAGATTGTGGCTTTTGAATAAATTCTCCATATACCATTACGTGAAGATGTTTATCTACTTGATCTTTAATAGCTTGTACAACTTTTGGATGTCTGTGACCTAAACTACTAACGGCAATTCCTGAAATAAAATCCACAATTCGTCTTCCGTCTTTGATATAAAAAAAACAAGATGTTGCATAGTCGATTTCTAAGCCAATTGGGAAATCTGAAGTTTGAGCTAGGTGGGAATAAAAATGTTCTTTTGTCTTTTTTGTCATTTTTTTACTATTACTATCGCAATTTTATGCAATTCTTATTTTTTTATGTTGTTCTTGCATTTAACAATTCTTGAAATAGTTGGTTATTAAACATTTAGGATTCAATGCTTTTTTTGATTCTAAAAAAAAGTGAATCAATATCTCAGAAAAGTGAACTGTTTTTAAGCGTACTCTCTTCATCAATCAGAAGCATTCAGTTTATTGCACTTATTCACTCATTTAATCAGCAAGAAAGTGTTCATTCAAATTTGCATTGAAAGCTCCAAATCGTATTTTACTAATTATGGTCATTAAGTTGCGAAACTTACTTATTTCGACTATTCGATAGTTTGAAATATACCGTTTTTTAAAAAGTATTTAGATAATAACCCGATCAGATCATTTTGAATTTGAATTCAAACACATGAAACAGACCTTTTTTTTTACAATTCTGCTTTTTTTATTTTACTCTTGTGCTGGAACTAACAACCTTCAACAACGAAAAGCCAAAAATCACAATGAACTTCGCTCACTCATTGAAATCATTTTTCAAGATTCAGCCTTTGCACATGCCCATTGGGGCGCAAGTATTAAGTCTTTAAAAACGGGAAAAATTCTTTTCGAACAAAATGCTGACAAACTCTTTCTACCTGCTTCAAATACAAAAATCCTAACTTTTGCAAACACTATTTTAGAACTTGGTACTGATTTCCATTTTCAAACAGTGTTGTATTCAGATGCAGAAATTCAAGACTCCATTTTGATGGGAAATCTTTATGTAAAAGGAACTGGTGACCCGACACTTTATGAAGAATTTTATGATTCAACAACTGCCGTTTTTTACGATTGGGCTACTATTTTTAAATCAAAAGGAATTAAATCCATTCAGGGTGATCTAATTGGGGATGAATCTGCTTTTGATGAATCAAGATTGGGTTATGGCTGGGTTTTTGACAATTTTGATACTTGGTACAGCGCCGAATTTGGACCTTTATAAATCAATGAAAATTATGTTGATATCACCATTCTTCCCCCCAGCTACAAGTGAAGATTCAACTCAAATTTTCCCGAATATTTCATCTTCGTATTTCTCCATAATTGATAAAACTGTACTAGCTGACACTGGGAAATCAGCCATCTCTGTGCGCCGTAAATTTGGATCAAATGAAATTGAAATACTAGGAACGTTGGTAATAGGTGGAAATAAAATTGTTCGTTCCCCAAGTATTACTAACCCTGGTTTATTTTTCATTTCAGTTTTGAAAGAAACATTTCAGAGAAATGGAATTTCAATTCTTGGTTCTACTTCTGTTTTTAACGATACATTACGATCAGATTCTCTTTTAATGAACTCAGACACACTTTTAGTTCATCTCTCTCCTGATGGTCATTCTATCATCTCAAAACTGATGAAACGTAGTCAAAATATGTACGCCGAAACCATGCCTCGTTTTGTTTCTTACCAAAAAACGGGTTACGGCACTTTTTATAATTGGCTTAAAATTATTGAACCAAACATGGAAAAAATGGGCATAAAAAAAAACTCTTATCAATACGCCGATGGTTCTGGATTAACGAGGTATAATTACTTCTCTCCGAATCAGTTCAGAAGTATTTTGGAATACATGTACTATTCGCCTTATAAAGAAAAATGGCTCAAAATTTTTCCAATTGCTGGTGTTGATGGAACGTTAAAACACCGAATGATTGGAACCATTGCTGAAAATAATGTTCGTGCCAAAACAGGTACTATTTCTAATTCAAGAGGTTTATCGGGTTATGTAACTTCTCAAGCTGGTGAAGAGTTTGTGTTTTCGTTTTTGGTAAACGGGCATATTTTAAGTACTTCCGAAACGGATAGAATCACCGATTCGATTTTAGTGCTAATTGCTGAATTTGATCGTTAAACCTTAGTATTTTGTTTATGTTGAGAGCTAGAAATCGTGATGTAGAATTAATTAAAACTTGATTCCTACAAAGTTCATATCTATTTCATGGCGCCTTCTAAAAACCAACAAAAAAAACAATATCCTCTTATTTACTATCTTATTGAATCGTTTTTTTGTAAAAAGGTCAGTTTTTAAAAGGCTTCATTTTAAAAACTAAGGTAAATTACCATTTCCATTGTATTGTCTTTATAACATTTAGTTTATATTCAATGGTGTCGAATGGGTGAACTCAACAATGCAGCGATTGAATTTGTTTTTTTGAAACATATGTTTCCTATTGAAATAGTAATGAATGAATTGAAATTAGTAAAATTAAAGCTTAGTAAAGCCAAAAGATTAATTAAAATACCTCGATTCTCCTGTATTTTTCAACCAAAATAGTATCAAAGAGAATCGGATTTAATTAAAAAAGAATTTAGTTTAACAAAATATGATTACAGTTATCGGTGCCGGAATAGGCGGATTATGCACAGCAGCCCTCTTAGCAGCTCAAAAAAAAGAAGTGCATATTTTCGAAACCAATTCAAGTCCTGGTGGGAAAATGAGCGAAATTACCTTAGGTGAGTATCGATTTGATACTGGCCCTTCCCTATTTACGATGCCTTTCATCTCAGAATCCATATTTGAAACTTGTGGAGAAAAACTCTCTGATTATCTTACGTATTCTTCACTCGAACCCTTATGTAGATACACTTATGCTGATGGAACGGTGTTCGACAATTCAAGCGATGTAAGTAAAACACTACAATCTATGCGATCATTTTCACCAGAAGATGAAGAAAATTACATTCGCTTTCTTGGGAAAAGTGCAGAACTTTACAAAAAAACGGCACAAGCATTCTTATTCAATCCACTAGCTGATTTTAAAGATTTCAAGTCATTAAACTTTTGGGATTTAGCTAAAATTGATGCGTTTTCAACCGTTTCTGAGAGTGTTGAAAAGAATTTTGAAAGCAATTATATGAAAATGTTTTTCAAACGATTTGCTACTTACAACGGATCTTCTCCTTACAAAGCTCCAGCTACAATGAATGTTATTCCTTACGTGGAATTAGCACAAGGCGGCTTTTATGTTCAAGGTGGTCTGTTTAGTATTGCAAGAGCACTTGAATCTCTATGCTTAAAACTTGGTGTTAAAATTCATTACAATTCTCCGGTTTCAGAGATTAGTGTAAAGAATAGAAAAGTAACTGGCGTTGTATCAAATGAAATTTTTCATAAATCAAAAATTGTTGTTTCAAACTCCGATTCAGTTTTTACCTATACAAAATTAATTTCAAATGATGTTCTTTCTGAAAGTATTAAGTCTCGTTTCAGAAATATTGAGCCTTCTTGTTCTGGTTTTGTTTTGTTTCTTGGAATTAACAGAACGTATAGAAATCTAAAGCATCATAACATTTTCTTTTCCGCAGATTACAAAAAAGAATTTGATGATATTTTTCTTGAAAGAAAACCTTCCCAAGACCCTACAATTTATATTGCCAATACCTCCTATTCTGATAAAAATCAGGCGCCTGACGGTCATGCAAATCTCTTTATTTTGATAAATGCACCATACACAAAGAAAAGTTTTGATTGGGAATCCTACAAAAATGAGTATTCAGAACTCATTATTAATAAACTCAGAAAAAATGGTTTATTTGATTTAGATAAGCACATTGTCGAACAAGATTGTATCACTCCAGTCGATTTTGAACAAAAATTTCAGTCTAATAAAGGTAGCATTTATGGAATTTCATCGAACAGTAGATATGCCGCATTTTTGAGGCCAAGAAATAGATCACCATTTCTTAAAGGTTTATATCTAGTCGGCGGAGGAACTCATCCAGGTGGTGGTATTCCATTGGTTAGTTTATCTGCGAAACACGCTGTTACTTTAATAAATCGCGACTTTCCAAAGTTATAATTCTTAGAGTCTGCATAACTAGCGCCAGCGTCCGCTGGTGCTTAAAAAACTAAAGAAAGCGTCCGCTTTCTACAACAAAAAACTCTCTCAGATTATAACAATCACTTCGTAATTTTAAACAAACAGATTAGTTCATCATGAAATTCCCCTACCCCCTTTGATTTTCTAGCATTTTTTTTGCGCAGCAGTTCTTGGCAAAAGGGGGAGTTTTTGTTCTGTGCTTTGCACTATATATCTAGAAGCTTCGTACTAAAATATCTGCACGTCTAGCGCCAGCGTCCGCTGGAGCTTAAAACAAAAGAAAGCGCCCGCTTTTAACAACAAACAGCACTAAATCAATCTCATTTCACCTCATAGCGCCCAGTAGCATCGGGCAACATTCGTTCGTAAGAGACATTCATTAATGGCGATGAAATCATAAAATCTGCCGAAGCTCTATCTATTGCCACTGGAATATTATACAATGTCGCTAAGCGCAATAAGGCTTTCACATCAGGGTCATGAGGTTGTGCTTCAAGAGGATCCCAAAAGAAAATCAAAAAATCGATTTCTCCTTCACAAATTTTAGCCCCAATTTGCTGATCGCCACCAAGTGGGCCACTTTTAAAACGGTGAACTGGTAAGTCTAAATGTTCAGACACAATTTTACCCGTTGTTCCAGTACCAAATAAAATATGATTCGACAATAATCCTTTATTGAAATCAGCCCATTCGAGAAGTGCTTGTTTCCGATTATCATGCGCCACTAATGCAATTTTTTTCACTTTATGCATGCGAATAGTTCGTTTTGGCGCAGTGCTTTTAACTTGTATTAACGATTGTTCAATCTCTGTTAAATTTGTGTTTTGTGTCATTTTTTTAATTATCAATTTAAAATAGAAGCGATTTTCAAAGTCAAATTACCCATCTTTTTAAGAACAAAAGGTAAGTATTAAAATTCAAATTTACCATTATTTGACTCTGTTGATGTTTTAACTTAGTTTTTTTTGTACAGCCTAAATTGAATTTGCCAATTCTCAAGTAAATCCTTGAATTCCATGATCTTTCCATGCCTGAATCGTTCGTTCAGCCATATCGGTTTGCAATGGAAATTCATAACGAATATCCAAAACATACGCTTTAATTCTAAACTTCATATATAATTGATTTTTAATAATTTCTGAAACAGTTCCAATTACTATAGGTTTCTGCATATATACATATTTGGAGGTCGCAGCAGCCAAATACGCTAATCGTCGTGCCTTTGTTAAATCCGAATTGGCAGAAATATAGACTTCTGCCACTACCTGACAATCTAGTGCACCGGAATTTGAATTCGAAACCGCTTTATTCATTAACTCCCCATTTGGTATAGTAATTACGGAATCATCAGGAGTTACAATTCTTGTTGAACGTAATCCAATTTGCAATACCTCACCATAATCTGAGCCAAGCATTATTTTATCACCAACTTGAAATGGTCGATCTAGGATAATCATAAAACCTCCAAAAAAGTTTTTTAAAATATCTTGAGATGCAAAACCAATAGCTAAACCGATGGAAGCCAACATGGCAAATAAAGTCTCAACTGGAGGATCAATGATTCCTTCAATTATGAAATACAAAGACATGATCCAGATTAGTAAACGAACAACGGGTATTAAACGTTTAAAAAACAAGCGATAATCTGATGACCGCTCAGCAAAACTATCTAATATCGAAAGAATAAACCGACTTACAGCATACGTTAAAATCAGTACAATAATCGACCAATATATTTTGCCGTATGATATTACTTCCGAAATAGATGGGATTGTTTTAGGCCTTTCTTTTACAACTAAAGTGTCACGTTCAATTGCTTGTTCACCTTGATTCCTTTCACTTTCTAGTGAATCAACAGCTGTTTCAAGGCGTGCTTTTACACTATCAGGAACAATAACTTGTGCATAAACCGATTTACTCACTAGCCATAAACACAAGAGTAAAAACGCTATTTTCTGAACAATGGAATTTCTTATAAACTGTTTCATCCTATTTCAATATCTAATGTAAAATATTTTTGCGTTTTAAAGCCGTAATAACAGGTCTGAATGCAAATACATTTATATGATACAAGCCTTCCGCATCCAATTCAATAAGATTCATCATTTCTAATCTCGATAAGATCAATCTAGAATCAGTGATTGATTCATTAACAATTTTCGAATGATGTGCAGGGCTAAGTTTTGAGTGTAAAACCAAATTCGATAAAGCAAAAAACTCACTATCTTGAAGCATCATGGGTAACTGAATATTCATGTCTTCAATAACTCGAATTTCTATGACCAATTCATCTACTTTTTTAATACTTCTTAACCATTGAATCATTGCAATTCTTAAATTTCCCTGTGAAACTTCGTTAATGGCTGAGAAAAACAAGTTTTCTAAAAATTGTTGCCTTTCCGTTTCCTTACCTTGTAATTTTTTATACGATCTCATTTGCTTGATTTGAGAATCTGGTTCAAACCGTATTTGAAATCCGCTTAATTTATGCCGTTTTAATAGAATCTCTTTAATTTGCGCCCCTGTTAATTTATCCATCTCAAGTTCTGTGCTAAAATTCATAGTTAATTTCAGAATCTTATCTATATAAGACCAATTATATCTACCACTAATTACAACCCAAAATATTTTTGACGATGTTGAATTAATAATTAGAAGCAATTGTTCAAGCGCATCAAAACCATCAACAGATCGAAGAAATAAACGTTCCAAACTATCAATTACTATACAGTTTCTTTCTTTTGTATTAATAAATGAAATCAACTCATCTGTACTTTTTGCTGTACTTCCTAAACTTTTGTTTAATAAGTCCACCAATCCAACTTCATCATAGATCGTCTTCTTTGTGTTAATATACGTTACAGGACAAAAATCAGGAATTTCATGAATTACTTTTTTTACAAAAAAGGTTCTCCCACTTCCCTTTTCTCCAATTACTGCCAATGTTTGACCACTATTATTTTTCCAATTCTGATAGGCCCCAATAAACTTTGAAATCTCATTGTCACGTTTGTAATAAAATCGTAATTCATTAATCCCTTCTAAGTCAAATAATTTTTTATAGACAAAAGGTAATCTATCAAAAGTTTTATACAGGTCTGTTAAATAATCCCCTAATTGTTCTTGTGATTTTTTTGTAACTACTTTAACTGATGGATATAATATATCGTTTATTTTTTTCCACCATAAATGAAAATATCTAATGCTTGTTTTTGAAAATAAAATTGCGAAATCCTCAAGTCGTGCCCAACTAATCTCAAGTTGCATTTTCCAATCCACTGCGCGACTTTTAACCTGAATTGTTCTTCTTTTAGACTCCAATTCTCCTAGTTTATTCGCAACAATTTGACCAAGTATTTTTTGTGTCGCATTAATTAAAGAGTCATTAACATCTATTTTTATTGTATTTAACTCTGCTTCTTTTAAATTTATATAATTTAATAGTTGATTTATAGATCGATTATAAGCACTTCCTACAATTTCAAGAATTGATTGTTCTATTAACTCTTCATTAGTGCTATCCTCCTTAGTTTTTGCAATAGCTGAAACTATATTTGTTTCCATAACCTCAGTTACACTTTGCAGTAAACTCTGAGTTTCTAACGCTGTATTTTCAAAAAAATCAACGAATAATTTTGTTTTATGTAAATGTTCCGAAATAATGATCCGTTTTAATAAAATTTGCCACTCAATTGTCTTATAATCTGAATCTGCATTTATTTCTTTGTTAGAGTAGTCGGTGAAAATGCTTGCTTTTTCACTTAATACCAAAAAAGAATCATCAAAATAGGTCTCGTAGTTTTGTATGATTTCATCTTTTCTATCTAATGATTTAAGTTCTTTATTCTGCTCAAATATTATTGTTATTTTCCCTCTTAACTTATCTAATTGTCGTTGAAGATGACCTTTTAATTTTAATGGTTTTAGTTCATTAATTTCTGTTGTTTGATTTTCAAGTTCTGATTCTTTTAAAACCTCTGTTATGGACTCAAGAACACGTTTGTAATTCAAGGAAAATTGACTACTTAACTTTGTAAACAATTCTTCCAGAATAGTTTTATGTTCTAATTGTAATTCAAGAACTTCCCTAAATACACATATATAATTAGCATCTACTTTCCATTCTTTCTGCCATTTTTCTTGCTTTTCATCTAAATCTATCAGAATTCTTTTGTTAAATTCTTTTTGTTTTGTCTTTTTTAATAAGGCTTTATGCGTGAGTTCAAATGTGCCGTTTAAAGCAAAAAAATGTCGTAACTCGTGTTCTACATTTACACTTAATACTTTTTGAAATTCAGATGATGATGAAATTTCTGATTCGATAAGTGCTTGTATTGAAATGACTTTCCCTTTGAGCTGATCAATAGTCACCTCTTTTATTTGTAACCTATTTTCAATTAAGTGTGTAAGTTCATGAATGAGCTCAAATGTTTGTTTAACTATTTTTGTGTACCATGCGGCTTTTACTTCTTCAACCTCAGGGAAAACAGAATATAAAACTTCAGACCATATTTCTTGGACTAAAACGGTTTGAGTTGCATTTTCATAAGTAAGTGGTTCTTTTTTTCGAAAGTTTAACCATCGATTAACTAGATTATGTTTAGCTTTTCCTATTTGTCGATTTATCCGCTTTGCTCGTTTCCCTAATCGTATATAAATGGAATCTTTGTCCTGACTTTGGAAACGATCTTCCAGTTGAGTATAAACAAACTTTTCAGGCCAGATTAATTTTTCAGTCTCAATTTGATTTTCGAAATATCTCCATATTGAAATTTCTTCACATTCAATACAGAGTAGTGCTTGATTTTCAATTTTCCCAAGGTAATCAATAACATATTTCGCTTGTTTTTCCTCATTCAAGGAATCATTCTCATCAATAGACGTAATAAGGGTATCAATCAAATCTCCGAGTTTTTTCAACTGCAAATAAACATCCTTGTGCTTTTTTAAACACGGTTTTAGAATGTTAGTGTTGAGGTAACTAAGTTGTTTTCCGATAATTTGATCAATCTCGCTTTGCTGTTTAGCCATATTAATTCTAAAAAATGTAATTTTTTGATAATACAAATCTTTTTAGGTTGATTTACAGTCCATTTTATCGTTTTTTACTCATAAATACCTTATTTTAAATATAATCAGCTTTATTAACTAATCTTTTCATCAATACATGACTTTTAAATCACCACACAAATTTCATATCCCGGTTATGGGTTTGGGATTCACTATTGATACCCCACTTAAAGTAGCCCGTTATGGTATTTCATCGGTTATTTCCATCGTTGAAGACTTTCTTATTGAGAGAATGCGTGAAATTCATTCTAAGAAAAACGATGTTGAATATATTCCGATTAAAGATAATGAAGCTGACGCACGTGCACGTAGAACTACTGCTTATCTAAATCTGATACATGATTTAGTTGAAAAACAGATTGCTAAGCTAAAAAGTGAATCGTTTACATTTGGTAGCGATATTGTCAAATACTTCGAACTTTTACCAGAATCTAGCCCATTGAGACAAGCTTACAACGCTATGCTTAAGCTAGATGGAGTTGAACGAGATGAAGCACAAGAGAATTTACGTTCTCAGATTGTACCAGGTGCAATAGATGTGAACATCATGACCAAACTTGATAAAGCAAATTACGATAAACAGAAAAATCAGCTTCCAATTGAATATAATGATGCTCATGCCGCTCTACGTGGTTTTGCATTGAGTAAGCTTTCTTCCTCGATTATACTTTCGGCAGGCATGAACCAGCGTCTATTTGCTTATTTTGAACAATTCGAAGATTTCTTCCCCAATAAATTAGGCGAACTTAAGAAAAAAGTAATTCTTAAAGTTAGTGATTTCCGTTCTTCTATTATCCAAGGTAAAATTCTAGCAAAAAAAGGAATTTGGGTTTCTGAGTTTCGTATTGAGTCGGGATTAAACTGCGGTGGACATGCATTTGCTACCGATGGTCTTTTAATGGGGCCAATTTTAAATGAATTTGTTTCTAAACGCGATGAATTACGTGAAGAATTATATGACATTTATAACTCAGCTCTAAAATCATCTGGAAAAATTGAAAATGACGTTTACCCTGAACAGCGTTTAACGGTTCAAGGTGGAATTGGTAACGGCGAAGAACAAAACTTCTTACTTCAGCATTTTAATGTTGATGCCACAGGTTGGGGAAGTCCATTCTTAATGGTTCCTGAAGCTACAAACGTTGAATCAAATACGCTAGTTCAATTAATCAACGCCAACAAAGAAGACTATTATCTGTCTGAAGCATCACCTCTTGGTGTTCCATTTAACAATTTAAGAAACACAAGTTCAGATAAACTACGTGAAGAAAGAATGTTAAAAGGTCGTCCAGGAAGTCCTTGCCATAAAAAATTCCTTCAAAATAATACTGAATTTACCGAACGACCAATTTGTTCGGCATCAAGACAGTTTATGAACGAGAAATTCAAACAGTTTAAAGCTGCATTCATGAGTGAAGATAAAATTCAGGAAGAAATGGATAAAATAAATGTGAAAGACTGTTTATGTGAAGGTTTAGGTGCATCATCTATTATGAATAATGGTGAAGTTCCTGCTCACAACTTAACAGCAATTAGCATTTGCCCAGGACCAAATTTGGCTTATTTCTCAGGAATATTTTCGCTTAAAGAAATGGTTGATCATATTTACGGACGCTTAAATCTGTTAAACCCTGCTGTACCACGCCCTAATATGTTTGTTAATGAGTTAGTGCTTTATGTGGATTACTTAAAAAAAGAAATTGACAAATCATTAGATAGCATGAATAAAAAGCAAGTTAAATACTTAGAGTCGTTTAAGTCTAACTTACTTCAAGGTATAGATTATTATCATAATCTAGTTCCATCTATTTATGAATCTGCTGGCGAAAAAGCACATGATTTAACGGAGAAAATGCGCTCTGAGCTAGATGAATTGCATGAAAAAATCAAAAACTTTGAAATTCTTGCTCAAGTTCCCGTTCTTGCATAATTATATATATTTACATTTAAGCCTGACTCTTCTTATAAGATGTCAGGCTTTTTTGTTTTTATCATTTTAAATTAATCTATTTCGTTTCAAAGCTTTTACTATTTATTGTAAAATGCTTAAGTTCGAGTACTTTTTTGCACTATAAATCGGCTTAAAAACACATGAATTACAAGTATTTAGATATTACATCGAAGATTGCTCTTCTAATATTGATTCTTTTCTACGTTTGGGTAGGGTTTCAATGGGATGAAAATGCACCAAAGAAAAAAAGAAGAATGCGTTCAATGCCAAATACAGAGTCAGTGCAATCTACTGATGAAAAAGAAAACAATACGCCAAGCATTGATAAGACATCACTACTATTTCGTACTGATAGCTATTTGAGTGGCCTTTCAGGAAATGTTACTTTAAATGGCAAGCGATTAAATTCAGATAATCTAAGCATAAGTAATGGCATTTCCTTTTCCAAAAAATCATCCACTATCGAAACCGCTGAAAATTCATGGATATCTATAGAATTTCAAGATGGATTTATTCTCCTATTTCCAAAATCAAGAGTACAATTAACTGACAAAGTAGTCGATATAAAAACTGGTAAAGTTTATTTTTCGGGTATCAGCCAACAAGCGATTGTAAAATCAAAAGGTGTTTCAATTTTTAGGGGCCAATCTGAAGGTGGTGGAATGTACAGACAAGAAACCTACACTGAAATCACCGTTCTTTCTGAGAGAAATAAAGTTCGTGTATTTTGCTTAAATGATGAAGTAACTTTCAAAATATTCGGAAAAACTACTACTCTCCAAAAAGGTAAGGGTGCTTCTATTTTCTTTGATGCAAAAAAAATTAATCAATATGAATTAGGTGAGGCCATTTTACCAATAAATGACGGTCCTGGAACGATTTCTTGGGAACCCAAAAATGACCCAATTCATCAGTATAATGTCATTTTAAGAGGAATTAATGACTCCAACCCTTCTTCTGCTGAATACGTTCTTAAACTTATAGAAACGCAAAATACCAATATTACAGAATCACAAATGAATGCTATCGACAAGACGCTTGTATTTACAGAGAACAGATATTTTACTTGGTCAAGATCAAAATAAAGAAAATCGAATTTAATCATTTCAATAAAAAAGGCTGTTAAATTTTACCTTAACAGCCTTTTTTATTACCAATTTCTAATTGAAAAACTAGAATAAAGAAAGTGTAGTTTCAACAACATTTTCAGTGGTGAATCCAAATTCTTTGTAAAGAATTTCAAATGGCGCAGAAGCACCATAATGATCTAAACCAATAACTTTTCCTTCACTTCCAACAATTCTATACCAAGACATGGTTGAACCTGCTTCAATAGCCACACGTTTACGCACAGACTTTGGCAAAACAGATTCTTGATACTCAGCCGATTGCATAGCAAACAACTCCATAGAAGGCATACTAACAACTCTTGTTGAAATACCTTTTTCTTCTAATATTGCCTGAGCGTTAAAGGCATATTGAACTTCTGAACCTGACCCAATTAATAGTAACTCAGGTTTACCATTTTTTGCTTCTGACAAAATGTATGCACCTTTTTCAGTGAGTACAGCAGCATTTACTTCTGAACGCTCATAAACAGGTAAATTTTGACGAGTAAAGACTAATGCAACGGGCGCATTCCTTATTTCAAGAGCTTTTTTCCAAGAATAAACGGTTTCATTAGCATCTGCAGGTCTTAAAACGACTACATTTGGAATGGCTCTTAAAGCCGTTAAATGTTCAATGGGTTGATGTGTAGGACCATCTTCGCCTAATCCAATGCTATCGTGCGTGAAAACTAGTATGGGATCAATTTTTGACAAAGCAGCCACACGAATTGCAGGTTTACAATAATCTGAAAAGACTAAAAAGGTAGCAACATACGGTTTTAAAACGCCATGCATAATCATTCCATTTGCAATTGAAACCATTGCATGTTCACGAACTCCAAAATGAATGTTTCTAGCATCATAAAGATCTGCATCGATAAATGCTTCACCATTTATCTCAGTAATGTTACTTCCAGCCAAATCAGCTGAACCGCCAAGCATCATAGGAATACGACTTGCAAAGAAATTAAGCGCTTTACCAGATGCTTTTCGAGTTGCAACGCCTTTTTCATCAGCTGGATAAACAGGTAAATTGTCTGCCCAACCTTCAGGATATGTACCCGAAAGCATTTGAATAGCTTTAGAATGTGCAGCTTCATCAGACAATTTTAACTCCATCATCATTGCATTCCATTCTGCTTCTCTTTCTTTACCATATTGAATGGCAAGACCCATGTGTTCTGAAACTTCCATTGGGATATAAAAACTTTTATCAGGATCCCAACCGTATGCTTCTTTGGTTAGTCTAATTTCTTCTTTACCTAATGGTGCACCATGTGATTGTTCTGAACCTTCTTTATTTGGGCTACCAAATCCAATTTTTGTTTTACAACGAATGATTGATGGTTTATCTGAAACTTGTTGAGCTTCTTTAAGTGCAGTTTCAATCTCAGCACGATTATGCCCATCTATGGTCTGAACGTGCCAACCATAAGATTCAAAACGAAGTTTCACATCTTCTGTAAATGTACAATCTGTATTTCCTTCAATACTGATATTATTATCATCATAAAGATAAATGAGCTTTCCTAATTTCAGGTGACCCGCAAAAGAAGCGGCTTCATGTGAAATACCTTCCATCAAATCGCCATCTGAGACAATTGCATAGGTATAATGATCAATAACTCTAAAATCTGGTGTATTTAATACCGAACCAAGATGTGCTTCTGCTAAAGCGAAGCCAACACCATTGGCAAATCCTTGGCCTAAAGGTCCAGTTGTTGTCTCAACACCAGGTGTATGTCCAAACTCAGGGTGCCCAGGAGTTCTACTACCCCATTGTCTAAATTGCTTAATATCATCGAGAGTTACATCATAGCCCGTTAAATGCAACATGGAGTACAAAAGCATAGAACCATGACCAGCAGATAAAACGAAACGATCTCTATTTATCCATTTCGGATTTTTAGGATTATGTCTTAAAAATTTTTGGAACAATACATAGGCGACATCAGCCATTCCCATTGGCATTCCAGGATGTCCTGAATTTGCTTTTTGAACGGCATCCATTGAAAGCGTACGAATGGTATCTGTACTAAGTTGAGCTATAGATTTTTGCATGAATCAGACTAATTACTGAGTTTTTAATAATCCCCAAAGATACCACATTGAAATAAAAGCACTAAACTTTTTTGCTTTTCTAAACTAGATTCCAAAAGAAAAGCCCCGATAAACGAGGCTTAAAAATTAATTTGCTTTCTTACATTTCAGCTCAAATTCAATTTCGTGTTGAGCAACCGTTTTAAACTGTCCAAATGATGCCTGTTCATAAGCTTCACAAGCTGCATTTACATTTCCTTGATTTTTATATGCATAACCTAATTCAAACCAAACTTTTGCACGATCTGTTTTTCCACCTTTTTCAAATTGTAATGCTTTATTGGCGTATTCAACGGCTAAATCAAAAACAGCTTTTTTGTTATTTGCTAATGATAAACGATAGTATGTCTCAGCAAATTCATTGTCGTATTGAATAGCTTTGTTTAGTAACTCAATCGCTTTATTAAAGCGTTTTGCCTCTATTTCTTTAGAGCCTACATAGACTAAATAATCACGTGCAGCTTGTTCAGCTTGTCTTGCAGAGTTATTATCGCGTGTTGCTAACCCAATTTCTATAGCTTTATCAAAGTTTTCTAATGCAAGTTCAATATTATTAGCTATTTTCTCAACTAGACCTAACTGATAATAAACGCTACTATAATTCGGATTCAATTCTAACGCTTTTTTATAATTTGAAACCGCATTTTCCATGTCTTCTTTTTTGAAAGCGGCATTTCCTAATGAAAAATATAATTTAGGTATAATGTCTTTTGCTTTTCCTTCAATTTGTTTATTACCAAACTTGATAGCTAATTCAAATGCTTCTTGAAATGCTACAATGGAACCAACTACATCTTTATTTTTGTAAATAGCAGCAGCGATTTTATATTGAAGTGGTGGAATTTGGTCACCTGCTTTTTTCTTAATTTCATTTGCCTGTTCACCAACAGCATCAGACATTTTTATTACTTCGAAAAATTTTACTTTTGCTTCAGCAGACTTCGAATCTTTTACAAGTTGGTACCCTTCGTTAAATGCTTTTATCACATCTTCATAAGACTGAGCATTGGCGTTTGTGAAAACTGTTAGGATTATTAATGACAATAAGATCAATTTGAAACGACTGTTCATAGTTTACGTGATTGATTATGGTAGATATTCAGGTTACGCCGATTTGGCACTAAGTTCTAAAAATAATGATAGATAGCGAATAGTAAAACAAAAACTTTTATTTAAATGGGTAACTCAAAAGTATATACACCTTTTGGCAAACTTGTGCTTACAACCCAAGGATTCAAACGCTTTAAATCATAATAAGTTAAACTATACTTCTGCAACCAAACAGGAAGGCTAGGAATAGATTGCCTAACCACTACTTTTTTTGTTTGTTCTTGTTTATAGGCCTCGCTTTTAGGTATGTAATAACCATATAACTCAGGATTTTCTAAAATGGCCTTAACTGCAAGAATTCTAAATACATAACGTGATGTTTCTTGATTAATATGTAGCTTATAGTAATTTTTTGTTTTTTGTTCACTAATTGTTCTTGATGTTCGAGAAACACCCATATTGTAAGAAGCCGCAGCAAGTGTCCATGAGCCAAATTTTTCTTTTGATTCTCTTAAATATCGAACAGCTGCACGAGTAGCTTTTTCTGTATGCATTCGTTCATCAATATATTTATTTACTTTTAAACGATAACGTTTTGCGGTTTCAGGCATAAATTGCCACAATCCAAGTGCACCTTTTGGCGATCGAATAGTCGGAATTAAATCAGATTCAATCGCTGATAAATAAATTAAATCAAGCGGGGCTTTCTCTTCTCTAAGAATTTGCTCTAGTTCTGGGAAGTATTTACCTCCCCTTTTTAAATAGAACACGACCTGATATGATCTCTGTGCGGTTATATATAACTCCCTTTCGAATCGTTCTAAGATATCAGGGTCTTCTAATGGAACTCTTTCTCCACAAAAATCTAATCTTTCAGGAATAGGCAAAATGATCGGGATATTCGACATTGAACCTGTTTTGGAAACAATTTGAGGTTGTGGAGTATCACCTTCATTATAGATTCTAGCCTTTAGTTCTTTTTCTACAGCCAAGTCAACCTCTGCTTCAGTATAGGCTAATGATGCGGGTTTTACTGGCTTATTTGAACTCAAAAGTGAATACGATATCAATGTAATAAATAAAATTAAGCTGAATCCCGCAATGAACGGAGCATATTTACTCATGTAAAGTTTGGCTTAAGTTCTTCTGTTTTATAAAAACGATTTATAATTTCGATCGCCTCATCTGTTGAATCTGTAATATGAAATAAGTCAAAATCTGAAACAGAAATCGTTCCTTGCTTTATAAGTGTTGATTTTAACCATGTAATTAAACCTTCCCAAAATTCAGAGCCGATTAAAACGATGGGGAAAAGTGATATTTTTTGAGTTTGAACCAAAGTGATGGCTTCAAATAATTCGTCTAGTGTTCCAAATCCACCAGGAAAAACAATAAAACCTTGGGCATATTTAACAAACATTACTTTTCGAGCAAAGAAATAATCAAATTTGAAATAATATTTCGGGTCAACATATTGGTTGGGTCTTTCTTCAAATGGCAAACTTATGCACAAACCAACTGATTTCCCTTTTTCTAACGATGCTCCTTTGTTTCCTGCTTCCATGATTCCAGGACCTCCACCAGTAATCACTCCAAAACCAGATTTCACCAATTTTTGTGCCACTTCTATCGCCATTTGGTAATAAATGGAATCTTCTTTAATCCTAGCACTACCAAAAATTGAAACACATGGACCTACTTTAAATAATCCATCATATCCATCAACAAATTCACCCATAATTTTGAATACTCGCCAAATATCTCGCTCAAAATCACCTTCATAATTTCGTACAGGTTGCTGATTTAATGCTTTTATTTTGGCGTCTTCATTGGGATTAAATTGCATTTTTTTTAAAGTAGAACTGATTGATTTTAAATTTATTGTTAATTTAGTGTCAAATTAGGAAGTCTTTTACAGTTTTGGAAGTTAAATCGTGAAAATTTAAAATCGAAACGTAAAACGTATTTGTGGAGTAATTTCACCATTTATAACTGATGAACGAGTCTGAACACTTAAATCGTCTGAAACATCAAAATCTCTGAGATGAGCAAAAATATAGGCATCTATTACATTTAAACCATAGGTGAGGATAGTAAATACTACCATTTTATCTCGTTCATTTCGATAATAATCTCTGTAATACAATAGTCCTTCAGATCGTACTCCGACTAAATAATCAGGAGTTGGACCATATTTTTCATCTGCATAGGCTTCATTTGTTGCTGCAAATGAATTGTAATAGGCTGCTCTATAATCAACATATTGTCCATTTAACCAATACGAATAATATCCAACCCCAAGAATTGCGGCATAAACAATAGGAGCTTTCCATGCTTGTTTGTTTGTAATCTGCCCCCAACCTGGAAGAATAAGTGATTTTAACATCACATTTTTTGGTTTTGGAACCGTATCACGTACAGAGAATTCTTTTTTTGAATCGCTCGTTCTTTTCGTAACAGATTCTTGAGCTGTTAATACTGTTGCACCGAACAACAGTATCAACAAAGTGCTAATTAGCCATCGATTCAAATAATTGAAGCAGACGTTCGAGATCGTCTTCAGAATAATATTCAATCCGTATTTCTCCGCCTTCGTGTTTTTTCTTAACCTCAACTTTTGTGCTTAAACGAGAACGTAACCGTTTCGATATGGCATCTAGATGAATTTCATATTCATCTTTTTTCGTGTTAATTTTATTTTTTCTTGGCTTGGCTGCTTCTGTTAATTTCCGAACTGCTTCTTCAATCTGACGAACTGAATAATCTTCTTCAATAGCTTTGTTTAGTAATTTTTCTTGTATTCGTTCGTCAGTAATACTTATTAATGAACGGGCATGACCTGTGCTAATTTTGCCTTGTTTTAGCGCAGCTTGAATAAATGCAGGCAGATTTAATAAACGTAATAAGTTTGTAATCGTAGTACGATTTTTTCCAACTTTTTTAGCTACTTCCTCTTGTGTAAGATTACATTCATCAATCAATTGCTGATAACCCATGGCTATTTCAATCGAATTCAAATCTTCTCTTTGAACATTTTCAATAAGAGCTAAAGTAATGGAATCGTTATCTGTTGCTTCTCTTACATAAGCTGGAATGGTATCTGTTCCAGTCATTTTAGTTGCTCTTAGTCTTCGTTCTCCACTTATGAGCTCATATTTTTGATTACCTAAGTGCCGTACTGTAATTGGTTGAATAAGACCATGTTGTGAAATTGAATCACTTAATTCTTGCAAACGAAGTTCATCAAATTCTTTTCTTGGCTGATGGGGATTAGGCCGAATATTCCCAACTGGAATAAACAGAATAGTGTTTACTGGATCTTTAGGTTCTATAAAGGGATTAACTACAGGAGTAACTCCTTCAGTTTCTTTATCCATATTTGGAAAATAAGCTCCTAAGCCTCTTCCAAGTGCCTGACGTTTCGACATGTTTATTATTCTTTTTCCGTGGCTAAAACTGGACTGTGTTTAAACCGTTTTCGATTCCGTTTAATAATTTCTTTTGATAGAGATAGATAATTTTGAGCACCTGTAGAAACGGCATCATAAAGAATAACTGGTTTTCCAAAACTTGGTGCTTCTGCTAATCTTACATTTCGTGCAATTACGGAATCAAATACTTTGTCTTCAAAATACATTTTAACTTCGTTTGCAACCTGATTCGATAAGCGCGTTCTGTTATCATACATGGTTAATAAAACACCTTCTATTTCAAGTTGGGTGTTTAAATGTTGACGTACTATTTTAATAGTATTCAATAATTGACTTAATCCTTCTAAGGCAAAATACTCACATTGAACAGGAATAAGTACCGAATCAGAAGCTGTTAGAGAATTAATGGTTAATAAACCCAAAGAAGGTGGACAATCAATGATAATAAAATCATATTTATTCCGATTAGATTCAAGCGCATTTTTTAAAACTTGCTCTCTACCATGCCTTTCAATCATTTCTATTTCTGCTCCAACTAAGTTTATATTAGCCGGCACTAAATCAAGAAATGGCATTTCCGTTTTGAGTTTACACTCATCTATAGCTATTCCATCAACTAAAACATCATAAATTGATGAGGCAATGGTTTTTATATCAAAACCAACACCACTACTGGAGTTTGACTGTGGATCGATATCAATAAGTAAGGTAGGGTGTTCCAAGGCAGCTAAACTAGCTGCAAGGTTAATGGCAGTGGTTGTTTTACCTACCCCGCCTTTTTGATTTGCAATTGCAATTACTTTGCCCATGTAGAAATTGTTTAAAATTTTAGACTCTAAATATACATGCTAAAGGCTCTAATCACAAAGCCGATTACATAAAAATCACTTCAAAAGCGTTAGCTTTATAGTCTTTACAGAATTGTTTTGAATTAACTTAGCAAAATAAATCCCACTTGAAAATGCATGCGCATCCCATTGAAAGTGATAAGGTGTATTTCTCTCTAAAAACAAGAATTTCTGTACAAGTCTTTGACCTTCTATTGAGTAAATTTCAAAACGTGCCTGCCTTGTTTCTTTTGTTGTAATCTGTATGTTTGTCAGCGGATTAAAAGGGTTTGGGTAAGCGAAAAGCAAAAGATTTATTGGTTTTTCATTTTCTAGCTCATTTAATGAGGTAACCACAGCCGTTGATTTCGATTCCTTTCTATAGATTATATAACCTGAGAGTCCTCCTATCATTTCAGGATTTTTCCAAAATTGATTATGATTTTGTCTCACGGTATCTGTTCTAAGTGAATCGATTTCAATTCGTTTATAATAAAGCATTTCTAATGGATTTGGAGCTTCGTTAAAAATCGGGCTAATGGCATTAATCGTATCAATTGTACTTTCATAGCTTATGCCAATCCATAAATTTTTTGGTATGATTATACTTGTATCAGAAAATGTAAATTGTGCAGGTCTTATTTCTTCCGCTGTTACAACATAATCAACTGTAGATGAACTTCTTAATGCATTGCTTGGTAGAATGGTTAATGAGGAATCGATTTCATTCCAAAGCATAGCTTTTATTCTAGCTGAACTTAGCTCTACTTGATCATCGGTTCTTCCACCATAAAAAGAGAGATTCAAGCTATATATACGAATGGAGTCTTCAGCTAAATTGGAGAGATTCAAAGCCATTACTAAACCATTACCAAATCGTTTCCCATAATATTTATTTTCAGTTTCTTGTGAAAATAGTAAGGTATCGGAGTTTTCTTCATCAAAAAAAATAACATTTTCATCCGTTTTGAATATTGGATTTGATTGTACAGCAAGTTTAGAAATTACATTTTGACCTAAACTACTTTTTGGCAAAAAAGAAAGAGTGATACAGATTAGTAGGTAAATGGATTTCTTTATCATGTGAATATATTAGCAGTAAATAGATTTGTAAACAAGTTTTAAAGTAGTTTTAAAGTAAAAATCCATTAGAGTTACACTTAATAGAATCAACAAAAGCATGACCAAATAGCCATGCTTTTTATAAATAATTCAATAATAAATTTTTGATATTACTAAAACTACACTTATTGGGGCAATTTACGAGATTTTGTTAGTAGCAATTCATCATTGGCAGATTTTTCAATTAGAGGTTTTTCTATTAATCGAAGTTTCTTTGCATTTTTTAAAGCTAAAGAGTCTGGCATATCTGTTGAGCTGATATTGTAATCTTTAATCTCTAAGACATTTTTTTTATCAACCCATGCATGAGAAGCTGAAGAAGATTGTTTCTTCATTACTTGATTTGCATTTCCTGTTAGACCTTTACGTAGAACATCGGAATTTGAGTTGATGGCAGATCCTATTAAAAAAGATAACCCAAGTATAGCCACAACGGCTGCATATCGAACAATAGGTTGATGGAAAAACTGAGTAATTCTTCTTTTTCTACTGTTTTCAGAAGCTAAGCTCTGAATACTGCTACTTAGATTTTCTGGTGTTTTTAATACGGGAATCTGTTTTATTTGAGAAAGAGTTTTTCTCATTATTTCTATCTCAATAATGAGATTAGGATCTGATTTTACGAGGACTTCGAATTCAATGTGTTCGTCAAATTCCATCTCATTCATGAGATACTTAAGGCATAAATCCTCAAGGTCTTGCATAGGAAATTTCATGTTGCTGTTCGTTTTCAAACATTTTTCTCAGATTGATTAATGCGTATCGCATTCTTCCCAAAGCTGTGTTTATTGAAACTCCGGTAATTTCCGCAATTTCTTTAAATGACATTTCATAGTAATGACGCATCATAACTACTTGTTTTTGCTCATCAGGAAGATTAGCTATGTGTTTAATCAGGCTTTCTTTCGTTTGGTCAATTGCCATCATATCATCAGCTGATATTATACTTGCATCAGGTAATCGGTCGTAAAAATCACTTCCGTCTGGTTCATTAACTTGAGCATTCACATCAACAAAACGTCTGTGTTTTCTAATGTGATCGATAGTTGCATTGTGTGCAATTCTCATTACCCAAGGTATAAATTTACCTTGTTCGTCGTAGGTATCATCTAATTTTGAAATGACTTTTGTAAACGTCTCCTGGAAAATATCAGCGGCGATATCAGGATTGTTTACCATAGAATAAATGTACGAATACACTTTATCTTGATAACGTGAAAGAATTTCATTAAAAGCACGTTCGTCGTTCTTTTTTTGATAACGATGAACGAGTTGATGATCATCGAGTTCACTGTATTTTATGGAGCCTGATTGAAACAATTTCATAGTGCTGACCTTAACGCTTTAAGTTCAAATGTTAGTATGTAAAGAAAACAAAATCAAGTTAATTTGACTTGATTTACACAACCACAAATAAGTTTTGCTTATCATAAGAATAACTTATTATTTGTTTTTCAACGATTTATATTGACTAGGTTGTAGTAAGGATTTTTCGAATACGGTTGAATTTAATTCAATATCTCTTTTCGAATTCAGTGCCAAAAAAGACTTATCTGCCAAAATAGCGCTTTGCACTGAAACTCTGACTTAATGTAATATCTGTATGTCAACTTGTCTATCGCATTTTAATGTGATAAGATGCGATTTATTTCACATTTTTTTTATGACAAGCTGGACCTGATCCAGCTTCCCTGCCTAGTGAAGAATAGAATTCACTACACTTTATGTACTCTAAAGGCAGAAAGTTGAGTTCGACCGAGATCCTGAATCAAGTTCAGGATGACCGTTTTAGCTTCTGCCTTGATGGGCCTGACCCATCATCTTTGACTAGTGAAGAATAGAATTCAAATCTCGAAACAAAAAACCCTTATGCCAAGAACTTCGAGAACGATGACGCATGAACATCAAAGAAGGGTTTGGGAGATTTCATGATGGGCATTCAATTCCAGACTAAGCACAGGCGAAGATCCTGAATCAAGTTCAGGATGTCCGTTTTTCTTTCCGTCATGATGGACTTGACCCATCATCTAGGCCTAGTAAAGAATAGAATTCAAATCTCGAAACAAAAAACCCTTATGCCAAGAACTTCGAGTACGTAGACGCATGAACATCAAAGGGTTTGGGAGATTTCATGGTACACATAATAAACTCGATGCAAAACTCAGAATCAATTTCTCTTTGCTCATTGCTCATTCATCATTTTCAGTCTAATTCATCATTTTATTTCGAAGATATCTCCGCTTAGACTCGATCGCATTTCTTGCTTTTGATTTTAGAGAAAAGACTCATCTCTGGTCGACATGACGTTTTTTTTAATTCACAATTAAATTTGCAACCATGGCGGATTCGGGTACAATTTCTCTGTACTTGCTGGCAATATTTTAGACTTATATCTGATGATTTCACTTAACTCTTTTTTTCTCTCTGCAACTAACTCTTCATCAGTCGAAGTCTTAATTTCAAAATCCAACTCATCAGATCTTCTCTTACAAAAGTTTAATTCAATAGACTTTAACGCACTCTTTGCCTTTCTGTACGGACCAAGAACTTCATCTTGATTTGCTTTCAACATTTCTTGCCCTTTTTCACTTATCACATGGCGATCAATCAAAATTTCACCCACCCACATCGGATAAGGATGCTCACGAGTCATGTAATAGGTAATACTGATGTCCTGTTTATCAATAAAACGCGTTTTCAAATCAATAAAAAGCTGCTTACACATCTCCGATTCAAAATATACATCATGACAATGCTCACCTATAAAAGCAATCATTCGCTCACCATGTATTAACATCAACTTAATGAGTTCCTCTTCAAATCGTGGGGCAGGAATAGAATTATCAATCGTTGGAGCAACTTGTACTACTAGCTGAGTCTTTGAAGAATTTTGCGTTTTTTTTGGAACTTCTGAACGCATAGGCTTATCCCAAACATCTGGAAATGGAGTACAAGAAACTTCCCATTCATCCGAAGCAATTGGAATTTCTTCATTAAGCCAAGAAGGAACATCATTCGATTTTTGAGGCACTACTTCTGCACTTATTGGAGGAGGTTCTGGTAAATTTGGAATTTGAATAAAAGGCTCATCTTTAAGCTCAATCGGCTTAGCCTTAATTTCTTCTTTTGGAGGAGTAAAATTTGCTTGATTTCTAGGCGGAGTAGAATTTTCTACTTTCTGATCATAGTGATCTTGTCTAGGAGGAAACGATTTCGTTGAATTTGAGTAGTTCAAAGTTTTTCTGTCCACCTTTTCTTTTCGTGCTTTTGCGGCAACTAATTGATTCAATTCCTGAAATAAGGTTCTATCTCCTATACTTGTCAATTGATGTAACTTTTGAATCATAGCTTCTCGTTCAATCGGATCTATAACCATTGCGATTAAACTAATCGCTCTTGCAACTACTTGTTTTTTATGACGAGGATCATCCCAAGTATCATGCTTCTTCTCTCCTTCAATCAAAAACTCAAGAAAATCGGCGGTATGTTGATTCTTGAATCCTAGAAATCCTTCTTTTCCGAATTGTTTTACAAACGTATCAGGATCTTCACCGTTTGGCAAGGTAAGCACTTTTACTGAAAGACCTTCATCAAGAGCAATAGGAAGCGCTCTCGACATAGCACTTTGCCCAGCATTATCTGCATCAAAAATTAAAATTAAACGCTCTGCATAACGATGCAAAATAGAAACTTGTTGAGGTGTAAAAGCCGTTCCAGAAGTCGAAACCACATTTTTTATTCCAACTTGATGGAGTTGCAATACATCCATATAGCCTTCAACCATAATGACTTCTTCTTGCTTACGGATTTCATTTTTAGCAATATTGATTCCGTATAAGGCTTCTGATTTATTATAAACTAGGGTTTGAGGCGAGTTAATATATTTTGCCGCTTTCACATCTCCCATCAAACGACCACCAAAAGCAATCACTCTTCCCATTGTGTTGATTACGGGAAACATGACTCTGCCACGAAACGTGTCATAAGGTTCACGACCCGTATCCGATTCTTTTAATAAACCCGCTTTGAATAAATATTCATCACTAATTCCCGCCGATTTTGCAGCATAAGCTAAACCTCGCCATGACTCTGGCGAATAACCCAATAGATATTCTTTAATAAAATCTCTTTTTAAGCCACGTTTTATTAAATAAGCTCTAGCCTCTTTAGCTTCGTCAGCTTCTCGTAAATGTTGATGATAAAAGGCCGTAGCAAATTTTAAGGCATGAAAAACGCCTTCCCTTTCATGTCGATTCGGATCGTCGTTAGCATTCCCTTCCGGAATAATGATATTGTACCGATTAGCAAGGAGCCTAACCGCTTCAAGAAAATCAACTCCTTCTTGTTCCATAACAAACGAAAAAACATCACCTGCTCGGCCACAGCCAAAACATTTATAAATACCTAAATGAGGTGAAACGTGAAAAGATGGCGACTTTTCGTTGTGAAACGGACAAAGTCCAGTAAAGCCATTTCCTGAACGCTTTAATTTCACACGGTCTGAAATGACTTCAACCAAATCGGCTGTAAGTTTTACTTCTTCTTTAATTTCATCGGTAATCATGAGATGGGTAAATATAAATGATGAAAGATGAATGAGAAATTAGAAATTGTTTTTTTGTTCAAAGCTTCGAAAGGTACTATATAATTCGTCTCTTAACTGATTTCAATTCAGTATTCCATTAAAAAATAAGAAATACCACAATCACATTTTCAAGAATCGAAACCTAATACCAGTGTCCGCAATTACTAGCGCCAGCGTCCGCTGGTGATTCAAAAATAAGAGTCAGCGTCCTCGCTGACAAGAAAATCCAATTTCTCATTGCTTAATACATCACTGCTCAGTTTAAAAACGAAGATCTCTCCGCTCCGACTCGTTCACAATTCTTGATTTGTGATTAACCAGTCTCTCATCTCCGGTCGAGATGACTTTGGGTTTATTTCAAAATTTATTAAACAACCTAAGAATTAGATGACGACTCCTGTCGACATGCCCGTTTTATTTTAAAACAATTAAATCAAAATACAATAATCTTGAAGCTAAGGTTAATTCGGATTTAATACCGGATACTTCTTTTTCTTGCTCTTCATTACTAAACAAGGGTACAAAATTATTTCTATCGTAAAACCGTAAAGCTTTCTCATTATTAAATGCATCAACAACGATGAATCTACAACCTGTTTTATTCCTTGAATCAATAAACCACGCTTTAATGAAGTCCATTAACTGATCACCTGTTGATTTATCCTGACCACCTATTCTTCGATAATTTTCGGCAACACCCAACCTGCCAATCATTACAGCAGGATAACTTTTCATGTGTTTTACTCTTGGAATAGGTGCAATTACTTTCTTTTTTCTCGCATTTGGCAAGATAAACGTTTTGATACTGTCATTGGCAAGAGTAAAAGCTGCAACTATTTTATTCGGATTGCTATCGAGAGTAAAACAATAACTCTTTCCTAATAATTCAGCATCATATGCAAGAACATCAGTTCTAAAAAACTCATTTAAATCCTCATCCCCACAATTAAACTCCTCGCACGTTTCAAGAATAGTTTTATCAAAAATTCGTAATGTACAATCACCCACTAGAAATGACATTTTCGAATATTATTTATAGTTTTGATTTTGCTAATATCGCCGAAGCTATCTTTTGTTCTTTAGTAAATGGCACAGAAGATTTTTTCTTAAGACCTTCTTCTGCGTTTTTTCTAAATCGTGTTGATTCTTTACCTTTTAGAGGTGGGATTGATTTTATTGCAATTGCCATAGGATTTGGGTTTTGATGAATATAAATTTAATTATAAAAGAATAAGTTGACAAGTATTTAAGCAAATTTGTTAGCAGTTGTTTTATTTAACTTTAACTAAGCTAAGCAATAGCGACAGCGTCCACGCTGTTGATTATAAAAAGAAAAGTCAGCGTTCTCGCTGACAACCATATCCAATTCCCCATTGGTATAATAAATCAACCATTTCTCAATAAGCAATCCATTAGTACTATCGACGCAATTCCCTTAATCAACTCCTTATTGTACAGAAATTAATCTCATTTTTCTTCTTTAAACAGTTCATTCAATTCATCTACAGATAAACCGCTTAATTTGGAAATTAAGGGCAGTGGCAAACCTTCGGCATGAGCAATTTTTGCAGTTTCAATAGCTCGTTCAACTTTACCTTCAACATTACCTTCTGCTTTACCTTTTTCAAACCCTTCTTTCAGGCCTTCTTTTAAACCCGTTTCAATGGCGTATTGCATGGCATTATGATTATCACGCAATGTTTTTAGTGTGGTTTCATATTCGCTTAATTCGTATGGTTTCAGCTGTTCCAATTTTGCTTTATCGAGAAGTTTCATGAAGATGGGCTCCGTTAACGGTTCAGGGATTTCGTTTAGGGTTTCCATGTAGCCAAACAACCATACCCAATTTTCAAAATGAGTGTTCAATTGTTCGACTTGCTTTTTGAATTTAGGTAATTCAAGGTAAACAAACGTAAGTTTATTATAAAATATTTTTTGCCCTTTAACATCTATTAATTTGGCTTTATGATAATATTCATCTTGATTCATTTCCTCTGCTTGAATCGCAAAATTCAACAGTGATATTACATAAATGGACTTTAATTCGTAATTCCATGCGCTTCCTTTTACTCCTTGTTTTTGAATGAGAAACGAGCTATAATACACTGTTCGATCAATAAAATGAGCTTGTGGTACACGCTGGATTTCAACCACAACATGATCGCCACTTTCATTGGTACAATACAGGTCATAGACCGCCATTCTTTCTTTTTCTGTTTGACCAAGTTGTTCAGAGTTCATGATAATCAAATCGGTTATTTTGGGTTTACTCTCCCGTAAGACCGCATTAATAAAATCGATAAGAATTTCTTTGTTTGATGGATCACCGAAAAGCTTTTTAAAAGCAAAATCGGTTAAGGGATTCATGTAAATTGACATAATGTGTTATCTAAATGGATGTTCTTTTTCCGTAGAGACGCTTGAAACCCAAAATTCTTACAAGATTTATAAACTTTTTTTTCACAACAGCCAAAGAGACTACAAAAAACGGTTTGCCGTCCTAGTGCCAGCGTCCGCTGGTGAACCCATTCCTTGCGCCAGCGTCCGTTGGTGATTAAAAAAATCTATCCTAGCGCCAGCGTCCGCTAGTGATTAAAAAAATAAGCGTCCACGTTTACAATAACCCATTCCTCACTCATAGCTCAAGCTTCCTCGCAGTTGAATTATTTAAAAAAATCAGTGTCAACCCTGACATCCAAATTCAATTCCTCATTAATAATCCCTTATTACATCAATTTTAACATATTTCGGAATGATATGAATTTGAACAAGATACATCGTTTGTTCCCAAGTGTTAATACCAATGCTAAACCCATGAGGCTGAAACCTATCTAGTAACACATTCTTCACCGTATTTACTATAAAAAAAACAAGCCGATTGCTTTTTAAAACTTAATACAAACTAATCGGAATAATGTCGCATGTGGATGTTTTAAGCGTAACCTTGTGTGAGGTATTTCAAAGAGATTTTGTAATGTAAAACAGCAACTTAAGCTTGTTAAAATAGTTCAATCCTAGTAGTGACACTTTTTGAAGAACTATTGTGAACTGTCCTTTAATCGGAGATTAGAATTAGAATTGCTTATCCGTTTACTTATTGGATATTGAATCCTTTTAAGTAAATGGCCAAAGCATTCTAAAAAAAAATCATACATGCCCAATCATGTTTTTCGATTTTTTGCGGATTTTACGAACGGCGTCTTCTTCTTTATAGGCTGTTACAACAACGGAATCAAAGCCGGCACTTACCACTACAATAAGATTTCGTACATAAATCTTTTCTTGTGGTAATACATATTTCACCAAATGAGATCGATCTATGAAGTAAAAGTTAAATCCTTGTCTTCGGATAAAAGAACCATAACGTAATACCAAGGCAATATGTCGGCGAGAGATTCCTCTTTGGGCAAAACGTACTGCAGCATGATTCGAAACTGGAATAGAAATAGGTGATGTAGTATGCATGACAATAGATAGATAAGTGTTTGTTTTTATTTTTTATTTACTGTAATGATACTACAGTTCAGAACCGATTAAGTATTTCGTATCATTACGAAGAATTACGAAGAAAAACCTTGCAAATAGAAAGGCTTTATTTAAAAAACCATGGCGAAGCGTCCTCACAGGTGCCTAAAATCATACGTCAGCGTCCTCGCTGAGATCCCTATTTCTTAGCAAAACTCTGACCTTCTTTAGGACTCACAGTCCTAATAAATCAATCCCCTAATTAAATCTGTCTTAAAGGACTGTGAGTCCTTTATATCAATTTCCCAGTTTTGCTACTAGTTTTTGTTATCAGCGTGTACGCTGACTCTTTTATCCTAAGCACCTGCGTTGACGCAGGTGCTTAGTTTTCTTGGTTTTAGGCTTGCAACAAACGTTCAATTATTTCTGAATAAATCTCCGACTTTGGCCCCTTTTCACATTCTACTTTTATTTTTGTAAACCTATTTTCTCCATTCCTCCAAACGTTAAAAATGGCCTTCCCTTCTTCCGATTCTAGGTGATAATTTGTTTGGTACTCCGTTAAATAAATTATATTACACAATTTACCTCCGTACAAATCAATTTGCTCTACCAATAGTTTTCTAAAATGAGCTTCATGTTCATCTTTTGAAGGTGGCAAAGCAATCGTATCGTCATTTTGCATAATTTCGCGCATTAAATCTTTATACAATATCGACCGTTGCATCCATTCTATTCTTGGCACTATCTCTTTTATTCCTTTAGCTTTAAACCCAAAATCAATTTTTATGGATTCCCCATTTTTAGTCCAATTGGTACGAACTACATACGGCAAATAGGAAATTTCTAAATAGGCCTCAGTTCTATATTCAACCGCTTTTAAATGATTCTCAAAAGGTTTTAAAAATGGAAACTGCTGGATTACTGCAGGATCAGAATCTTTCACTTTTTCAGTTTTCGTTGCATAGAATCCTGTTAGTGTTCGTGTTAAATAATCTATCCCAATACACTCTCAATTTGCCAGAAAACCCGTTTGTTCTTTATTTATAAAGAGTAATTTATCTCGAGTTCTAGAGCAACTTGTATATAACCAACGCAAGCCTTCAATCGAATGAATTCTATTTTTATACTCCACATCAACATAAACGGATTGCCACTCATGTCCCTGCGCTCTGTGCCCAGTTATGGCATAGGCATACTTAGCAATTAAGGCATTGAAATAACTATCTTTACGCAACTCCTCTGAAAACTCAATTAACCACAATTTATACGCTACTGCCTGATTTTTTTTACTCGGTTTACGTTTTAACAACTCATAATGCCTTACCAAAAAGTCTTTAAATAAGGCTTTCCATACCACAAAATCAATCGATGATTGCTCTAGATCCAGAGCGTTTTCTAAAAGCTTTACCTGAAGCGAAGGCTCATTATCAGTAAACAAAGGTTTTATCAGAGCTCCACGAAAGCGTAATTCAACTTGTTCTTTCTTTCCATTTTTACCTACAACTTCATAGGTTCGGCTTTCTGAAATAGAATTAACTTGTTCAACTTTTAGAACAACTCCATTCGTAATGGCATCTCCTTCAGGCAGATACACTGATCGAATGTTAAGTAATAAATCACCAGCACAAAGAACATCATCAAACTGATACGCCTCTCGAATTGCTCTATTATAATGAGCTACTTTTTTGTTTGTATAGGCAATAATCACATTCGCAAACGACTCTCTTAAGGCGTTTTCGCGAACAATCACATCGGCTACATCACTTGATGAAACACCCTTCGGTCCATCATCGATCCAGCGAAAAGCACTTTCAACTTTATTACTCACTTTTTCTCGTAAATAATTGAGTGTTGATAAAATAAAGGGATCTGATTGTCGCTTTATTTCTGTCAAACTTACCTGAGTTACTTTTAAAGCAAAGTGTTTTTGCCAATACGTCTCGCTTAAACATGGATCTTGCTCTAAACCCGATGGACTAATTTGAAATGGATCTCCCACAAATACGAGTAGCGGTCTTTGCTGAAATGAAGTACAAAATCGAATCAAATCGGTGAGTAATTTGCCTGTTCCAAATCGAAGAAAGCCTTCCATTTGTTCCTGATCACCAACCAAACTCGCTTCATCCACCAAAATAATATCTGGTCGTGATGTGGAAGACTTTATATCAAAATTGAGGGTGTACTCATCTTCGTATGCCTCATTTTCTGTAATCCCTTTGTATTCATACAATTGACTATGAAGTGTAGATACTTTTGTGCCCACTCGTTTATACAAGTTATACGCCGCAGAACCTGTTGGCGCTGTTAGCCAAAACGATAGTTCTTCTTGTTTAAACCAATTCATCAGATGTCCGATTAAGGTAGTTTTACCCGTTCCGGCAGGTCCCATTACCTGAATTACATCCACATCTTTCTTTTTCAGATGCTCAATAATTTGTGAATAAACGAGTTCTTGAGAGTCAGTAAGGGTAAATAGTTGGTTCATTTTTTTGATTGTTTAAAGTGTGAGTCTATTTGATTGTAAAGCTCGTAAAAGGAAATGCATAAACTGAAGTCTTTCCATTTGTGATGAAACGAATTTCGGAGTTTTAATTTTCAGACCACCCTCTTAATCTCCCTCCAAATCAAGTGTAAATCATTTGAATTCAAGTGGTTCTGGAGGGAGAAAATTGCAACGAGTTCTGCGACGAGAACGAACTGAAGTAAAACCCGGAAGCTCTCCCTACGAGAAACATTACTTAAAGGCTTTTATGAAAAATCGGAGGGCTGAATGCAGAGCATTCGGTACTGGCAATACTTTAGTCTAAATTCTTGGAGGGTGGTCAAAAATGAAACTTCAAAGTTGACCACCCTCTTAATCTCCCTCCAAATCAAGTGTAAATCATTTGAATTCAAGTGGTTCTGGAGGGAGAAAATTGCAACGAGTTCTGCGAAGAGCATAAGCCAACACATAGTTCGGAAGTCTCTCCCTTCGAAATGATATCTATCGCTTTCCAGGATAATTTATTCTTTTTCTTATCATAAGAAAGCATTGCTTTCACTCGAACTTCTTGCTCATTATCAGGAATTTTAGCCATTAAATGCGCTGGGATATAACAGTAATTCACCAAACCAAATCCGTTTGCATGCCGATACAAAGAACCTGATATCTCCTTTTGCAAATCTGCGTCTTCGCCATAGAATTCTTGAACGAATGGCAATGCTTTTATTTGCTCAAAATCAAAACTTCTACAAGCGTTCCCACAGGAAATAACTCTGTTTTTATCTGAAAGGACTCCCCTTTTTTGGTCAATAAATAGGCTTTTCCCTTAGCAGCAAAACTAATGATTCCTCGTTTCTTTTCAACAAACTGGGAAGCCCAAGTAAAAATACGATCATCAGACAATGGATCTTCTTTCGGTGCTTTGGCACTTGCAGTAGTAAACCACTGTGCTTCCATTTCAGAATAAATACTTGAAGAAACTCGCCATCCTTCATGTTCTCTTAGCTGAACAATACGTTCTATTGCCTATTTCGCATTATCATAGCGTGATTCTTTTAAATAAACTCCTACTAATGATTCTACTATCTTTAAACCCATTTCGTCTTTATTGCTTTTAAACCAGGCTTTTTCTAGTAGAGCCATACGGACTGAACCTTCATCGCAGTGTTGTGCTAATTTTGAATACACCCAAAAATCGTTTGTTACTGCCAATTGTAACAAAAGATTTTTTACACATGCTTCGCCATTCCCATTTAATGCACTCAAGGAAGCCTGATAATAATGGTAAAAATTGGGTTTCATTTCCAACTGACCAACTTTGGCTTGTAAGCGTTCAATATCGCTTTTAGAAACGGTTGACTCAGAAAAAGGCGTGTTTACTTTAGCTAAAAATGATTTTAAGACTTTGGTGTACGCACGATTCCAAACCGAAGGAATCCATTTACCCTGATACTCTTCTTTTTGAAAACCATTTTCTGGCAAGTTTTCCATACAGCAATTCCATAATAGGGAATCATAACCGGACATCTGATCACTATGTTTTAGAATCGCAAGCATACGAAAACGAACTTCATTGATGTTTTTAGTTGAATGAGCTGCAAAGAAGCTAGTAAAAGCAGAATACGGTAAAGCAGCATCTTTTTGCACCGAAAAAAGCGTTTTAGTGATTAAATAGGAAAACTGCTGAATCATAACTTCGTCTTGAAATGGAAGTGAGTCTTCTAAATTGGCCAGATTCCACCACTTAACTATTTCGGCTGAGTTACCCTTCTCAAATGCCTGTTTGATACCACTATACAAAACCCAAAGCCAGGCTTTTTTTACATAAGCATCTGACTTTTCTTCATCTGAAGCATCACCGTACATAACTTGAGCGTCTTGTAAATTACCTTCTTTTCTGAAGGCATACAATTGGGATGTTAATTCGTGTGACATAATACATTCTTTAGGTTACTATCTATTTTCACCTAAATCTACTTGCTTCTAAACGCTACTAAAGGCTTCGTTACGTTACGGGGTATTACTGCGGAATTGAACTTGAAAACTTGAAGCTAAAACAGTTCAAAAAAGCGAGTAGTTTTATGATCTGAAATCTAAGAATGCTGTTAAGCAACACTCTCAAAAGTGATGCAAAGAACCGCGAAGTGTTATATCGACCTAATTGAAATTGTTATTCAGATTTTCTACTTCAGAACGTCTCAAACAAAATAGATATGCTTTATTCATCTATTTTTTGAATGAACCAATAATGTAAACTCTGTTTTAAAGGCGGTTCTTCACATGACTATACAAATTATGAGGATGGATAAAAAAAAGGAATAGTCCTTTTGAAGAAATTAGGTTAATTCATGCATTAAACACTTTCTTCAACTTCTTTTTGAATCTTTTGAATGTCAATTTGAACTCCTTTGCTTTCACAATAGGTGAGCAATGTTTTTAAAGTCATTGAATGAATAATGCGACTTTGCTTGATAAATTTTAATATTTGAATCATCCAATAGAAACAAAATATTGCCCAAATTAGGCTCAACAATAAAATAATTACGTTCATATTAAAACAGTTAATAATTCCTACTCATTTGGCATTTCGGTGTCGCCCCGTTTTTAATGGTCTCTAGTCTCCATCTTTAATCTTGAATTATGAGGTCTAAGATTGCTGATAACTCATTTAAACATCGCATTTATCAAGTTGTATTCCTCTTAGGTTCGATTAATGCCTGTCAGGTATAGTAAACACTATACCGAGTAAAATGGTCGTAATTCCTCTTAGGTTCGATTAATGCAAATTGGATTAATCGTAACTTCGATAAAATTCAATGTCGTAATTCCTCTTAGGTTCGATTAATGCAAATATTAACATTAGTCAAAGGCCTGAATATTCAGGGGTCGTAATTCCTCTTAGGTTCGATTAATGCTCACAATGACAAACGATAAGCAAAAGTGTGAAAGTTGTCGTAATTCCTCTTAGGTTCGATTAATGCTGCTATTGTTGAATTCGGATGGAAGCACACCGAAAAGTCGTAATTCCTCTTAGGTTCGATTAATGCTGACAAGTTATCCTAATCACACTTAATAACCGCTTGTCGTAATTCCTCTTAGGTTCGATTAATGCTGCCGTTTAAAGATTCGAATCCTAGTGTTTTGTGGTGTCGTAATTCCTCTTAGGTTCGATTAATGCGCTAACCACGAAGATAATTTAATGCGCTGGGTTTGGAGTCGTAATTCCTCTTAGGTTCGATTAATGCTAAACTTACATGGGCTAAATACGAACGACGTACATAGTCGTAATTCCTCTTAGGTTCGATTAATGCACCTGCCACAAGTCACAAGGACGTTATACGCAACCGTCGTAATTCCTCTTAGGTTCGATTAATGCAAAGATGGTGAAGTATTCACAAAAAGATGGATAGTAGGGTCGTAATTCCTCTTAGGTTCGATTAATGCTTTATTGTATGTAACAAACGAAGAATTAGGACTATGTCGTAATTCCTCTTAGGTTCGATTAATGCCAATGAAAAATTACACAAACATTCACGGATTGAAAGGTCGTAATTCCTCTTAGGTTCGATTAATGCATACAGTAGAAGTTCAAATTCGTGAACACCTCACTAGTCGTAATTCCTCTTAGGTTCGATTAATGCTAAAATGAACAGCTCTAAGTCATTCTTAGTAGGTGAGTCGTAATTCCTCTTAGGTTCGATTAATGCCTACACTCACACGATGTAGTTGGTCATATTGAAGATGTCGTAATTCCTCTTAGGTTCGATTAATGCAATCTTTTATGATGAATTACCAACTTCCCTTCTCAGTCGTAATTCCTCTTAGGTTCGATTAATGCTTGATAATTAGTTAATTTAACTTGATCACTTATATCGTCGTAATTCCTCTTAGGTTCGATTAATGCTAAAAAAATGACTATTGAAGAGTTAATTCGATATTTGTCGTAATTCCTCTTAGGTTCGATTAATGCCAAAGAGCAAAAAGCCATTGCGAAACAAGTCCGCAGTCGTAATTCCTCTTAGGTTCGATTAATGCTTCGACATAGACGCTGTTTCGATAACAGAGCAAAACGTCGTAATTCCTCTTAGGTTCGATTAATGCAATCCTTGAAGGCGTTCAATCACGTTTCGATGATAAGTCGTAATTCCTCTTAGGTTCGATTAATGCATGTATTAATAATTGTATCAGCAATGATACTTAATGGTCGTAATTCCTCTTAGGTTCGATTAATGCAACTTTCCAAGATGTTGAGGACACCAGTTTCTTTGAGTCGTAATTCCTCTTAGGTTCGATTAATGCTCGTGAGCACCTCACTAAACAAGGTGAGGTGTTTAAGTCGTAATTCCTCTTAGGTTCGATTAATGCCGTGATTAATGATGTCGATTAACCGCTTGCAAGTAGTCGTAATTCCTCTTAGGTTCGATTAATGCTTTCCTGAGTATGAGCGAAAAATTAAAGAAGCTATTGTCGTAATTCCTCTTAGGTTCGATTAATGCTTTAATTAATCAATCAAGGAGATTATGATTACTATTGTCGTAATTCCTCTTAGGTTCGATTAATGCTTAATGCCCCATTACAAATAACGAAATACAACATAAGTCGTAATTCCTCTTAGGTTCGATTAATGCACCACAGTTCGGTTGAACTCTGAAATGAAGTAGGACGTCGTAATTCCTCTTAGGTTCGATTAATGCGCCAAAACATTAGATGACTTTAAATTTTTCCGTAAAGTCGTAATTCCTCTTAGGTTCGATTAATGCTTTCAAAATGAATAGTTCTAAACTGTTTCTTGTTGGCGTCGTAATTCCTCTTAGGTTCGATTAATGCCTAATTAAGCTAGTTTATGAACAACAACAAGTATGGGTCGTAATTCCTCTTAGGTTCGATTAATGCTCATTAGCAGAAGATAAACTGTTGATAATATTAACTGTCGTAATTCCTCTTAGGTTCGATTAATGCCGCTCCTCTTGCACCCGTTCCACGATTATCAACACTTGTCGTAATTCCTCTTAGGTTCGATTAATGCTTAAAATAGCATCATATATTAAATTATAATTCTTAAGTCGTAATTCCTCTTAGGTTCGATTAATGCTAGGCAAGAACAGCCTATAATCCATCGCCTACAGTAAGTCGTAATTCCTCTTAGGTTCGATTAATGCTTATTAATTGATTAACGTGTTCACATACACTACAAGTCGTAATTCCTCTTAGGTTCGATTAATGCAAAGATTCTGCTTCTGTTCTGTACTCCATTATATGGTCGTAATTCCTCTTAGGTTCGATTAATGCTAGAGTCACAAAAGTCTTTTGAGTTCGTTTACCTTGTCGTAATTCCTCTTAGGTTCGATTAATGCACAATCAAAAGGAGTAAAATCTTATAGAGTTTGCATGTCGTAATTCCTCTTAGGTTCGATTAATGCTTTAAGAATACATACTTAATAGTTTAATTGCTTATGTGTCGTAATTCCTCTTAGGTTCGATTAATGCGATACTCTAAATGTTAATACAGAGAACGTAGAGGTTGTCGTAATTCCTCTTAGGTTCGATTAATGCATCAATGCAACTCAACATTCTCTTACTGCTGAACAAGTCGTAATTCCTCTTAGGTTCGATTAATGCTTTGATTTATTGCTAAAGTTATGATTTTAAAGCGGTCGTAATTCCTCTTAGGTTCGATTAATGCATGTTATCTAATTGCTAATTTTACTTAGCATTTTCGTGTCGTAATTCCTCTTAGGTTCGATTAATGCAATTTACGTCAGCGTATTTCTGAGTATATCTTAGAAGTCGTAATTCCTCTTAGGTTCGATTAATGCTCACAGACAAAAGCGCATGAGTACATCTTAAGTCAAGTCGTAATTCCTCTTAGGTTCGATTAATGCTAATGAAACGCGTTATAAATCATTGAAAAATCAAAGGTCGTAATTCCTCTTAGGTTCGATTAATGCATGAGACATTTGTAAACATGACAAATGACACAGAAAAGTCGTAATTCCTCTTAGGTTCGATTAATGCTTGGACAAAATTAAAACATCTAACAAAGAGATTTTAAGTCGTAATTCCTCTTAGGTTCGATTAATGCCTCTTTAAGAGTATTAAAAAATAACCCTAATAAGCGGTCGTAATTCCTCTTAGGTTCGATTAATGCATCAAGTTTAAAGAGTTTATCTCTAAATTTGATAGTGTCGTAATTCCTCTTAGGTTCGATTAATGCCGCTGTTTCGATAACAGAGCAAAACAAAGCTGAAAAGTCGTAATTCCTCTTAGGTTCGATTAATGCACTGTATATTCAGACTCAAGCACATCTGGAAGTTTTTGTCGTAATTCCTCTTAGGTTCGATTAATGCTGCATTTTAGACATCAATTAGCAATTGCCCTATCAAGTCGTAATTCCTCTTAGGTTCGATTAATGCCGTAATTTTTAGCTAAGTAAATGTCGCTTTTTTTTACTTTAAACGCAAGTCTAACGCTTTTAATTCTGTTTCATTTTCTGTCGTATTTTGAGTTTTTTTTCTCATATTGTATAAATTTGCTCTAGTCTTTTGCTAATCAATTACTTACACCAGTTTTCCTTTTTCTTCTTCTAAAATCTACGACAGAATACGACTGGCTTGCAAAATCATTCAATTTGACCTTTATTCGGCGATTATTACACTTCCTATTCTTAGTTTACGTTATGCACATTCCAAACTTTATTCAAATTACAATCTACGACAGACCCGCCACCCTTCACGTACTCAAAACAAGGTTTTTTGAGTTTCATTTGTTAGATAAGGAAAAGCAACAAGTCATACTTACATTCTGAACCTTGGTTTTGCCTTTTCATTCGGATCTATCACTTTTGCCACACTTCGTGTTTTCACCTTAGTTTGTGGATTTGATGGATCAAGCACAATCATACTCGTAGCTCGAGCATCGGCAGCACGCGATGTACTCCATTCCGTAAACTGATTCGCTTTATTGCTTTGGAAAATAATGACCGAATCATACGTGGGATGCAATAGCTTCATGAGACCAAACCGCATCGATTCCACTTGTTTTTGGGTTAAAAAACCAGAAAAAACAGATCTCTGACGATGCTCGAGCCATCTGCGTAAATATTTCATTACTCTTGCACAGCGTGTCGCATGCACATCGTAAGTTACTACTACAAACATATCATCACCAATTAAGTGTAAAGGGTTCATAATCTTGTTGTTCCATTACATGTTTAATAATTTTGTACGCTTCGAGACGAATTAAAGTGCGGTAACTCACATTACGTTTCAGACTTGGGTGCTGAATAGTGGTGCGCAAACGCTGTTCAAAAGCTCGGGCTGCTTTATATCTTCCATCTTTCGTCAATAAAGCACCATTCAGACTTTTTTCGAAATCATCTACTTTTATGATGCGTTTTCTTATGAGTGATACCAACAGTTGTTCAGTAATCAATGGGCGAAAGATTTCTGTTAGATCGTACACTAAAGGATAACGCTGTCTGCCCGGCTCATGTAAAAAACCAATGGTCGGATTCAAAGGCGTTTTAATTACTTCTTGAAAAACAGCACTGTATAAAAGCATATTTAAAAACGATAATAAAGCATTTGCAGGATTCCTTGGCGGATTATACGTGCGCTCCATTAATTTCAAATCAGGAATAAGTATGGCATCTAAAGCCGTGTAAAATTTACTGCGAATGCTCCCTTCTACTCCCATTACACCTTCAACGGTATGGACTAAATCTAACTGTCGCTCAAACAGATCTAAATCAAAATTGAGTAAAGGTAATTCCTCATTTCTATTTTGATAATAGCGGATTAAGCGAGTCATATTAAACATGGCTCCTTTTATCAATTGTCTGGAAATCCAGGTACGTTTCTCCGCACTGTGATATAAAGCAACCTGTGCCAATAATACTTTTCCGTTTTGATTGGGTGCATCATGTACCAAACTAGAGGTATAATTACCATAAAAATCGAAAAAATGCACCGGTATTGCTTTTTGTGCTAAAAAGTGGACTAAACTGGTATTAAAGGTTGTATGTGTAAAACACAAAATGGAATCGATCCGCTCTATCGGAATTACCTTCGGTGTTCCCATCCACCAAGCTTCTTCTTCGTTTAGACGTAATTGGGCGGCCTCTTCTTTTCCTAAGCGTTCACAAGGGTGCAATTCATCCTCAGGTTTATCGGGCTGATACACAGTGATAAATAAGGTATTATCTTTGCGTGATATTTTGCAGGCTTCAAATAAATAGAGTGGAGTTTTCATGGCTTTAAAAGATTTATATGCGTGTTAACTATGGCAGAATTCATAAAAGCGACAATTCGGGCAATGTTTGCTCTGTTCGCTTGCTTCGTGAATAAAGCGTTCTTTAAATTGAATATGATCAATCATATACTGTCTAGTTTGTTCTAACTCGTAGAGTTGATCTAAGCTCGGTTGCTCAACTGCTATACTTATGTAACCAAGTTCATTTTTGGAGACAGACCACTGCAATTCCTGAGCAAACTTATAGACCTTGTTTTCCAATTCGGCATCGTACCATAACTGAAACTGAACCGTTGGCAGACCAAGTTGCACTAGCTCGTCCATCATTTCCCAAACTTGCACGCAATGAGCAAATTCTGGAGTTCCAGTTTTGTATTCAATAGCAACTTTTTCCTCAGCAATCCACAAGTCGATACGTGAACCACTTGGAAGCCGAACTTCACGTTGCCACCATTCCTGATCGTCGAATTGCGAATGAAAACCAGACATCATATCGGGATCGTGTGCCGGAAACACATGATTAGCCTGATAATAAAAGCGACGTTTACAGACAAAAAAGTCGGCCCAAACACTGGGCGGAAAATACGTTCTGTAAGAAAATGAATGAGCGATACTAGAATTCATAATTCCATGATTATATTCTTGTTCGCTAGAATGATACCCCGAAAGCAAAAGAGAAAGATAATTAGTAGCGTTACGAAGTATTACGGTTTATTTTGATGGAATGTGTGAGGATGACGAGATTGAGATGAATTCCACTTAGATTCGATTAAGTTGTTTGATTTATCAACAGAAACATAGAAGGCCACCCATAGAGAATGGCACAGTTGCCTCCAATTTAGCGCCGAATCGTGATCCAAAAAAAAATTCAAAACTGGCACAACTGCGACCGGAAAACCTGGCACGGTATGGCCGGTGTATGCATAATTCCTCTTAGGTTCGATTAATGCCTGATTTTGTGGCAAGAAAAGCGGTAAAAATTGCTAAAGTCGTAATTCCTCTTAGGTTCGATTAATGCCCGGAAACCCAAAACCAAAACCGGTGACATCATGAAAGTCGTAATTCCTCACAGGTTCGATTAATGCCGGAAGAGAGTACGCAGAGTCCTTACCTAAAAGCCAGTCGTAATTCCTCACAGGTTCGATTAATGCCGGAAAGTCACTTTGAAACGATAGCTTTCGCCTATGTCGTAATTCCTCACAGGTTCGATTAATGCATGACTTAGTAGTAGAGGGCGGCAAAATTAAAACATCGTCGTAATTCCTCACAGGTTCGATTAATGCAAATAGAAGTAGCTCCTTTATGTGGGGGTACTTTCTCAGTCGTAATTCCTCACAGGTTCGATTAATGCACAGTGAATATCCAATTGCCAGACTCTGTTTTTCTCGTCGTAATTCCTCACAGGTTCGATTAATGCCGAAAAATTCAAAAACAAAGGAGGCCTTTTTAGAGGCGTCGTAATTCCTCACAGGTTCGATTAATGCGAGTGAGGAGACTTTTAACCTTGTTAAAGGTAAAGTCGTCGTAATTCCTCACAGGTTCGATTAATGCTGGCCTTATAACTGATGAGATAGGATCATAAATCTAGTCGTAATTCCTCACAGGTTCGATTAATGCTCTTTTAGAAGAGGCGCTACCTAACATCCCATTCCCAAACAGTCGTAATTCCTCACAGGTTCGATTAATGCAATCTTGATTATGTTTAAAAAAAGATCAAAGTTCTCTAAGTCGTAATTCCTCACAGGTTCGATTAATGCTAAACCCCCCGCCGGTATGTGCCGGTTGGGGTTATTCGTCGTAATTCCTCACAGGTTCGATTAATGCAAGCAACCTTTTTTGCTGTTCTTCGCCTTCGGACACTCTGGTCGTAATTCCTCACAGGTTCGATTAATGCCTTAATGGCGTTCGGCCTCTTTGATCTCCCCACCTCGTCGTAATTCCTCACAGGTTCGATTAATGCCGATCCGCGCGCAGCTGAAGTGTGGGTCGAAGTTTGCAGTCGTAATTCCTCACAGGTTCGATTAATGCGGTGTAAATTCTGTATTGGGATAAGATGCCATTCCGCATCGTCGTAATTCCTCACAGGTTCGATTAATGCACTGCCAATATAGGCTAAAAAAGTGCTCTACTCAAGTGTATTGCGTGAAATTCTAGATCAACATTTCTGTCGGTTTAAGTCATTAATGAACACTATTCGTCTAAATTATTTTTTTTATTAGACTTATAAAATTAGTTGTTACTAACACCGACAGTTAAGTAAGCATACCAAATCAATGATTTTCAATTACAGCTATAACAAGATCAGTTAGACTTTTTAGCACCGACAGATTCCCACGCCCCATTTATTAGCGTAAGCTATTATTTATATAGTACCTAAATTGTTTTTTACTGTATTTAAAAAAAACCTACTTTTTGAACTTATGCGGGTTTCTCAATTCCATTCTATTGTTCGGAGACCCTATTAATTTCCACATTCCTTTACTAGAGTTCTTTTTTGATTTGTCAACAATCTCTACTTGATGATTTTCAGGTCTGTCTTCTTGTACATCAGGGAAGTGTTCTTTAAAGTTTCGTATACCATACAAGTTAGAGGCATCAGTTACCCATTCATTTACTCTTTCAGGTCGGTTCACCTTAAATATAATAACTCGGTCATATTCAGGATGTATAATTTCTAATAGACCTGATGTCATTATCCTAATTTGTGCTAAATCCAAATAGCCTGCAAATACCGAATTTTGTCTGTGTTCCAGCCATTTTCTGCAAAAATTCATTACTTTGTGACATCTTTTTTCGTGTACATCATAGGTTAAAATTACATACATACGAGCTTCTTCCTCTTTTTTATCCCAAAAAAACATAGTTTACCATTTCTGTATAAAAGGTTTATAGGCTACTTTATCTAGTAACAAATGAATGAGTTTATAGGCCTCCATTCGCACTAGACTTCGATAACTTACATTCCGTTTAAGTTGATCATCATAAATTGTAGTGTGCACCTTACCACTAAAGGCTCTTACAATTTTCAATTTTGCTTCTTTTTTTATAAAGATGCCTTTCTCAGTTTCAAAAAAATCATCAGGACTAATCATGTTTTTTCTAGTTAGCATGAGTAATAAAGGATCAACAAGTACCGGTTTAAAGATTTCAGATAAATCATACACGAGTGGATTTTTATCTCTTCCTGGTTGATGTAAAAAACCTATTTGTGGCGATAATTGCGTATAATTTATTTCAGCTTCTATTAAACCATACAGTAATGCATTTATAAAAGAGACCATGGCATTTCCAGCATTTAAAGCCGGCCGATACGATCTACCCTTTAATTGAAATGATTCGGGTAAGAGAGTATCTAACCACTCATAATACACTTTTCGTAAACTCCCTTCTATTCCCATTAATTCATCTACAGTAGTAGCCTTCTTTATGCTAGTTAATGCATCATTAATAAATTCAGTTTGAAATGGAATACTACTTGTTCGTCTATTATGATAAGAAATTAAGCGAATCATATTTTTAAACGCAGCCCTTAATACAATTTTTGAAAGAGATGTTCTTTTTTTAATAGATTGCTGAAGTTTCACCTGTTCTATCAATAATTTGCCATTTTGTGTTGCATAATTACCATTAAACGAGCCTATATACTCCCCTGCCCAATTATATTGATGAACCGATATTTCTTTTTTATACAATAATTCTAGTAAATCTGTATTCATATCTACAGGTGCAAGCAAATGCAATGAATCCATTCTCTCAATTGGCAATACAGTCGGCACCCTTAACCACCATGCAGCTTCTTCAGAAAAGGGGAACTCATTCCTAATTTCTTCCCCAATAACGGAAGCAGGTGAAATGAAAGGTTTATCCGTATCCCATTTCCACTCAATTGAAATGGTACTATTCTTTCTTGCTAATCGACACGGGTGAATAAAATAAACAGGTTGTTTCATGATTCTTTAATTTTGATTATTACAAATTATCTTGCTTTTTTTCGTTCTTCTAATCGCTTGTACCATTTTTGTCCTTTATAACCACAGCGATCTCTAATAGCATATTTTAAATTTGCCGTTTGCTTATTTAAATCAAATAACTTTTGGTTAAACTCCTTTTTTTGATGGTATAAATTGTTTTTTTCTGTTGAAAATGGCTGAATCATTTCGTTTATCTCTTGAATTTTTTGTTCAAATTCAGCTTTCTTGTATTTGCTTTTGCAATAAAACTGTTTCTTCTCCCATTTTCTTTTTGCATGATAATATTTGTAAAGAATTTCTTGTATTGCACCAATAGAGACATCCACTTGTTTTAACAGTTTATACGCTTCGTTTGCTATTTGGACAGAGGAATAATGCAAATCGACTAAGAAATGATAGTTGTAACTTCTTTCAGCAGCTCTTATATGCTTTTCAATATTCCTTTCGTGTTCCTCAATAGTTCGTTGTACTTCTTTTCTTTTAGAGTGCCATTTTTTATAGGCATCTCGCTCCTGTTGTGAGAAGTGATCCATAGCTACTTTTACACCAATTACTACTGCAGCTCCGATTAAATAAGGTATCATACTAAGTCTTTCTATTTAAGGATTAACGAATTTGTTTAATGTTAACAACTGGAATTGTTTTTACTAACTCAGACAAAGCCAAATTTGCCTTATCATTGAGTTGAGGTAATTGACTCATCACTAAAAATGTCAATTCTTTATAGATTTTCTTTTCTTCTATCGATACTCCATTTTCAATGATTTTTGACGTGAAGTGTGCTAAAGTCTCTAACATCATTTTCCGTTCAATATGTAAATGTTCTAACTGAGTTTGAAATGTTTGAAAGACGGATAACATTGAAATTCTTCTTTGTATTAACTCTTCCATATGTAAAGCCAAGGTAGCATCTATAGCTTTCATCGTAACAGCAGATTGCAATTTCACACGTTCCATTTCTGCATCTAAACGTTTTATTTCTACCTTATACATCAATGTTTTCGTGTACATTTCAGCAATAGTTCCAAGAGGATTTACCGCCTTTAATATAGCGCCCCAGTCATTCGTATTCTTGTTTTCACTAATAACTACAGCTTGAATTGGATCAATATTTTTAGAGTAAGTGTATTCTGAATTAGACATGGTTGTTTTTATTAAAATGTATGAGGTTTTTGTTGAATTTATCTGAGCTTACGTTAAATAGTAATTCAGATAATGATCTGATGAAAACGTTGTTTTAAAAGAGAACCCTTAAGTTCTCTTTTAACTCATCCCCCTTCCGATTTTGTTGCAATTTTAATAATTGCAGTTATTGCGGCGGTAACGATGGTAACAAGTGCAGTTTGAAAATTATTCATGATTTATTCTCCTTCATTTACAGGTGATGTTGTACAATTTGTTGTTTCTACAATGACTAAAGCAGCAATCGCTAGTATGGCAATGGTCACTATGGCAGATATTGGATTCATATTTATTTGCTTTAAGTTTAAGTTTATTAATTATTTAAAAATTGTGGAGCATCGGGGATTCGAACCCCGTTCCTACTTGTTCTCCTGGGAGTTTTACAAATAGTCAAAACCAGTACATGCCCCTTATGTTTGAATTTTGATTATGCTTTAAGCTAATTAAACCTCTTTGTGCACATCACTGCCACTCTTTTTGAATGAAACAGTGAGGCCTCTTTAGCATTTCCTCAACAACGAATTGGAGTACTCTATTTCTTTCTATTCAGTTTAATACGATACCTATTGTTTTCATTTTTTTTCCTTTTAAATCATTAACTATAACTGGTGTGCACTGCATCGGTGTCCTCTACATGAACCAACCCGATGCGGCCTCAAAACCACTTCCTCGACGCATTAGCGGAGTACTATCTTAATTATCGCACAAACACATTCGAACATCCTACACTCCTTTCCATATTAGTTAACAGTTGATTCATATTTATTGTATTTAAATTAAATGTATTATAATTATATCTTAATAGCAGATGGAGTAATAGTCCGTAACGATTAAAATATATTTTATACATTTTTATTTATTTGAATATAAAATTTAATAAACATTAAATCGTTTTTCGATTTTTTGTTTTGTTTTTCATCTTATCGTAAATTTAACTAAAAAGTTAAGTTTTTTTCGTCATCGTAACGTACGGTAACGTAACCTTTACTTTAGCTAGATCTTTTACTTAATATGCAGCATTACTCCCCAGAACAAACCAACAGAGAATAAATCTTGCTCTTTTTCTCCATTTGATTACATATTAAACTAGTTTCTGTGAAACCTGGAAATTGATTTGACCAAGAATTTGTTGATAGTATAAACTTAGATCTTATAATCTGTTTTGTGTAATAAAATATTTTTTTGCACGCACCCCAAAGTATTTCATCTTTTGTGAAACACATCAAATTGATTTTAAAAGTAGAGTCATCTATTGAGCAATTTATTTCGATGATACCCAATGCTATTTAACTTATAAAAATAAAACGAATGACTAATGATAAGCCCTAAAACCCCAACAGCATAAATCGCATTTACAAACAAGTTCACAAAAAGTGCGACAACTTGTAGCGCTTGCATTACTACGTATCTTTCAGTCCACACGTCTTGAGAAACCTTCCAAATCTTCATATACATAACGCGATATAATTTCTTTTTACTACAAGAAAAAATAATCAACATAATTGAAAAATAATAAGACAGTATTAAAGCAATGATTCCAATAAAGGGATGAATAATAAATCCAAAAACTAATAAGATCATTACAAATGCGTCGTTACCTAATAATAAAATTGTATCTGAATCCATTTTAATCTCCTTTAATTTAATACTTAACTTGATTTTGATTTTTGTGATTGAACAAACCGAATCAATAACCTCTATTGATTCGGTTTGTAGTCTTCAGTTGTCACTTCAAACTCACATCGATCAGACTCCTCAATTCCTCTATTTTGCTTATTGATCGTCGATTTTTGAAGTTCAATGAGTTCATACATGAGATATCCAAAAGCTGAAATGGCAATAAGAGCTACAACAACCACTCCTCTCTCGCTTTTAGGAATTGCATTCATCATTTTTGAAAAAGTATCAGAGTTAGATTTGAATATATTTGACATGATAGATTGGATTAGATTATTTGATTGAGTGAAATATCAGCAATACCTTGCTTCTATACTTAAACTGTAACGTTACGGAGCATTACAGGAAGTGGAGATTAACTAAAGACCTACTTCCTCCTGCTCTTGTTCGATCATAAGCCACTCCTCTGCCTGTTTATGATGCTTTGGTAGTATATGCATGGCAACAACTCCAAGAACGGCAGAGATAACTGCTGCATCATCGGTATAGCCTATAAAAGCAAATACATCTGGAATAGCATCAATGGGAGAAATAAAATAAATCAATGCTCCCAAAATCATTCCTTTTACCTTAAGAGGGGTATCAGAGTCAATCATACAGAAATACATAGCTACCACTTCTTTCATAAAAGGGACTTTGCCAAGCGTTTCACGTACTTTTGAAAAAAAGTCTTTTTCATTAAAAGAAGCTGTGTTTTGATCATTTTGGAAATTGTTATCAGATGTTTTCATAGTAGTAAATTAAGTTTGTGTGAATTTTAAATGAGTTTAGTGAGTTTGATAGTTCGTTGATTTTAGATCTCTGAACGAATTGAATCCTTATCTAATTGATATAAGATTCTTTTGGAATAGGGTTCTAGCTATTTAGACTTAAAAACACTGCCCTAAATTGATTATCTATATTGTTCCCTATGCAAAAATGGTGTGCACTGCACCGGCGACCTCTAAAAGGCACAGACCCGATGCGGCCTCAATACAACATCCTCAACGCATTAGCGGAGAATTTTACCAAGATCTATTATGATTGTGCATAAAGACATTCTTACCTCCTTTCTGTATTTGTTACGTTTTTATTCTTATTGAATTTATTATCAAAGCTTTTAAATTTGTAGAAGTAGTATGCATGTACATAAATCAGCCCCAATAAACCAATAGCAAAATAAATGTCAATAAAAACATATAGCACTAGAGCCAACCAATGAGCTGTTTGGGTAACAATAAACTTTAGCGTTCTTTGCTTTTCATAACCTTTCCAGCTAATTAAATAGAGCATTTCCCAAAATTCATCCGTATTTCTGTTCATTATAATTGATGAAGTACTTAAGAAGAACGCTACGCCAAGAGCTAGCCAACCAAGTATTGGATGAATAAAATATCCGAACAGAACAATTACAGTTACAATACTATCAATCATAATTTCTTTTCTTAAATCCATTTTGAAACTCCTATTAGTTATTTAATTTTTTGCTTGATAT
>Ga0210025_1000371_pt1 | contig 60806 bp, 54 predicted proteins | sample CryGeyme20150102_FD_183989 | JGI IMG/M metagenome (GOLD analysis project Ga0210025, IMG submission 183989) | Groundwater microbial communities from Crystal Geyser aquifers in Utah, USA - Crystal Geyser metaG 2015-0102 (SPAdes) (version 2) | ecosystem: Environmental > Aquatic > Deep subsurface >... | reverse complement strand
TGATCTCGCCCCGGCTGGAGGATGACGGGCGCGTCACGGTGAACATGGGTGCGCCGATCTTCGACCCGGCGCGCATTCCCTTCACCAGCGACAGCGATGCGGTCATGCAGCCGCTGGACATCGACGGCCGGACGGTGCAGATCACCGCCGTCTCCATGGGCAACCCGCATGCGGTGCAGGTGGTGGATGACGTTGAAAACGCACCCGTCACCAGCCTGGGCCCGCTGATCGAGCGCCATGCGCGCTTCCCCAAACGGGTCAATGCAGGCTTCATGCAGATCCTGGATCGCGGGCACATCAGGTTGCGCGTGTATGAACGCGGCGCCGGCGAAACCCTGTCCTGCGGCACCGGCGCGTGCGCCGCCGTGGTGGCGGGCATCTGCCGCGGCGTGCTGGATGACACCGTGCACGTCGCCACGCGCGGCGGGGCGCTCACCATCCACTGGGCGGGCGCGCAATCGCCGGTGCTGCTGACCGGCCCCGCTGTCACCGTATTCGAAGGCGAGATCAATCTTTAAAAGGTGCAAGGATGAGAGCAGAAGACATCGCAAATTATCTGGCGGATCACCCGCAATTTTTCGAAGACCATGCCGCACTACTGGCCGACATCAATCTGCCGCATCCGCATGGCGGGCGCACCATTTCCCTGGCCGAGCGCCAGTTGCTCACCCTGCGCGAACGCGTGAAGGAACTGGAAAAACAGTTGCGCGAACTGCTGGCGTTTGCCAAAGAGAATGACGCGCTGCAACTCAAGGTGCACCAGTTCAACTGCGCGCTGTTCGGCCCCTTCGACCGCGCCGCGCTGCAATCCCTGGTCACGCACAATCTGCGCGACATCTTCGCCGTGCCGCACAGCGCCCTGCATCTGTGGCGCGACGAACCGCCCAGCGCCGAAGTGCTCGCCTTCGCCGATGAGCACGCGCAACCCGTCTGTGCGCATCACGCCATCGCCGACACGCTGGCCTGGTTCGGCGAGGCCGGCCAGCATCTGCGCTCCTTCGCCTACCTGCCCTTGCGCGCCAACGGCCAGACCATCGGCCTGCTGGTCCTCGCCAGCGAAGACAAGGAGCGTTTCTATCCCGAAATGGGCACGCTGTTTTTGCAGCGTATCGCCGAAACGCTGGGCAGCGCTTTCAGATTGCATGTCTGACGCGCCTGCCACGCTGGAGAGTTATCTCGCCTATCTGCACAACGAGCGCAACTATTCGCCGCTCACCGCCGAGAACTACGCGCGCGACATCCGCCGTTTGTTCAAGCTGGCCGGAACAACACCGCTGCCGGACTTAAAAAGCCATCACATCCGCCGCTACATCGCGCAATTGCACGGCAGCGGCTTATCCGGGCGCTCGCTGGCGCGCGTACTCTCCGCCTGGCGCGGCTTTTACAACTATCTGATGCGCGATCACGGCTGCCAGAACAATCCCTGCGCCGGCCTGCGCGCGCCGAAAGCGCCCAAGACCTTGCCGCAGGCCCTGTCGCCGGACGAGGCGGTGCAACTGGTGGAGATGAAAGTGGAATCGCCGCTGGATGCGCGCGACAAGGCGATGTTCGAGTTGCTCTATTCTTCCGGGCTGCGCCTGGCGGAACTGGTGGGACTCGACGGTGATGTCATGCGCAACAGCCTGGCGTCGCATGAGTTGAGCGTGACCGGCAAAGGCAGCAAGACGCGCATCGTGCCGATGGGCAGCCATGCGGTCGCCGCGCTGCACGCCTGGTTGGCGCTACGCGATCAGATCGCCCAACCGGATGAGGCTGCCTTGTTCGTCGGCAAGAACGGTCGCCGCATCAGTCCGCGCACCGTGCAGCGCCAACTGCATCAGCGCGGCATCACGCAGGGCATCGCCAGCGGTATGCACCCGCACCTGCTGCGCCACTCCTTCGCCACCCATCTGCTGCAATCGTCCGGCGATCTGCGCGCAGTACAGGAGATGTTGGGACACGCCAGCATCTCCACCACCCAGGTCTATACCCACCTCGACTTCCAATATCTCGCCAAAATCTACGACGGCGCGCACCCGCGCGCGAAGAAAAAGTCGTGAGAGCGCCGGCCTTGAGGCCGTTCAGTGCGGGCTCACGAACGGCTTGAAACCCAGTTTCCCCGCCAGCACGTCAGCGGCGCGGCGCGCATCGTCGGCATTCCGGTACGGGCCGAGATGGATACGGTTGAGGCCGCCTTGTTGTAACAGAATGACGTCTTTGCCGCTGTCACCCAGTTCGGCGCGCATTTTGGCGAGGAAGCTTTCCGCGCCCTGCTGTTCCCTGAACGCGCCCAGTTGCAGATAGACCTTGCCCGCGCGGTCGGGCGGCATCACCGGCATCACCGTGGTCGCGGCAACGGTTTCCACTTTGACCGGTTCGACCGGGCGTGCCACCGGCGCATTGCCATCCGCGACCAGGCTTTCCACTTCGACTTCGGCGCTGCCCTGATTGACGTAGCCAAGCTTATACGCGGCGGCGTATGACAGATCGATGATGCGGTCATGCAGGAACGGGCCGCGATCATTGACGCGCACCACCACCGATTTGCCGTTGGCCAGGTTGGTCACGCGCGCGTAGCTCGGCACGGGCAGCGTGGGATGCGCGGCGGTCATGCCGTACATGTCGTAGGTGTCGCCAATGGAGGTGTGCTGGCCGTGGAATTTTTTGCCGTACCAGGAGGCGCTGCCGCGTTCCTTGTAGTTGCCCGGCGCGGCCAGCGGAGTGTAGGTCTTGCCGAGCGCGGAATAGGGGCGATTGGCGTAGCGGTGCAGCGGCTCGGGCTTGGGCACGGCATCGGGGATGCTGTCCAGATTGGCCGGGGCATCGGCGCCGGGGCCGTCGCCCGCCAGATAGCCGCCGCCCTGTGGTGCAGCCGTACTGTCCGCACCAGGTCGCGGCGCCGGGGTGGAACAAGCGCCCAGCAGTAGCGCCAGAGCAAAAATTGGTGCCAATTGTTTCATCGAAGTCTCCTCATGTTTTGACCAGCCGTTGGTGGGTGTGGATGCTCATCAGCACGCCGAAGCCGAGCATCAGCGTGAGCAGCGAGGTGCCGCCATAACTCACCAGCGGCAGCGGCACGCCGACCACCGGCAGAATGCCGGTGACCATGCCGATGTTGACGAAAGTGTAAATGAAAAAGGTGAGGGTGATGCTGCCGGCCATCAGGCGCGTGAAATAGGTGGAGGCGTTGGCGGTGATGACAAAGCCGCGCCCGACGACGAACACATACAGCCCGAGCAGGAACAGGTTGCCGAGAAAACCGAATTCTTCCGACCAAACGGCAAAGATGAAGTCGGTGGTGCGCTCGGGCAGAAAATCCAGATGGGTTTGCGTGCCCTGCATATAGCCCTTGCCGAGCAGGCCGCCGGAACCGACCGCGATCATGCCCTGGATGGTGTGATAGCCCTTGCCCAGGGCGTCCTGCGACGGGTCGAACAGCATCAGAATGCGCTGGCGCTGATAGTCGTGCAGTGCATGCCACAGGAACGGCGCACTGGCGGCGGCGGCAACGAGCAGACCCAGAATCACCCTCCAGCTCAAACCGGCGAGGAACAGCACGAAGAAGCCGCTGGCGGAGATCAGGATGGAGGTGCCAAGATCGGGCTGGCGCAGGATCAGCGCCACCGGCATCGCCAGCAGCACGGCGGCAATCAGATAGTTGCGCCAGGTCAGGGATGCTTCGTGTTTCTCGAAATACCAGGCCATCATCAGCGGCACCGCGATCTTCATCAGCTCCGACGGCTGAATGTTCGCCACACCCAGATTCAACCAGCGCCGCGCGCCGTGGCTGATTTCGCCGAACAGGGCGACGCCGACCAGCAAAACCATGCCCAGCACATAGATCGGCACGGCAATGCGCATCAACCAGTGCAGCGGCATGTTCGCCACAACCCAGAGGGCGACAAAACCGGCCGCGATGTTGCCCAGTTGCGCCAGCACGCGCTCGCCGTTGCCGCCGCTGGCGCTGTACAAGGTCAGCAGGCTGACCAATAACAGCGCTCCCAGCCCTGACAGCAGGATCGGGTCCAGGTGCAGCACGAAACGTTGTCTGAGCTGGCGCAGATTCATCAATCCCCCTCCGCCTCATCGCGCACGCCGGCTTTTTTCAACGGCTTGGGCCGTTTGCCCAGCAGATAATAATCAAACACCTTGCGCGCGATGGGCGCGGCGGTGGAGCTGCCGTGGCCGCCGTTCTCCGCCAGCACCGCCAGCGCGATGCGCGGCTGGTCGGCCGGAGCGAAGGCGATGAACCAGGCATGGTCGCGATTGTATTCCGAGACTTTCTTCGCATCGTATTTTTCGCCCTGCTTGATCGCGATGACCTGCGCCGTGCCGGTTTTACCCGCCACCGGATAGGTCGCCCCGTAGAACGCGCTGACTGCCGTACCGCCGGGGTGGGTAACTGCCACCATCGCGCTTTTGACCAGTTCAATGTCGCGCGCCGGAATCTGCAAATCAAACAGGGGTTGCGCCGCGTCCTGAGCCGCCTTCAGCAGATGCGGGCGATAGGCGACCCCGTTGTTGGCGAGGGTGGCCGTGACATGCGCCATCTGCAGCGGCGTGGCTAACTGGTAGCCCTGGCCGATACCGGCCGACACAGTGTCGCCCGGATACCATATCTGCTTGTGGCGGCGCATCTTCCACGCGGTGGAGGGCAACAGGCCAGGCACTTCGCCCTCCAAGTCGATACGAGTGCGCTTGCCGAAGCCGAACTGGTCCATGTATTCATGCATGCGGTCTATGCCCAGCTCGGTCGCCAGCCCGTAATAGTAGGTGTCGCACGACACCACGATGGACTTAAACAGATCCACGCGGCCATGCCCGCCGACTTTCCAGTCGCGATATTGGTGGCTGCTGCCGGGCAACATAAAATAGCCGGGGTCGCTGATGCTGAAGTCGGGCGAGCGCGTATTGAAATGCAAACCGGTCAGGGCCATGAACGGCTTGATCGTTGATCCCATCGGGTATTGTCCGCGCAGGGCGCGGTTATTCAGCGGCACATCGGGCGAATTGTTGAGCGCGTCCCAGCTTTCGCTGTCGATGCCGTCGATGAACAGATTGGGGTCGTAACCGGGTTTGCTGACGAAGGCCAGCACTTCGCCGTTGGCCGGATCGATGGCCACCAGCGCGCCGCGATAGTCGCCGAACGCCTGCATCGCCACTTCCTGCAAGCCGGCATCGAGAGTCAGGGTCAGGTCATTGCCCGATTCCGGTGCCGTATGTGCCACCCTGCGCACCGCCCGCCCACCCGCATCCACCTCGACCTGCTCGAAGCCGGTGACCCCATGCAGCATCTTTTCGTAATGCTGTTCAATACCGGTCTTGCCGAGATATTCGGATCCCAGGTAATTGGCCGCCAAGCCCTCTTTTTCCAAATCCCTTAGTTCTTCCTGGTTGATGCGGCCGATGTAGCCAAGGAGGTGGGAGTTTATGTCGGCGGTCGGATATTCGCGAAACAGGCGCGCTTTCAGTTCGACGCCCTCGAAGCGATAGCGCTGGGCGGCAAAGCGCGCCACTTCCTCATCCGTCAGGCGGGTGCGGATGGGCAGGGTTTGCAGGGTGCGCCGTTCCGCCAGCAATTTTTTGAACCGGCGCAAATCCTTCGGTTTGATCTCCACCAGTTTGCCGATCTCGGCGATGGTGCGGTCGAGGTCGGCCACCTTGTGCGGGGTAATCTCGATCGTGTAGCCGGCGTAGTTGCGCGCCAACACCGTGCCGTTGCGGTCGGTGATCACCCCGCGATTGGGCACGATCGGCACCACGTAGATGCGGTTGCTTTCGGCCAGTGTTTCGAAATGGCCGTGCTGCAGGATTTGCAGGTAAAACACCCGCGCCAGCAGCACCAGCATCAGCACGCCGGCAAACCCCAGGCCGATGAACAGGCGCAAACGGAAAAGGTGTATCTCGCGCTGATAGTTCTTCAGCTCGGCCTTGATCATAATGCTTTGGGGTCTCGGCGCGGGCGGCGCAGGGCTTGGATAAGCAGGGTAAGCGGGGCCCACAGCAGTGCGGAAGTCAGACTGCCGGCGAAATATTCCCACGCCACAAAACCGCTCGCCTGCCAGTGAATGAAGGCATACACGGCGTAGCTGACGAGCAACAGGACGAACACATGCACCGACTGTTCTTGCAGGCTGAACCGCTGCACCCGACGGTTGAGCACCACCCCGCCGAACGCCAGTACCGAATAGGCCAGCGCATGCTGGCCGAACAGGCTGGCATCCGCCACGTCAACCAGGATGCCGAGGAACCACGCGATGCCGATACCGACCCGGTGCGGTTTGTGGGTACACCAGTAGAGCAGCGTCAGCGCCACGAAATCGGGTCGCACAATCAGCGCCCAGCCGTGCCAGGGCAGCCACTCAAGCAGCACCGCCACGATCAACGAGGCAATGATGAAGCGGCGGCTGGCGGGCAGCAGAAATTCGCGATCGGCGCCGGACAGTTGGTTCATCGCGCCCTCCGCCCCGCGGTATCACCCGCGTCCGCCGGGCGCGGCGGCAGTGAAGAAACGGAAGACACAATCAACAAAGTGCGGTGGCGATCCACCCCGGCCAGCGGCGTGCAGACAATGCGCGCAAACGGGTAGGCGGGATCGCGCTCGATGCGAACCACCCTGGCCACCGGCAGTGCGGCCGGATAAGTGCCATCAAGACCGGAAGTGATCAATTCGTCACCGATCTCGATGTCCACATCCACCGCCTGGTAACGCAATTCCATCTCGCTTGTATTGCCGGAGCCGAATATCGCGGCGCGCACGCCGTTGCGTACCACCTGCACCGGCACCACGTTGTCCTTGTCGGTCACCAGCGTGACTTCCGAAAGGTACGGGAATGTGCGGGTGATCTGCCCGACCACGCCGAAGTTGTCGACCACCGCCTGCCCCTCGCGCGCACCCTCCTGCTCACCCTTGTCCATGATCAGTTTGCGCTTGAAGATGTCGCGCTCCAGATAAACGATCTGCGCGGCCTGCACGCTGAAATCGGCGTGCTGTTTGATCTCCAGCAGCGCGCGCAACTGGGCGTTCTCGTTTTGCATCGCCTCGAACTGATTCAGCCGCGCCGCATCCCGGTCGTGTTGCAGGCGCAGGGTTTCGTTTTCGGCCACCAGATGATGCTGCAGGGAAACATATTCCGCCGCATCATCCCACAGTTCACCCGGCAGCGCAGTCAGACGCTGCAGGGGATAGATGACAATGGCGATGACCTGGCGCACGGATTCAAGATAGCGGTAGCGCGCATCGACAAACAGCAGCAGCAACGAGAGGGCGGCGAAGAACACCAGGCGCGCGAGGGCGCTGGGGCCGCGATTAAAGAAGCGCAGGTTGCGGGTGTCTTCCAGCGTCACTTAAATCAATCGCTGGTGAAAATGTTGGTGTATTTGTCCATGCTCTCCAGCGCCTTGCCCGAACCGCGCACCACGCAGGTGAGGGGATCGTCGGCGATCACCACCGGCAGGCCGGTCTCTTCCATTAGCAGCCGGTCGAGATCACGCAGCAGGGCGCCGCCGCCGGTCAGCACCATTCCCTTGCTGGCGATGTCCGCGCCAAGCTCGGGCGGGGTCTGTTCCAGTGCGGTCTTCACCGCGCTGACGATGCTGTTCAGCGGGTCGGTCAGCGCTTCGAGAATTTCGTTGCTGGAGATGGTGAAACTGCGCGGCACGCCTTCCGCCAGATTGCGCCCGTTCACTTCCAGCTCGCGCACTTCGCTGCCGGGGAAAGCCGAACCGATCTCTTTCTTGATCTGCTCGGCCGTGGTTTCGCCGATCAGCATGCCGTAGTTGCGCCGGATGTAGTTGATGATGGCATCGTCGAACTTGTCACCGCCGACCCGCACCGAGCCGGAATACACCGCGCCGCCAAGCGAGATCACGCCGACTTCGGTGGTGCCGCCGCCGATATCGACCACCATCGAACCGGTCGCATCCTCCACCGGCAAATCGGCGCCGATCGCCGCCGCCATCGGCTCCTCGATCAGCTCGACACGGCGCGCGCCGGCGCCAAACGCGGATTCGCGGATGGCGCGGCGCTCGACCTGGGTCGAGCCGCACGGCACGCAAATCACGATGCGCGGGCTGGGGGTGAAGATGCTGGATTTGTGCACGCGGCGTATAAAATGCTTGAGCATCTGCTCGGTCACGGTGAAGTCCGCAATCACTCCGTCTTTCATCGGACGGATGGCGGTGATGTTGCCCGGCGTGCGCCCCAGCATCTGTTTGGCGGCCAGGCCGACCTGCTGGATCACTTTTTTGCCATTCGGCCCGCCTTCCTGACGAATCGCCACCACCGAGGGCTCGTCCAGCACCACCCCGTGGCCGCGCAGCCAGATCAGCGTATTCGCCGTGCCGAGGTCAATGGCAAGGTCGTTGGAAAAATAGCCCTTGAAAAGTCCGAACATGTTGTATCCCGTAGTCTAAAGAGGTGCCCCGAATGGGCGCGTATGATACCCTATCGACTTTGTTTAAATAAAGTTTTTGCCATGTCTTTAAGCATCCAGGATGTCGAAAAAGTCGCCCGGCTGGCCCGCCTCGCGATGACCCCGCCCGAGATCGAAACCGCCCGTGATCAGCTCAACGGGATTTTCGGTCTGATTGCCGAAATGCAGGCGGTCAACACCGACGGCATCGAACCGATGTCGCACAGCCAGGAGCTGGCGCAGCGCCTGCGCGAGGATGTCGTCACCGACCGCAACCAGCGCGAGCTGTTCCAGGCGATCGCGCCGCAGGTGGAAGCCGGTCTCTATCTCGTTCCCCAAGTCATCGAATAAGCCCATGTTTGAATCCAGCCTCAGGCAAATCGGCGCCGCCCTCGCTACGCGTAAAATTTCCAGCGTCGAGCTGACCCAGCTCTATCTCGACCGCATTACCCGATTGAACCCGGCACTCAACGCCTTCATCACGCTGAATCCCGGGCTGTCGCTGGCTCAGGCCAAAGCCGCCGATGCTCGCATTGCCGCAGGCAAGGCCAATGCGCTGACCGGCATCCCGCTCGCGCAAAAGGATATTTTTTGCGCCAAAGGCTGGCTCACCACCTGCGGCTCGAAGATGCTGCATAACTTCGTCTCACCCTACGATGCCCACGTCATCACGCAATTCAACAACGCCGGCGCGGTCACCCTCGGCAAGACCAATATGGACGAGTTCGCGATGGGTTCGTCCAACGAGACTTCCTATTACGGCCCGGTGAAGAATCCGTGGGACACCGCGCGCGTGCCCGGCGGCAGCTCCGGCGGCACGGCAGCGGCGGTCGCGGCGCGCCTGTGCGCGGCGGCCACCGGCACCGACACCGGCGGCTCCATCCGCCAGCCCGCCGCGCTGTGCGGCATCTCCGGTTTGAAACCGACCTACGGCGTGTGCTCGCGCTACGGCATGATCGCCTTCGCCTCCAGTCTCGACCAGGCCGGACCGATGGGACGCAGTGCCGAAGACCTGGCGCTGATGCTGAACGTGATGGCCGGCTTCGACGAACGCGACTCCACCAGCCTGCAACGCGACACGGAAGACTACGCGCGCGACCTGAACAAACCCTTGAACGGTCTGCGCATCGGCCTGCCGCAAGAGTTCTTCGCGGCAGGCATGGGCAGCGATGTGGCCAAAGCGGTGGAAGCCGCCATCGCCGAGTACAAGAAACTCGGCGCGACCATCGTCGATATCTCTCTTCCGAATTCCAGACTCTCGGTGCCGGTGTACTACGTGCTGGCGCCGGCGGAAGCATCGAGCAACCTGTCGCGCTTCGACGGCGTGCGCTACGGCTACCGCGCGCCCGACTACGGCGACCTCGCCGACATGTACGAAAAGACCCGCGCCCAAGGCTTCGGCGCGGAAGTGAAGCGCCGCATCATGATCGGCACCTATGTGCTCAGTCACGGTTACTACGACGCCTACTACATCAAGGCACAGCGCATCCGCCGCCTGATCGCGCAGGACTTTGCCGAGGCGTTCAAACAGTGCGACGTCATCATGGGGCCAACCTCGCCCACCACCGCGTTCAAACTGGGCGAGAAAGGCGACGACCCGGTGCAGATGTACCTGTCCGACATCTACACCATCGCCGTGAACCTGGCCGGCCTGCCCGGCATGTCCATCCCCTGCGGCTTCGGGGAAAACAACATGCCGGTCGGCTTGCAGCTCATCGGCAACTATTTCGACGAGGCGCGCATGCTGAACGTGGCGCACCAATATCAACTGGCGACCGACTGGCACAATCGGCAACCAAATGGAGTTTGAAAATCATTAGCCACAGTGATCACAGAGTACACAGAGCATGTGGTGATATTTTTCGCTTCAGCGGTAATGACTTAAGGTAATTTGAGTGCAAATTGTCACTGAAGCCTCAAAGTCGATGTATCAAGTTTTTCTCTGTGGCCTCTGTGTTCTCTGTGGCAAAAAGGGTTTGAATTTATGAAATGGGAAATCGTCATCGGGCTGGAAGTGCATACCCAGCTCTCGACCAATACAAAAATCTTCTCCGGCGCTTCGACCGCGTTCGGTGCGGAGCCGAACACGCAGGCGGATGCGGTGAGCCTGGCGCTGCCCGGCGTGTTGCCGGTGCTGAACAAAGGCGCCGTCGAGCGCGCGATCAAGTTCGGTCTCGCCACCGGCGCACAGATCGCGCCGCGTTCGGTGTTCGCGCGCAAGAATTATTTCTATCCCGACCTGCCCAAGGGTTATCAGATCAGCCAGATGGACTTGCCGGTAGTGGGGCAAGGCGCGCTGACTATTCAAGTCGCGCCGCTGTCAGGGAACGCGAAGCCGTATGAAAAAACCGTGCGCATCACCCGCGCCCATCTGGAAGAGGATGCGGGTAAGTCACTGCACGGCGATTCCCACGGCATGACCGGCATCGATCTGAACCGCGCCGGCACGCCATTGCTGGAGATCGTGTCCGAACCGGATATGCGTTCGGCAGCCGAAGCGGTCGCCTACGCCAAAACATTGCACGCGCTGGTGCAGTGGATCGGCATCAGCGACGGCAACATGCAGGAAGGCTCGTTCCGCTGCGACGTGAACGTGTCGGTGCGCAAACCCGGCCAGCCACTGGGCACGCGGCGCGAAATCAAGAACCTGAACTCGTTCAAGTTCATGCAGCAGGCCATCGACTACGAAGTGCAATGGCAGATCGACACGATCGAGAACGGCGGCACCGTGCAGCAGGCGACGATCCTGTTCGACCCGGACAGCGGAGAGACGCGCATGATGCGCAGCAAGGAAGACGCGCACGACTATCGCTATTTTCCCGACCCCGATCTGTTGCCGCTGGAGATTTCGCCCGCGTGGATTGAACGGGTGCGTGCCACGCTGCCGGAACTGCCGCAGAGCAAGCAGTCGCGTTATGTCGGCGCGCTTGGCCTCTCCGCTTACGATGCGAGCCTCCTCACCGCCTCGCGCGAAATGGCGGACTTCTTTGAGACGGCGCTTGCCGCCGTGCCGAAGGATGCCAAGCTATGCGCCAACTGGATCATGGGCGAGGTCAACGCCCAACTCAACCGCGACGGCCTTGATATGGTGCAATGTCCGATCACGCCGCAACAACTTGGCGCTATGTTGCAGCGCATTGCCGACGGCACCATCTCCAACTCCGGCGCGAAAGAAGTGTTCCGCACCCTGTGGGCGGAAGGCGGCGTCGCCGATGCCATCATCGAAGCAAGGGGACTGAAGCAAGTTTCCGACAGCGGCGCGATCGAAGCACTGGTGGACGAGATCATCGCCGCCAATGCGGACAAGGTTGCGGAATACCGCAGCGGCAAGGATAAACTGTTCGGTTTCTTTGTCGGTCTCGCCATGAAGGCCAGTAAAGGCAAAGCGAACCCGGCGCAGCTGAACGAGATACTGAAACAGAAGCTCGCAGGATAGATGCCGTCATACCGGCGCAGGCCGGTATCCAGTTGCAGAAAATATCCCGCGTATGCGGGCAATGCCTTGGGTTTGGCCGTCCCTTGAACCTCGCCACGAACGGCTCGTTTTGTCTGCTACGCAGCCTGTTGATTTGGCCGGATAGCGGCCTGCGCCGGTATGACGGAGGTGAAAATGAAGCAGATGCTCACATCGTTTTTGCTTGCACTCTTCCTGCTTCAACTACCCATTCCGCTTTTCGCCGGCACGCAGCCGCCGCTGATGCTGGCCAATGTCTATCGCGACGACATTCCGCTGGCTGACTATTGGGTGAGCGAAAAGCTCGACGGGATGCGCGGCTACTGGGATGGCACGCAACTGCTGACGCGCGGCGGCAAACCGGTGCATGCGCCGTCATGGTTCACCGCCGGCTGGCCGGCGATTCCGCTCGACGGCGAACTGTGGGCGGGGCGCGGACGTTTTGCGCAGGCGGTATCCACGATTCGCCATGCTGAACCGGATGATGCCGCATGGCGCGAGATCAAGTTCATGCTGTTCGACCTGCCCGCGCATCCCGGCAGTTTCAGCGAACGCGATGCAGAACTGGGGCGCATCGTGGCCGCCATCAACCGACCCTGGGTGCGGCACGTCGAACAATTCAGAGTCAGGAATGTCGCGGCCTTGCGCGCCACTCTGGCACGCGTCGCCAAACAGGGCGGCGAGGGGCTGATGCTGCATCGCGGTAGCGCGTTGTACCGGGCCGAACGCAACGACGATCTGCTCAAGCTAAAACCTTATCTGGATGCGGAAGCACGGGTGGTGGCGCATCTCCCGGGGCAGGGGAAATATGCCGGGATGCTCGGCGCGCTGGAGGTCGAGACGGAAACCGGACTGCGCTTCAGGCTGGGTTCAGGTTTGTCTGCTGCCGAACGGCGCGCACCGCCGCCATTGGGCTGCTGGGTAACCTATCGCTACAACGGGGTCAACGCAAAGACCGGCATCCCGCGTTTCGCGCGCTTCCTGCGAATACGCAGCGACCGGGAGTGCAGCGCACCCTGACACGGAATCAATCCCGAAGGTTGAAACGCATGACGCGATAGAAACCGTCGAAGCAGTGCTCGACATGCGGCTCATCTGCCAGCGCCTTGCCCTGCTTCTGCAAGGCCGCGCTCAACTTGGCGCGCACGTCTTCCTGCCAGAATCCCGGCAGGAACGGCTCCAGATGCCCCAGCACAAAACGGAACGGCCGGAAACGATACAGCCAATGTCGATGCGGTGTGCTGCCGTATTCGGTGATCAGCACCGAGCCGCCCGGTTTCAGCACGCGCGCGATCTCGTCGTACACATGCTGCCGCGCCTGTGGCGGCAACTCATGAAAGAGAAAGAACAGGATGACCTGATCGAACGCTTCGTTAGCGTATCCCAACGACTCGGCGTTCATGCGCGCCAAGTGGCAGCGATCGGCGACCTCCGTTATTTTGCCGCGTGCCAACTCCAACTGACCGACGGCGACATCGCACACATGCACTTCGTTGTCGGTGTGGTGCAACAGCGATGGTGTGAGCTTGCCGTACACGCAGGTAAGCTGCAACAGCTTTGCCCCGGACTTGCGCTCGACGTGCGCCAGCGTTTTATTGAGCAGCGTGTCGTACTGCCCAAACAGAATGGCGTTGATAATCGGCTGGTGATCGAAGAACCAGATGCTCTTGTCCCACAGATAGGCCCACCAGTAATAGCGCGCCAGATATTCCGGCACGCCGCCCTTGATGAATTTTTTATAAATGGCCATCAGCCCGCGCTGCGCGGCTTGCGCGGCGCCTTGTTGAACAATCGGTCGTACAGCCAGTTCGGCAGTCGGCGCAACAACCAACCTACCACGGCCATCTGCCACGGGATGACGGCAAACGTGGTGCCGCGCCCAATCACCCGAGCAATGCGCCGCGCCGCGTCATCCGCGTCAAGCAGGAAAGGCATGGGGAAATTGTTCACGTCGGTCATCGGCGTGCGAATGTAACCGGGGCAAATCGTCACCACCTTGATCCCGCTGTCGCGCAACTCGACACGCAGACTTTCCAGATAGGAGATCGCCGCCGCCTTGGAGGCGGAATAGGCTTCCGAACCGGGCAGGCCGCGAAAACCGGCAACGCTGGCGATGCCGACCAGCTTGCCGCGCTGTGCCGCGCGCATGGGCGCGATGAACGGCTGAAAGATCTTCGCCATGCCGAGCACATTGATGTCCATCACCTGCTGAAAGGCCTCAATGTCCTCGGCGTGTTCGGTCAGGGTGCCGCGGCTGACACCGGCGTTGGCGATGACAATGTCCGGCACACCGGCGCGCGCGATGAAATCGGCGGCGGCGGCACGGATCGCCGCCGCATCGCGCACATCCAGCGCGTAGCAAAAAGCTTTATCGGGAAATTCCGCTGCAAGGGTTTGCAGCAACTCGCCGCGGCGGGCAAAGGCGGCGACGAATGCGCCGCGCTCAAGATAATGGCGCGCAAGGGCCAGACCGATGCCGCTCGACGCGCCGGTGATGACCAAGGATCCAGGATTTAGGATTTTGGATTTAGTCAAAGTCGGCACCGGTTCTTCTCTCGTATACCCATCTCTCCGGCCGGTAAACCCAACCCCTCCAAATCCTAAATCCTAGTTCCTAAATCCTGCTTCAACGCTTGCTGCGTTCCTTGCGCGCGATCTCGATCACTTCGTTCAGCACGCGGACGGTGTCCGCCGGCTCCAGCCCGGTGATGATGTATTTGCCGTCCACCGCGATGGTCGGCGTGCCACGCACGCCATAACTGCGCACCAGCTGGTTGCTGCGCGCGACTTTGCCGGCGAGCGAGAACGAGTTGTACGCCGCGCCGAATTTTTTGGCATCCACCCCGCGCTTGGCCACAAATGCGGTGATCTTCTGCTCGTCGCCCAAATCGGTATTGTGCACATTCCAGGCGTCAAACAGATCGTCATGCAGGCGCTTGCCCTCACCTATCGCCTCCAGCGCATAAAAAGTGCGCGCCATCGGCTCCCAGGTATCGCGGAAGATGACCGGCACGGATTGCAGTTCAACATCGCCGGGCATCTTCTTCTCCCACGCGCCCAACGGGCCGTGCAGGTGATAGCAATGGGGGCAACCATAAAAGAAAAATTCCAGCACCTCGATCTTGCTGCCACTGCTGATCGGCTGTGCCGGGCTCATCACCTTGTAATCCCGGCCGGCCACAACATCCGCCTGGACTTGTGTGGCAACCAGCAACAGTAGTACCGCAATCAGCTTATAAAACTGTTTCATCTGCATCTCCTTTTATTGGGCGTGGAGGGCGGTGGCGTTGGCGACACCGTTCGATTTCAAATTGGCGATCGTTTCATTTGCTGCGTTCAGTCCCTGATATGGGCCGAGACGCACGCGATGCCAGATCCCCCTGCCGGGCAGATCGACACTCTGCACGCTCGCTTCCAGGCCGACCAGGGCCAGCTTGGCTTTAAGTTTTTCCGCATCGGCGGCGTTCTGGAACGAACCGGCCTGGACAAGATAAGGTGTTGTGTCGCCCGGTTTCACGCCCGGTGTAGTACTCGGCTTGACCGCAGGCGACGGGGTGCGTGGCGCCTTTCCATCCGCCTTGTCGGGCAACACGCGGTAGAACTCAAACTCCCGGGTTTGATTCGCTGCAGGCGCGCGCGACGCAGGCGGTGTGGCCGCCGGCGGCGGCAATGGTTTGGCGGCATCGCGCGCAACAGGCGGCTCTTTGAACGATGCAGGATTCTTCTGCGTCATGTACCAGGCAACAAATCCGGCGATTGTTACACCGAGCGCGATACCGACGATCATCGCGGCGATCGTCCTGGATCTCTTTTGTGTTGTGCCGCCATTTGCCATCTTCAATTCCTTCGTCAAACTACATTTGCTCGGGCGCTGTGACACCGAGCAGCGCCAATCCGTTCCGCAACACCTGCGCCACGGCCGCGATCAGCGCCAGCCGACCGAGCTTGAGTCTCTCGTCCTCGACCAGAAAACGCGAGGCATTGTAATAGCTATGGAAATCCGCCGCCAATTCCTTCAGATAGAAAGCAATCTGGTGGGGCGCGAGGTCTTCCGCCGCCAGCTCGATCACCTGCGGAAAATCGATCAGACGCTGCAACAGGGCGGTTTCATATTCGTTGTCCAGCGCACTCACCTCCACCTGATGCAAAACCTGCCGGTCTCCGCCCCATTGTGTCAGCACCGCATGAATGCGGGCGTGGGCATACTGGATGTAATACACCGGATTGTCGTTGCTCTGCGATTTCGCCAGATCAATGTCGAACACCAGTTGCGAATCGGGATGGCGCGCGGCGAGGAAGTAGCGTGTCGCGTCGCAGCCCACTTCGTCGATCAGGTCGCGCAGCGTGACATAGCTGCCGGCGCGCTTGGAAATTTTCACTTCTTCGCCGTTTTTCAGCACGGTCACCATCTGATGCAGCACGTAATCCGGCCAACCCGTGGGAATGCCGGCATCGAGCGCCTGCAAGCCGGCGCGCACGCGGGTGATGGTGGAATGGTGATCCGAACCCTGCTCGTTGATCACGCGCCCGAAGCCGCGCCGCCATTTCTCCAGATGGTAGGCCACGTCCGGCACGAAGTAGGTGTAGCCGCCATCCGTCTTGCGCATCACGCGGTCCTTGTCGTCGCCGAAATCCGTGGTGCGCAGCCACAGTGCATCGTCCTGCTCGTAAGTGTGGCCGCTGGCGATGAGCCGCTGCACCGTCTCTTCAACCTTGCCTTCGCTGTACAGCGCCGATTCCAGCGAGAACACGTCGAACTCCACCTGGAAGGCGCGCAAATCCAGATCCTGCTCGCGGCGCAGATAAGCCACGGCAAAATGACGAATCGCCTCGGCATCCTCGGCATCGCCTTTGCCAACAGTATGTTGGTCATCTGCTTCTACGGGCTCTTTTGCCATATAGGCTTTGGCCACATCCAGGATGTAATCGCCGCGATAGCCCGACTCCGGCCATTCCGGATCGTCCGGCGTGATGCCCTTGCAGCGCAACTGCACCGAGCGCGTCAGATTGTCGATCTGCACCCCGGCGTCGTTGTAATAAAACTCGCGTGTCACACTCCAGCCCGCCGCATGCAGCACGTTGCACAGGCAATCGCCCACCGCCGCGCCGCGCCCGTGGCCGACATGCAGCGGCCCGGTCGGATTGGCCGAAACGAACTCAACGCCCACCTTGCGACCGCCGCCGACATGGATATGGCCGTAACCCGCCCCGGCTGCCAGCACGCCGTGCACCACATCCCGCTTCGCCGCCGTGGTGATGAACACATTGATGAAACCCGCGCCCGCAATTTCGACTTTGTCGATGACCTCGGACGTCGGCAACGCCGCAATCAGCGCCTGTGCAATATCGCGCGGCGACTTGCGCAGCGGCTTGGCCAGTTGCATCGCCAGATTGCAGGCGTAATCGCCGTGCGCGGCCTGCTTCGGACGTTCAATCAGCACTGACGCCCCGTCATGCTCGGGGGACACCGCGCGCAACGCCTGCGCGAATAAATCGGATAAATGGGATTTTAAGTTGAGGACAGCGGACATGAACCAGCACCTAAAAACGGGACCGGATTATAGCATTGCGGCGGCACGCCACTGCGACCGGGCCGACCCCGGCAAAGCCGCCCACAGTTTTGCGCCGCGTTTTACAATTGGACTATTTTCAACCTGTGATCGGCCGCTGCGGGAAGCAGCTTTTTTTAACCCGCGCGCCCGCTGTGGGCGCGCAACCTGGCAAGGATAAAGATGGTGAATGAATTGAATCAGTTGGCATCGGGTGCGGCAGCGTGTTATCTGTGCGGCGCCGGCGGCGCTCTTGTGCTTGCCGAACGCTGCCGCAGCAACACACCGTTGAGAACTGTGATTTGCCCAAAGTGCGGGCTCGTTTGGTCAGACCCGCTACCGCATAACCCGCGCGATTTCTACGAGGATGATTACCGGGTCAGTTACAAGGGCACTTACTCCCCCAAACCCAAGCACATATTGAGAGCCGCCAATGTGGCCTTGTCTCGCCACGAAAAAATCCGGCGACTGCTGGCAAAAAAAATGCGCGTCCTGGATATCGGCTCGGGCGGCGGTGAGTTTGCCTATTTGCTCAAAACCCTGGGGCACGACGTGCAGGGGATTGAACCCAACAAAGGTTACGCCGACTATTCAATTCGCGAATATGGCTTGAACGTCCGGGTCGGCTTTGTGCAGGATGTCGCGCCGCCGGAAAAGAACTTCGAACTCATCACCATCTGGCATGTGCTGGAACACACCGAAAATCCCTTCGAAGTGCTGTTGAAACTGCATGAGCTGCTGCAACCCGAGGGAATGCTGGTGATCGAGGTGCCCAATATTGAAGCCACCTGCCAGTCGCCCCAAAGCACTTTCCACGAGGCACACCTGTTCAACTTTAACCCGGCCACCTTGCGCAAAATGACCGAAAAAGCCGGGTTTGTTTTTGTCGAACTCTCTCTTTCGCCCGATGGCGGCAACATCACGATCATGGTGCAAAAAAAGTCGGCTGCACACCCGGAACCATTGGATTTGGCGATTCCCGGCAATGCGCAAAAAATCATCGGGATCGTCCGCAACCACACCCCGCTGCGCCACTACCTGACCGCCCATCCCTACGCCAGATTGCTGCGCCGCATCCGCCAGTCCTTGATTGAGAAACGCAGCGCGGGCAGTTTCAGCGGCGGGAAAGCGTTGCTTGACCGGCTCTATTTGCCGCTTGGGCGGGCCGCGCGCGGCGGACAATAAATTGGCGTGCGGCCGGACTTAAGACAGCCTCAAGTACCAGGGGTACAATCCGCGCCGGCAGTATTTTGGCAAACGGGCATTCGATTAAATTTCATCAAAGGAGAAGAACAATGATTGGCAAAATAATGGTCGCGGCGGCAACTGCCGGGATATTCGCTTTGGGCGGGTGCACCACCGAAAGCTCGCAAGCTCTGCAGGTGGCCAAGGTACAAGCTGCGGCCGCGCCGTATTCGGGGCCGCGCGTTGCGGTCTCCGTCGGCAAGTTTGACAATCGCTCCGGCTATTTGCGCGGCGTCTTCTCCGACGGCGCGGATCGTTTGGGTAGCCAGGCCAAAACCACCCTGGTGGCGCACCTGCAGCAGTCGCAACGCTTCAGCGTGCAAGACCGAGAAAACATGGCGGAAACCGAAAAGGAAGCCAAATTGCAGGGACGCAGTCTGGCCTTGCGCGGCGCCCAATTCGTGGTCACCGGCGACATTTCCGAATTCGGCCGCAAGACGGTTGGCGACAAACAGCTGTTTGGCATTCTGGGGCGCGGCAAGAAACAGATCGCCTATGCCAAAATAACCCTGAACATCGTCAACAGCGTAACCTCCGAAGTGGTGTACTCGGCGCGCGGCGCGGGCGAATACCAGGTGTCCGAGCGTGAAGTGATCGGCTTTGGCGGCACCGCCAGCTACGATGCCACACTGAACGGCAAGGTGCTGGACCTGGCCATGCGCGAAGCGGTTGACAACCTGGTGACCGGACTGGACGGCGGCCAGTGGGGCAACAAGGGTGCGCGTCAATGAAACTCATCGCGCAAGCAACCCGTGGCGCAATCGGTATCGCCCTAGCCAGCCTGCTGGCGGGCTGTGCCACACCGCCGCCAAAGCCATTGTATGCATGGGAAAACTTCCCGCGCCTGCAGTACGAGACGCTGGTGCCGGCGGAAACCACGCCCGATGAACAAATCACCCAACTGCAGTTGCAGGCGGAGCGTGCCGCGGTAGCCGGCGAGGCCTTGCCGCCGGGTTTCCGCGCGCACCTGGGAATGCTTTACCTGTCCGCCGGAAACCAAGCCGAAGCGAGCAATCTGTGGCGCGCGGAAAAGGTGGCCTTCCCGGAATCCGCGCTGTACATGGATAAATTACTCAATCGCCTTGGCGCGCCCGACACAAAACAGGTGAAGCAATGAAAACCCGAAAATTATTTTCCTCCCGCACCGGCGTCGTGCTGGCTTTGGCGATTTTGCTCCAGGCTTGTGCCACCCCGCCCACCCCTTATGACTACAGCGCATTCAAACAGGCGCGTCCGGCATCCCTGCTGGTTTTGCCGCCGCTTAACGACTCGCCGGAAGTCAACGCCACCGCCGGCGTCTGGGCGCAGTCTGTGCGGCCGCTCGCGGAAGGCGGCTATTACGTGTTCCCGATCACCCTGGTTGCCGAAACATTCCGCCAGAACGGCCTCGACAACGCCGCCGACATTCAGGAAGTCTCGCCGCAGAAACTGCATGAATTTTTTGGCGCCGATGCGGCGGTCTATATCAGGGTGATCGACTACGGGACAACCTACAAAGTCCTCTCCAGCGACACCCGGGTGGCCGTCGAGGGGAAAATCATTGATTTGCGCAGCGGCCAACTGCTGTGGCAGGGACAGGCGGCGGCATCGTCCGCCGAACAGCAACAAAATCAGGGCGGACTGATTGGCGTCCTGGTTGCCGCCGTCATCAAACAAATCAGCGACACCGTCACCGATGCCGCCTTCAACTATGCGGCAATTGCCGACTACCGTCTGCTCGGCGCCGCGCAGCCGAATGGCGTGTTAACCGGACCGCGTTCACCGCACTCTCAACAAGCCAAATAAGCGGATGAATTTCCCCGGCAGCCGGACTGCCGGGGGAGACCGTGCTTCCTAATCGGTGCTAATCAGCCGAATGGTGTACTGCCCGGATTTCTCGTCTTTCACCAGCACCACCCGTTTGTGCTTCTGCGCATCTTCCATCAGCTCCTTGAACGAGCGGTAGCCGTAATAGGATTCGTTGAAGCCGGGCTTGCGCCGCTGCATGGTGGGTTTGACCATTGAGTACCAGAGCTTCTCGTCCGAGCCGCGCTCGGCGATGAGGCCCTCGACCGTCTCGACCAGAAAATCCATCGCCTCCTGTTTCTTGTCCTCTTCACCGTTGGCAGCGCCAGGTTTCGCCGCTGCGGCTTTGGCTTTGGCGGGGGCTTTTTTGGCCGCCTGTTTTTTCTTCGCTTCCTGCACGCGCACCAGGTCGTCGTAGAAGATGAACTCGTCGCAGTTGGCGGCGAGCAGGTCGGAGGTCGAATCCTTCACACCGAGGCCGATCACGTATTTGTTGTTCTCGCGCAATTTGGACACCAGCGGTGAAAAATCCGAATCGCCGCTGATGATGACGAAGGTGTCGACATGGGCTTTGGTATAGCACAGGTCGAGCGCGTCCACGACCATGCGGATGTCGGCGGAGTTCTTGCCGCTTTGCCGTACATGCGGAATCTCGATCAGCTCGAAGGCGGCCTCGTGCATGGCGGCTTTGAATTCCTTGTAGCGCTCCCAGTCGCAATAGGCTTTCTTGACCACGATGCTGCCCTTGAGCAGCAGGCGCTCCAATACTTTCTTGATGTCGAACTGCGCGAACTTGGCATCGCGCACGCCCAGCGCCACGTTCTCGAAGTCGCAGAACAGGGCCATGTTGGTGATTTCGGGTTGGTTTGCCATCTGTTTTCCTTTGACGATTTTGGGTGATACCGAGATTCAGATCACCTTGCCCGGGTTCATCAATCCGTGCGGGTCCAGCGTATGCTTGATCGAACGCATCAGTTCCAGCTCGAGCGCGCTGCGATACCGGGGCAGTTCATCGCGCTTGAGTTGTCCCACGCCATGTTCCGCGCTGATGCTGCCTTCAAGTTCACGCACAACCTCATACACGATGTGATTTACCTCGCGCTCGCGCTGCTGGATGAAGGCCAGGTTCAACGCGGCATCACGCATGGAGATGTTGTAGTGGATGTTGCCGTCGCCCATGTGGCCGAAGGCGACGATGCGGAGGCCGGGGTAAGTATCGCGCAACTCGGTGCTCGCCTGGTTGAGGAATTCCGCAACACGGCTGACCGGCACCGAGACATCGTGCTTGATACTGATGCCTTCGGCCTTTTGCGCCTCGGCGATGTTCTTGCGCAGCTTCCACCAGCGTTCGGCTTCGATTTTGTCGGTGGTGATAGCGAAATCGGCGACCCCCGCGCCGAAGGAAACCAGCGCTTCACGCAGTGCCGCATCCAGCGGCGCGGGCAAGACATTCGCCAGTTGGGTGATGACGATCCATTCGTGTTGCGCGGCGAACGGTTCGTGCGTGCCGCCGATATGCTTGAACACCAGATCGAGGCAGGAACGCGAGATCAGTTCGAAAGAGTTGATCGTGTCGCCGCAGGTGGCGCGCAGGTGGGACAGCAGCGCCACTGCGACGGCGGGATCGCGCACCGCGATGCAGGCCGTCGCCACCGCTTTGGGCAACGGAAAGAGTTTGACCACGGCGGCGGTGATGATGCCGAGCGTGCCTTCCGAGCCGATGAACAGCTGCTTCAGATCGTAGCCGCTATTGTCCTTGCGCAGGCTGCGCAGACCATCCCAGATGCGCCCGTCCGGCAGCACGACTTCCAGCCCGAGCACCAGATTGCGCGCGGTGCCGTAGCGCAGCACGTTGATGCCGCCAGCGTTGGTGGAGAGATTGCCGCCGATCTCGCAATGCGGCGCGACGGCGGTCAGGCCCAGCGGGAACAGGCGGTCGGCCTGCTCCGGTGCCGCATAGAGTGAAGCCAGCTTGCAGCCCGCCTCGACCGTCATGGTGTAGTTGACCGCATCCACGTTGCGGATGCGGTTCATGCGCGACAGGTTGAGGACAATCTGCGGGATGCCGTCGGTCAGCGGCACGGAGCCGCCGCACAGGCTGGTGTTGCCGCCCTGCGGCACGATGTACACCTGGTTCGCCGCACACAATTTCACCACCGCACTGACTTGCTGCGTATCGGATGGAAATACCACCGCCAGCGCATCGCCCTGATAACGACCGCGCCAGTCCCTGTAATGCGCGGTGGCGGCGGCACCCGTCAAAACGCCATCGCCGCCCGTGACGGCGGCGATGGCGGCAAGCAGGTCATCCCCGCTTTTTTCGATCCCGGTCACTGCGGCGTGGGATCCTTCGGTGTTGCGGCGCGGCGCGGCGAGATCCACATCTGATAGAGCGAAGTAAAGATCATGATGGAGGCCGCGACGCTGTAGCCGAAACCGCCGATGATGACAAACCAGGCGAAGTTCGGGTTCCATTTGGTCAGCCACCAGGACAGCACGTCAACGATCAGGAACAGGAATGGCACCGAGATAACGATCGCCTTGTTCATCTGCGAAATGCCGGTGGCATAGGTGAAAATCCAGCCGACGAAGAAAAAGATGAAGGCAATGCCGAACAGGTGGATATGCGAAACCCGGGTGAGAGTGGACATTGACTGTCCTTGGTCAACCTGGATCATCTGGTTCATCTTTTCGCGGTCGCTGATGTCCGGCAAGGTCGGGATATTCGCATGGCAGGGCGAGCAATACTGCTCAACATCCATCGAGATTTTTTCGTCCCATTCTTCCTGCGGCCCGCCCGCTTCCGCCCACTTGATCATGGCCATCCGCACTTCCGGCGGCGCATTGTCCTTCATCGAACCGTTGAGCTTGGACACCAGCTTGGAACCGCCCTCGCGATTGCCGTAATAGCTGTAAACGATGTCGTCCACGGACAGGCCGACTTTGCCGTCCGCCATGCCGTGGGTCAGCATGATCTGACCGCCGGCGAACAGCAAACCCAGACCGATTACCAGCAGGTAACCCGAGAACAGCGTTTTCATCGGCAAAGTCAAATCGGCCAAGATGAATCTTTGGATGTCTTTCATTTCATGCTCCCTACGTAGTTAAACTGCCGGCATTATAGACCCGCCGACCTCGCTGACTGCTAGCTCCGTCAGGCCATTCCCTAGAATTCCAGTGGGTCTATATCCAGCACCCAGCGCAATTTGGCGGCGTGCAGGGCGTCCAGCCCGGGCTTCCAGGCGCGCAGAAATTCCTGCAACGCTTTGCGCTGTTCGCCCTGCACCAGCAACTGCGCGCGGTAATGATTGGCGCGTTTCGGCATCGCGGCCGGCACCACGCCATAGACTTCCACCGGCATGCCCAGCGCCAGTGCGGCGGCGCGCGCCTGTTGCAGAAAACGGTAGGGTTCGCTTTCCTGTTTTCCCTCCGCGCTCAACATGGCCTGATACACGAACGGCGGGAAGCCGGCCATCCGGCGTTCGGCCAGCAGGGTCTGCGCCCAGCTCGCATAGTCGTGCGCGCGCAGAGCCTGGAACAGCGGATGGTTGGGAAAGGCGGTCTGCACGATGACCTCGCCCGCCTTGTCGGCGCGACCGGCACGACCGCCGACTTGCGTGAGCTGGGCGAAAAGTTTTTCCGCCGCGCGGAAGTCGGCGCTGTACAACGCCCCGTCGGGGCTGACCACACCGACCAGGGTGAGGTTGGGAAAATCATGTCCCTTCGCCAGCATCTGGGTGCCGATCAGTATGTCAGCCGCGCCGTCGTGAATCTGTTTCCGCATCGCATTCCACGCGCCTTTGCTGCGCGTGCTGTCGCGATCCACGCGCAGGATGCGCGCGGCGGGAAAACGCGCCTGCAACGCTTCTTCCATACGCTGGGTGCCGAGACCGACCGGCTTAAGGTCGGCATCTCCGCAGGCCGGACACGCCTGCGGCACGCGCTGTTGAAAACCGCAATGGTGGCAGCGCAGGCTGCGGTCTTTGCGGTGCAGCACCAGCTTGCCCGCGCAGTGTTTGCACTCGGACAGCCAGCCGCAGGCGGTGCACATCAGCACCGGCGCATAGCCGCGCCGGTTGAGAAAGATCAGACTCTGTTCGCGGCGTTGCAGGCGCGACTCGATGGCGGCAAGCAAGGGCTCGCTCAAGCCTTCGCGCACGGGCAGTTGATTCACATCGATACAGCGCACGACGGGCAAGGTCGCCGGCTGCACCGCGCGTTGTGTCAGTTGCAACAAATGATAGCGCCCGCTTTGCGCGTTGTGCCAGCTTTCCAATGAAGGGGTTGCCGAACCCAAAACGATTGGCACGCCGCGCTGGTTGGCGCGGAAAATCGCCACGTCGCGCGCCGAGTAGCGCAAACCGTCCTGCTGTTTGAACGAGGCATCGTGTTCTTCATCCACCAGTATCAGGTTCAATTCCGGCAACGGGGTGAAAACGGCAAGGCGTGTTCCCAGCACGATGCGCGCCGCGCCGGATTGCGCCTTGAGCCAGTTCTGCGCACGCTCCCCATCGGCCAGCCCGCTATGCAAACTGACCAGTTCCACATCCGGGAAGCGGCTGCAGAAATAGTGTTCAAGTTGCGGCGTCAGGTTAATCTCGGGCACCAGCAGCAAAACCTGGCCGCCGCGCTGCAGCATCGCGTGCATCAGGTGCACATACACCTCGGTCTTGCCGCTGCCGGTGATGCCGTGCAGCAGGAAGCAGCCGTAACCGCTTTGCCGGGTGACGGCAGCGACGGCCTGCTGCTGCTCGTCCGTCAGCGCATGGGCATCCTTGAACACATGCGCGATACGCGGCAGGGATGCACCCGCTTCGACCCAGCCCGCTTCCAGCAACGCTTTCAATGCGGCGGGCGCACTGGCGGAAAGTTCGCGCAATTGTGCCCCGCTCCGTGGACCGAGGCGCAGCGTCTGCAGGATGCGCTGTTGCACCACCCGGCGCTTGGGCAGCGTCGCCAGATCCAGCGCCTCGCCTGCCGGACTCAGGCAGTAAGTCAGTGCCTGCTTCGCCGTGAAGGGCGCCGCATCGCGCAAGCGCGCCGGCAAAGCCGACAGTGCAACCATGCCCAGCGGATAGTGGTAGTAGTCGCTGCAAAAACGCAGCAAGACGAGCAGTTCCTGCGGTAGCGGCGGTACGTCATCCAACACCCGCACCACAGATTTCAGCTTCCCCTCTGCCAGCTCAGACTCCGCCGCCCATTCCAGCGCGATACCGACGACCTCTTTACGCCCGAACGGCACGACCACGCGCTGGCCGATTTCAAGCTGCATTGCTTCACGCACGCGGTAATCGAAAAGCGTTGACAATGGCACGTCCAGCGCGACACGAAGCAGTGACGTTTTAGTGTGATTTTCTCGGGTCATTTCTATGAAGTTTAGCCAATCGCCTTGAACTATATAGGCATTTTTTCTTATACACATTTGCTGTGGATAAGTTTGTGGAAAGTTCGCCTTATTCAGTCCTAACTGCGCACGACCTATACGCTTTTATTTCCGCGCCCATTTTTTGTCCATCTTGTTCACATCATAATAAACAACAAGTTAGACAGTAAAAAGCAAAAGCCACGGGAAACATGGCCCGTGGCTTTTGTGGTCAGCGGCATCCTGTTCATAGCCGACAGGACGCGCCTGATTTAATGGTACTTTTTACTGAGCTCGTGGACGGCCTGCACCAGTGCGGCAACATTCTCCGGATCGGTGTGTTGCGAGATGCCGTGCCCCAGGTTGAACACATGGCCGCTGCCATAGCCGTAACTGCTCAATACCTTCTCGACTTCGTTGCGGATCACCTCGGGGGTGGCGAACAAAACCGCCGGGTCGAGATTGCCCTGTAGCGCAACCTTGTGCCCCACTTTCTGCCGCGCCACGCCGATGTCCATGGTCCAGTCCAGTCCGACCGCATCGCAACCGCTGTCGGCGATGCCTTCGATCCACAGCCCGCCGCCCTTGGTGAACACGATGGACGGGATGCGCACACCGTCTTTTTCCTTGATCAGTCCGGCGATGATGCGTTGGGTATAGGCCAGCGAAAACTCGTGGAAAGCGGCATGCGACAGCGCACCGCCCCAGGAATCAAAGATCATCACGGCCTGCGCGCCGGCTTCGATCTGCGCATTGAGGTAAGCGGTCACGGCCTGCGCCGTCACGTCCAGCACGTGGTGCATCAGTTTCGGTTCTTTGTACAACAAGGTCTTTACCTTGGCGTAGTCGTCGCTGCTGCCGCCTTCCACCATGTAGCAGGAAAGCGTCCACGGGCTGCCGGAAAAACCGATCAGCGGAATGCGCCCGTCCAGCGTCTTGCGGATCTGCGATACGGCATCGGTCACATATTTCAGATCCTTGCCGATGTCGGGCACATGCAGCGCCTTGATGTCGGCTTCGGTTTCCAGCGGGCGCTCGAACTTCGGCCCTTCGCCATCGGCGAAATACAAGCCCAGTCCCATCGCGTCCGGCACGGTCAAAATGTCGGAAAACAAAATCGCCGCATCCAGCGGAAAACGCTCGACCGGTTGCAGGGTGACTTCGGTCGCCAGGTCGGTGTTTTTGCACAAGCCCATGAAGCTGCCAGCCTTGCGTCGTGTCGCGCGATATTCCGGCAAAAAACGCCCGGCCTGACGCATCATCCACAGCGGCGTGTAGTCGGTCGGCTGGCGCAACAGGGCGCGCAGAAAAGTGTCGTTCTTTACTTTGAAGTTCATGGTTATCCTGAAAAAGACTTACCCGCAGATGACACAGATGCCACAGATTAAAAAACCAAAACAATCCGCTTAATCTACGGGTGATAGAACTACTTTTTAACGCGGTAACACCGACGAACCCATCAGGAATTCGTCCACCGCGCGCGCGCACTGCCGGCCTTCACGGATCGCCCATACCACCAGCGACTGGCCGCGCCGCATGTCGCCCGCCGCGAAGACTTTTTTCACGTTGGTGTGATAGCAATCGGCGCCCTCGGTGTTGGCCTTGGCGTTGCCGCGCGCATCCTTCTCCACGCCGAACGCGTCCAGCACCTGCGCCAGCGGATGAACAAAGCCCATGGCGAGGAACACGTAATCGGCCTGCAGTTCGAATTCGCTGCCCGCCACTTCGACCATCTTGCCGTCCCTGAACTCGACGCGCACCGCGCTGATCGACTTGAGCACGCCCTTTTCGCCGTTGAACGCCTGGGTGGCGATGGCCCAGTCGCGCTCGCAGCCTTCTTCATGCGAACTGGAGGTGCGCAGTTTCATTGGCCAGTAGGGCCAGGTCAGGGCCTTGTTCTCCTGCTCTGGCGCGCGCGGCATCACTTCAATCTGGGTGATCGAAGCGGCGCCCTGGCGATTGGAAGTGCCGACGCAGTCGGAACCGGTATCGCCACCGCCGATGACCACCACGTGCTTGCCGGCGACGTTGATCGGATTTTTCGCGTCGCCCTCCACCCGCGACACGTTACTGGCGGAGCCAGCCGTTTGCGGGAGCGGGTGGGAAGAGGCCATTCCCGCCCCGGAAGCTTCGCTGCGCCGTGTCATGGCCTCCACTTCCCTGTTTTGCGGGATCAGGAACTCCAGCGCGAAATGCACGCCCTTGAGCTGGCGCCCCAGCACGGGCAGGTCGCGCGGCTGTTCGGACCCGCCGGACAGAATCACCGCATCGAATTCTTTTTGCAGTTGCTGCGGTGAGATGGTTTTCTGCGCGTCGTTGGCGATTTCCTTGCCCGGCGCTTCCTTGCCCACGAAAGTGTTGGTCTGGAACTGCACGCCTTCCGCCGCCAGTTGCGCCATGCGCCAGTCGATCAGGCGTTTGTCCAGTTTGAAGTCGGGGATGCCATAGCGCATCAAGCCGCCGATGCGGCTGTTCTTCTCGAACACCGTCACCGCATGACCGGCGCGCGCCAGCTGCTGCGCGGCCGCCAGACCGGCGGGGCCGGAACCGACCACGGCGACTTTCTTGCCCGTTTTCTTCTGCGCGGGTTGCGGCAACACCCAGCCGTTCTCGCCGCCCTTGTCGATGATCGCGTGCTCGATCGACTTGATGCCGACCGCGTCGTTGTTGATGTTCAGCGTGCAGGCCGCCTCGCACGGCGCGGGGCAGATGCGGCCGGTGACTTCGGGAAAGTTGTTGGTGGAGTGCAGCACTGCCAGCGCCTGCTGCCAGTTGCCGCGATACACCAGATCGTTCCAGTCGGGGATGATGTTGTTGACCGGGCAACCGTTGTTGCAGAACGGGATGCCGCAGTCCATGCAGCGCGCGCCCTGTTGCCGCGCTTCGGCATCGGTCAGATGCGCGACAAATTCGCGGTAATTGCCTTTGCGCTGTTCAACCGGCGCATAACTTTCGTTGAGGCGTTTGAATTCCATGAATCCGGTTGGCTTGCCCATTATGCGGCCTCCTTCTGTTGCGCCGCGATTTCCAGCAGCGCGCGCCGATATTCGGTCGGCATCACCTTGACGAATTTGGGCAGGTAAGCTGACCAGCTGTCGAGAATCTGTCTGGCGCGCGCACTGCCGGTATAGCGCAGATGTTCTTCGATCTTGCCGTGCAACAACAGTTCGTCGGCCTTGTTCAGATGGTTGAAGTGGACACGGCCATGCGCTTCCACTTCGCCGGTCTCGCTGGCTGCCGCTTCTTCCGGGACGGCTTCCAGTTGCACCATCGCCATGTTGCAGCGTTGCGGGAAGGTGCCCTCTTCATCCAGCACATAAGCCACACCCCCGGACATACCGGCCGCGAAGTTGCGCCCGGTCTGCCCCAGCACCACCACCAGTCCGCCGGTCATGTATTCGCAGCCGTGGTCGCCCACGCCCTCAACCACCGCGCTTGCGCCGGAATTGCGCACCGCGAAACGCTCGCCGGCCACACCGCGGAAATACACCTCGCCCGCGGTCGCGCCGTACAGCACGGTGTTGCCGACGATGATGTTGTCTTCCGCCACCAGTTTGCTGTCGTCAGCCGGCTTGACGATGATGCGCCCGCCGCACAGGCCCTTGCCCACGTAGTCGTTGCCTTCGCCTTCGAGCTGCAGGGTGATGCCGTGCGCAAGGAAGGCGCCGAAACTCTGTCCGGCGGTACCGCGCAGGCGGATGCGGATGGTGTCCTCCGGCAGACCGGCGTTGCCGTAGCGCTTGGCCACTTCATGCGACAGCATGGTGCCGACCGTGCGGTTAACGTTGCGAATCGGCGTGTCGATGGTGACTACCCGCTGCGCGTCGAGCGCTTCTTTCGAGCAGGCAATCAGTTCGTTATCAAGCGCGTGCCCGAGCCCGTGGTCCTGTTCTTCCGCCTGGCGGCGCGCCACATTGGCGGGCACCTGCGGCTGATGGAACACCTTGCTGAAATTCAGGCCTTTGGCTTTCCAGTGCTCGATGCCGGCGCGCATGTCGAGCAGATCGCTGCGGCCGATCAGGTCTTCGAACTTGCGCATGCCCATCTGCGCCATCAGCTCGCGCACCTCTTCGGCGACGAAGAAGAAATAGTTCACCACGTGCTCCGGCTGGCCGGTGAATTTTTTGCGCAGGGCCGGGTCCTGGGTGGCAACCCCAACCGGGCAGGTATTAAGGTGGCATTTGCGCATCATGATGCAACCTTCCACCACCAGCGGCGCGGTGGCGAAGCCGAATTCGTCCGCGCCGAGCAGCGCGCCGATCAACACATCGCGCCCCGTCTTCAACTGGCCGTCCACCTGCAAACCGATGCGCCCGCGCAATTTGTTCAGCACCAGTGTCTGCTGCGCTTCCGACAATCCCAGCTCCCAAGGCGTGCCGGCATGTCTGATCGACGACAGCGGCGAAGCGCCGGTGCCGCCGTCGAAGCCGGAGATGACGATGTGGTCGGCCTTGGCTTTGGACACACCCGCGGCCACCGTGCCGACGCCGACTTCCGACACCAGCTTGACCGAAATGGAGGCCGACGGATTGGCGTTCTTCAGGTCATGGATAAGCTGCGCCAGGTCTTCGATGGAGTAGATGTCGTGGTGCGGCGGCGGCGAAATCAGGCCGACGCCGGGCACCGAGTGGCGCAATTGGCCGATGTATTCCGACACTTTGCCGCCGGGTAGTTGGCCGCCCTCGCCGGGCTTGGCGCCCTGTGCCATTTTGATCTGGATCTGGTCGGCGCTGGCCAGATATTCCGCCGTTACCCCGAAGCGGCCGGAAGCGACCTGCTTGATGCGCGATCGCATGGAATCGCCGGGCAGCATGGTCTTGTCGGCTTCGATGCGGTTCTTGCCGATGATCTCGGACAATTTTTCACCGCCGTGCAACACCTTGAAACGGTTGGGATCTTCGCCGCCTTCGCCGGTATTGGACTTGCCGCCGAGGCGGTTCATCGCGATGGCCAGCGTGGTGTGCGCCTCGGTCGAGATCGAGCCGAGCGACATCGCGCCGGTAACAAAACGTTTGACGATCTCTTTCGCCGGTTCAACCTGGTCCAGCGGCACCGGCGACGCGACCGGCTTGATCTCGAACAGGCCGCGCAGGGTCATCTGGCGCCGGGTCTGGTCGTTGATCAGCTTGGCGTATTCCTTGTAGGTGCTGAAGTTGTTGGCGCGCGTGGCGTGCTGCAGCTTGGCAATGGAATCCGGGGTCCAGGTATGCTCCTCGCCGCGTGTGCGCCAGGCGTACTCGCCGCCCGCATCCAGCATGCCGGCCAGCAGCGGATCGTTGCCGAACGCGGCATGGTGCAGGCGCACCGCTTCTTCCGCCACTTCCTGCAGGCCGATGCCCTGAATCTGGGTGGCGGTGCCGGGGAAGTACTGCGTGATAAATTCGCTGTTGAGTCCGACCGCCTCGAAGATTTGCGAGCCGCAGTAGGATTGGTAAGTGGAGATGCCCATCTTGGACATCACCTTGAGCAGGCCCTTGTTGATCGCCTTGATGAAACGCTTGTGCGCGTCTTTGGCCGCCAGGCCGGCGGGCAATTCGAGCCCGGACAGCGTATCGAACACCAGCCACGGATAAACCGCCTCCGCGCCATAACCGGCGAGCAGGGCAAAGTGATGCACTTCGCGCGCCGAGCCGGTTTCCACCACCAGCCCGGTGCGGGTGCGAGAGCCGGCCTTGACCAGATGATGGTGCACCGCTGACGTCGCCAGCAGGGCCGGAATCGCCAACCGCTTGGCGGATATTGCGCGGTCCGACAGGATCAACACGTTGTAACCGGCAGCCACCGCCTTGTCAGCGGCTTTTTTCATGGCGGTGATTGCGCTTTCGCAACCGGCGGCTCCGTTCTTCACCGGATAGGTGATGTCCAGCACTTGCGATTTGTATTGGCCTTTGGTGAGGGTGTCGATAGCGTGCAGCTTGGCCGCATCCTCGTGCGACAGCACCGGCTGGTGCGCTTCCAGGCGTGGCATCGGTTCGGTTTCATCCACGCCGAGCAGGTTGGGTTTGGAACCGATAAAGGAAGTCAGCGACATCACGATTTCTTCGCGGATCGGGTCGATCGGCGGATTGGTCACTTGCGCGAACAGTTGCTTGAAGTAGTTGTACAGCACTTTGTTGCGGCTGGACAGCACCGGCAACGCGGCATCCGCCCCCATTGATCCGGTCGCTTCCTCGCCCGCACTGGCCATCGGCAGCAGGATGAACTTGAGATCTTCCTGGGTATAGCCAAACGCCTGTTGCGCGTCCAACAAGGGCGCCGGCGCCTTGACTTTGGCGGCCACGGCGGGCAGATCGTCGATGAAGTAGCGCGATTGCTCGATCCACTCGCGGTAAGGCTTGGCGGTGGCGAGCTGTTGCTTCAGCTCGGCATCGTCCACGATGCGCCCGGCCTGCATGTCGATGAGGAACATCTTGCCCGGTTGCAGGCGCCATTTCATGACGATCTTGTTTTCCGCGATCGGCAGCACGCCCATTTCCGACGCCATCATCACCACGTCGTCGTCGGTGATGAGATAGCGCGCCGGGCGCAGGCCGTTGCGATCCAAGGTGGCGCCGATCATGCGCCCGTCGGTGAACGCCACTGCGGCGGGGCCGTCCCACGGCTCCATCAGCGCGGCGTGATATTCGTAGAACGCGCGGCGCTCTTCGTCCATCAGCGGATTGCCGGCCCAGGCTTCCGGGATCAGCAGCATCATCGCTTGCGGCAGCGAATAGCCGCCCGCCACCAGCAACTCCAGCGCGTTGTCGAAACAGGCTGAATCGGACTGGCCTTCGGCGATCAGTGGCCACAATTTTTCCAGATCGGCACCGAGAATTTTGGACGACATCGCGGCGTGGCGCGCCGCCATCCAGTTCACATTGCCGCGCAGCGTGTTGATCTCGCCGTTGTGCGCGATCATGCGGAACGGGTGCGCCAGATCCCAGGTGGGGAAGGTGTTGGTGGAGAAGCGCTGGTGCACCAGCGCGAACGCGCTGACCACGCGCGCATCCTGCAGATCGCGGAAATACTTGCCGACCTGGTCGGCCAGCAGCATGCCCTTGTAGACGATGGTGCGCGAAGACAGCGAGGGCACATAGAACCCCTTGCCCCGCCCTTTGTCCAGCTTGCCGATTGCATGTTCAGCCGTCTTGCGGATGACGAACAGTTTGCGCTCGAAGGCGTCCTGGTCCGGCGTTGTTTCGCCGCGCCCGATAAACACCTGGCGCACCAGCGGCTCCACCGCCTTGACGCTTTCGCCCAGCGTGCTGTTGTCCACCGGCACGTCGCGCCATCCCAATATCGTCTGGCCTTCGGCTTTGATCTTGTCGGCGATGATTTTTTCACAAGCAGCGCGGGCGCTGGCCTCGCGCGGCAGAAACAGCATGCCAACCCCGTATTCGCCGGCTGCCGGCAATGGAATGCCGCCCCAGCCCATTTCATCGCGCAGAAATTGATCGGGAATCTGCAGCAGAATACCCGCACCGTCGCCGGCCAGCGGGTCGGCGCCGACGGCGCCGCGGTGGGTCAGATTTTCCAGGATCTGCAAGCCTTGGCTTACCCGTTCGTGGCTCGAATGGCCCTTGATTTGCGCGACGAAACCGACACCACATGCGTCATGTTCATTGCGCGGGTCATATAGACCTTGCCGCGCGGGCAACGAAGAATTATTCACCTTGCTCACCTCAATCATTCAACTGAACGGCAGCAGACACCTGCTGCACCTGAAATTCATCCAAAAGGGCGGGAATGCTACCTTAAACCCTGCCCCAAGGGCAACCTGCGCCCGCTCAAAGCGCTTCGATCGCAAATATTCGCCGGTGTTCGCGGATCGCGTAACGGTCGGTCATCCCGGCGATATAGTCGGCAACCGCCCGCGCCAGCGTGTCCGCGCCGCTTGTCTGCACGGTCGACGGCAACAGACGCGGGTCGCCATCAAACACGGCAAAAAGTTCGCGGATAATGCGTTGCGCCTTGGCGCTCATGCGCATCACTCGATAATGGCGGTACAGGTTGTCGCGCAAAAAATGCTTGAGTTCGCTGTTTGCCGCCTGCATCCGCGGACTGAAGGCGACCAAAACCGGACAGGCGCGCACATCGTCCACGGTTTCCGGTTTGGCGGCGCGGATGTTTATCTCGGTCTGCCGAATCAGGTCGGTGATCTGCGCGTTGATCATGCGGCGCACGGTTTCATGCACCACGCGGCGCTCCACCAGGTCGGGACAGGCATCGCGCACTTGCGCCAGATGCGAGGCGAACAACCCCACTTCCGCCAGTTGCTCCAGCGTAAGCAATCCGGAACGCAGGCCGTCATCCACATCGTGGTTGTTATAGGCGATTTCGTCCGCCAGATTGGCGATCTGCGCTTCAAGCGAGGGGCGCAGGTCATTGAGAAAGCGCGCACCGACCTCGCCCAGTTGCGCGGCATGCGCGCGCGAACAGTGCTTGAGAATGCCTTCGCGCGTTTCGAAGCACAGATTTAACCCGTCGAAGGCCGCGTAGCGCTCCTCCAGCAGATCGACCACGCGCAGCGACTGCAGATTGTGCTCGAAGCCGCCATGATCTTTCATGCACTCGTTCAGCGCCTCCTGTCCGGCATGACCGAAAGGCGTGTGGCCCAAATCGTGCGCCAGCGAAATGGCCTCAACCAAATCTTCGTTCAAACGCAAGTGGCGCGAAATCGAGCGCGCGATTTGCGCCACTTCGATGCTGTGGGTAAGGCGGGTGCGAAACAGATCACCCTCGTGGTTAACAAATACCTGGGTTTTGTATTCGAGACGGCGGAAAGCGGCGGAATGGATGATGCGGTCGCGGTCGCGCTGGAATTCGCTGCGTCCGGAGGGCGGTGCTTCCGCCACTTGGCGCCCCCCCGCGCTGGCGCGCACGGCATAACTCGCCAGCGCGTCAGTCACTGCACGACTCCAGGGTTTGCCGCAGCAGCGCCTCCGCAACATCACCGCTCACCACACCACACCCCAATCCTTTCAACAGAACAAAGCGCATCTTGCCTCCTTCGACTTTTTTGTCCAGACCCATCAGTTGCAGATATTTTTCCACCCCCAGCGCGGGGGCGCTCGATGGCAAGCCCGCCCGCTGCAGCAGCGCGCGCACCCGATCTACTTCAGCCTCGCCGAGCCAGCCCAGGCGGCGCGACAGATCCGCCGCCATCCTTGTGCCGGCCGCCACTGCCTCGCCGTGCAACCAGACACCATAACCCATGCCATTTTCTATCGCATGGCCGAAGGTGTGGCCGAGGTTGAGCAGGGCGCGTTCGCCGCTTTCGCGCTCGTCGGCGGCCACCACTTCGGCTTTGTTCTGGCAACTGCGAGTGATCGCGTACTGCAATGCAGCCTTGTCGCGGGCGCGCAGTTTTTCCATATTACCCTCCAGCCACGCCAGAAAAGGCAGGTCGCGGATCAGCCCATATTTGATTACCTCGGCCAGACCGGCGCTGAGTTCCTTGTCGGGCAAGGTATCCAGCGTGTCGGTGTCCGCCAGCACCACGCGCGGCTGATAGAAAGCGCCGATCATATTCTTGCCGAGCGGGTGATTGATCCCGGTTTTGCCACCGACCGAGGAGTCCACCTGTGCCAACAGGGTGGTCGGAATCTGGATGAACGGCACGCCGCGCAAATAGGTGGCGGCGGCAAATCCGGTCATATCGCCGATCACTCCGCCGCCCAGCGCGATCAGCGGCGTGCCGCGTTCGCTGCGGGATGACAGCAGTTCGTTGTAAATCACGCCGACGGAATCGGCGTTCTTGTATCGCTCGCCATCCGCCAGCACGATGTTGCCGCAATTCACCCCGCAGGCGCGCAGATTCACCGTCAGGGCATCCAGATACAAAGGGGCCACCGTCGTGTTGGTGACGATCATCGCGCGTTTTTGCGGCAGATGCGGCAACAGCAAATCCGCCGTGTTGCGCAGCAAACCGCTGCCGATATAAATGGGGTAACTGCGTTCGGCCAGGCCGACAGTCAGGGTTTGCATTTCGCCTTCCTCCTGTTTCTTCGGTTGTTGCGGCCATGCCGCCAAGCGCTCCAGCAAACGGCCGAGCAAAGTGTGCACGCTCTGTCTGCCGGTATGCACCACGATATCGGCGATCTCAAGGTACCCCGGATCGCGCTGCGCGCACAGGATTTGCAATTTCGCATAGGGATCGGCCGTCTGCAGCAGCGGGCGATTGCGGTCATGGCGGGTGCGCTGCCACAGATCGTGCACACTGCTTTTCAGGTACACAACCACCCCGCACTGTTTGAGCAGTTCGCGGTTGGCCGCACTCATTGCCGCCCCGCCCCCGGTCGCCAATACGATATTTTTCCCCTGCACCAAGGCCTCCAGTGCCGCGCTTTCGCGCTGGCGGAAACCCGCCTCTCCTTCCACATCAAAAATATGCGGGATCGACACGCCGGTGCGGCGCTGGATTTCGTCGTCGCTATCCACAAAGGATTTTTGCAGCTTCTTCGCCAGCAATCTGCCAACCGTGGTCTTGCCGCTACCGGGCATCCCGACGATGACAATATTGCCTGAGGTTTGTTTGAAGGGAGGATAGGTAACCATTGCGGAAATTGTAGCGGAATTACGCGTTCATGCCGCAAAACAAAGCCCGGCTTGCGCCGGGCCGGAATGGGATGAATGCGGTCGGATCTAGTTCAATCCCAATGTATCCTCGAGAATTTTCGGGGTGATAAAGACCAGCAATTCTTTTTTGTTTTTCGCCTTGGTGTTGTTTTTGAACAGCCAGCCCAGAATTGGAATATCGCCCAATCCTGGGACTTTCGAGGTCGAATCCGACTCGTCCTGTGTATAGACCCCGCCAATCACCACCGTGCCGCCATTGTCGACCAACACTTGTGTATCCACCTTCTTCGTATTGATACTTGGCACCCCCGCAAAGATGTTGCCGACCGAGTCCTGACTGACGCTGATTTGCATCATCACACTGTCTTCAGGCGTGATTTGTGGTGTAACGGTGAGACCCAGAACGGCTTTCTTGAAAGCCACGTTGGTCGCGCCGCTACTACTCGCCTGCTGAAAAGGCACCTCAACCCCGGACTCGATGGTGGCTGCCGTTTTGTCGCTGGTTACCACCCGCGGACTGGCAATGTTCTTGGTTGTGCCGTCGATCGCCGAAGCATTGAGCTCCAGGCTCAAGGTTTTGGTTGCCACCGCGTTGAACAGGGTCATGGTCAACCCGCCAAGCCCGGATGCCGCTCCCGGCAAATTAAGGCTACCGCCGGATACGCTTCCGCGGCTGGCCACGCCCAAACCCGAAAATCCGCCACCCTGTGCAACAGTGGGGCCGGTGTAAGCCAGTCTGCCACCGAGCGTCTGGTTGAAGGTTTCGGCCGCCTCAACGAAACGCGCCTCAATCAAGACCTGGCGGACCGGCACATCGACCAGCGCAATCAGCTTGCGCACCTCTTCCAGACTGGAAGGCGCATCCTTTACAAACAACATGTTGGTACGCAAATCAAAATTGGCGCTGCCGCGTTTGGATAACAACGGTTGCTTGCTGTCCGAGATCAGCTTCACGATGTCCGCCGCCTTGGCATAGGCCAGCTGGAAACTTTCGGTGCGCAAGGGTTCCAACTCGGAAATTTCCTGGCGCGAGGAAAACTCTATCTTTTCCTTTGCCGCAATCTCCTCACGCGGCGCGACCTGGATCACATTGCCGCTGACGCGTTTGTCCAGCCCCCGGCTCTGCAGGATGATTTCGAATGCCTGATCCCACGGCACATCTTTCAGACGCAGGGTCAGGCTGCCGGATACGCTGTCGCTGATGACCATGTTGAGACCGGTAAAATCGGCGATCACGCTTAGCGCTTCCCGCGTCGAAATATTCTGGAAATTCAGGGTCAGCCTGTCTCCTTCGTAGCGCGATTTCGGCAGCACGATCTTGTTTGGATCTTCCAGGCTGGCCTTGACCTCGACGATGAATTTATTGTCTGTCTGGTAGGCGGAATATTCCCATGCGCCTTTGGGTTCAATTAAAATCCGCGCGTTGCCGCCTTGCGCGAACGCATCGACGATCTGTACCGGCGTGGCAAAATCTGCCACATCAAGCTTGCGCTGAAGGTTGCGCGGCAAGGTTGCGTGCTGAAACTCCACCACCAGTGCCTTGCCCTGCTGCTTGATATCGATGCCAATGTTGGCATCCGACAGATCGATCTGTACACGGCCCTCGCCGTTGTCACCACGCTTGAAATCGATATCGCGCAGACTGTGGCTCTGCACGCTCGCGGTGCTGTCGGCAAAGTGCGCGCCAGCAACCACAGGGATGCCTCCGACCAGCCCTTTCGGCTGCAGCGTAATCAGCACATCTTTGCCCTCGATGCTCGTGTCATAACCGACCATTTGAGCCAGATTGATCACCAGCCGGGTGCGATTCCCCGCCTGCACGATATTGGCACTGCGCAAATTGCCTTCACCAAAGCTTTGCATCGAGGTGCCCAGTCCGTTCTCGGTATCGGGAAAGTCGAACGCAATGCGCGGCGGCGTGTTGATCGTAAAGGCTGCCGGCTGCCCCTTGGGCGGCGACTTGAGCCCGATCGTAAGGGTCAGCTTGCCATCCTGCAAGGCGCCGACGGACAGGCTCTGGATCGTGTTGGCTCCTTCTTCAGCCTGCACGCTGAACGCGCACAGTGCAAACACGAGGGCGAACAACCGGAAGAATCGATGCAGCACATTTTCAATTTGTTTCATGTTTTCACTCCTAATCATTCGGCCAATTGCAAAGTGCTTTCGCGTTCCGTCCAGTCACCGGCGCTGTCCTGCACCATTTCCTTTACCGTAAGCTCGGTTTCGCTTACTGCGGTAATCTGGCCAAAGTTCAAGCCGATATAGTTGCCCGCCCTGACGCGGTATATTTTTCCTTCGGCTGAACGCACTATCGCGTGACCGACACCCTTCTGGTACAAATATCCGATCATTTTCAGGCTTTCCAACGGAAAGTCTTCCAGCTCTTCCTTGGGGCGGCTGAAATCGGGCTGATTCTGCCCGGCACCACCTTTCCCGCGCGCCTCGGCTTTGCGCGGTCGGAACGGGTCGGGCAAGCGCGCGGAATTATCGTAGGCGAAAGGTTCATAGGGCTTGATATCTGGCGGCGGCTCGACCTTGCCACGCATGTCAACCCCGGCGTTATTCACAAAATCGCGCAAATCCTGAAACTCCTCGCTACCACAGGCAGACAGAAGGAGGGCAGCCAACAACAGCGTAAAAATGTTTCTCATCTTTTCTTCCTTGCTGCCCGTGCCGCGCGTTTCTGCGCGGCCAATTCTGCTTCATCCAGATAGCGATAGGTTTTGGCTGTGGCTTCCAGGCTCAAGGTTCCGGCTGCAGCGGCTGCTCCCGTGACGGGGGAAATGCGAATATCGTTGAGCGTAACGATACGCGGCAGTTGGGCGACGTCACTGGCGAAGTTACCCAGATCGTCATAATTGCCGGTAACCTTGATGGCAATCGGCTGCTCGGTGAATACACCGGCGGAAACCTCCCCGCTTGGGCGGAACAGCTCAAACTGCAAGCCGCGCCCCAGTCCGGCCTGGTTGATATCGGTAAGCAGCGCATCCATTTCGGATTTGCCCGGCAACTGTTTCAGCAGGGCGCCAAATGATTGTTGCGTGTCAAGCAACTGCTTTTTGATGATGTCCAGATTTATCGCCTCGCGTTTCTTTGCCAAATAGTCTTCCTTCAGCGTTACTTCTTCCTGACGAATCCATTTCAATCCCTCATATTGGCCCTGCCAATCCAGAAATGCACCCGCTACCACCACGACCAGAAACATTGAAACAAAGGCGATCAACTTCACCAGCCAGGGCCAACTGCCAGGCTTGTTGGGATCAATATTTTTTATCTCTTCAAGAAAATTCATTTCGCGCCTTAGCCTTTCTTCCCTGTTTTGCCCGCTGCCGGGGCGGCCGAGTCGTCTTGCCGGGTCAGATTGAAGTTAAGCAAAAATTCGCTTAACCGCGCCCCGCCGACATTCGTCGCATGGATTTCCACCAGGGTCGGCGAGCTCAACCAGGACGAATCTTCAATCGAGCGCATCAGGGTGGAGACCCTGGCGTTGGACTGGGCATAACCCACCACGCTGATTTTCAACCCTTTCTGGCCGAGTGTTTTCAGATGCACGCCTTCCGGCAGAATACGCAACATCTGGTCGAGCAAATGCACCGCATCGGCCCGCGTCGATTGCAGATTTTCAACCACTGTCTTGCGCGCCAGCAATATCTGTGTCTGTTTGCGCAATTTCCTGATTTCGGCAATTTGCTTGTCCAGCACCGCGGTTTCCTGCTGCAGATAGGCGTTGCGGCGCTCCTGATAAGAAATCTGGGCGCCGATGACGGCGTGCACGAGCCCGACAATCATTGCGCCGAAAAGCAGGGACAAAATGCTTAGCACAATAAATTGCAGCTGCTGTGCACGGCGCTTTTCCTCGCGGTGCGGCAATAGGTTAATTCGCATCATGACGGGTCAAACCTCCGCATTGCCAAGCCGCACGCAATCATTAGGGCCGGCGCATCCGCCTGCAACTGGCGCGGCTTGATCCTGCTCGACAGTGACATCAGTTGAAAAGGATTGGCCACCAAAGTGCTGGCCTGGGTACGGGTTGCCACCGCTTCGTCCAATCCGGCCAGCGCCGCGCATCCGCCCGAAAGCACCACATAGTCCACTTCGTTATACTGGGTCGAGGTAAAAAAGAACTGCAGGGCACGGGCAATTTCCATTGCCAGATTTTCGCGGAACGGCACCAGCACGTCGCTTTCATAATTTTCCGGCAGCCCGCCGTTGCGTTTGGCCGCCTCGGCCTCTTCCGTGGTCAGGCCGAATGCGGCCTGGATTTGCGCGGTCAGTTGGGCGCCGCCAACCTGCTGGTCACGGGCATAAACCGACTGGCCGTTGCGCAACACATTCACGTTCATCACTGTGGCACCGATATCGGCCACGGCCACGCACTGGTCGACAGCCCCGCCGGGCAATTGCGCGCAAATCTGCTCAAGGGCGGCTTCGGCGGCGTACGGCTCGACATCCATCACAACCGTGCGCAAACCGGCGGCCTGTGCCGCCGCGACCCGGTCCTCGACATTCACCTTGCGGGATGCCGCCAGCAGCACTTCAATTTCTTCCGGATTGGTCGCCGAGGGGCCGATCACCTGAAAATCGAGATTCACTTCCTCCAGTGCAAATGGAATGTATTGGTTGGCTTCGGTCTCGACCTGGTATTCGAGATCGTCTTCGCGCAAGCCGCCCGGCAACATGATTTTCTTGCTAATCACGGTGGCGGCAGGCAGGGCGAGGCTGACATTGCGGATGCGGGTGCCCATGCGTTTCCACGCGCGCTGCAACGATTCGGACACGGCATCCAGGTTATTGATATTGCCATCGCTGACGGCATCGGCTGGCAACGGCTCGATCGCGTAGCGCTCAACAATCAAACCGCCTTTTTTGGGCGCCTGGCTCAACTCCAGCATCTTGACGGAAGATGAACTGATGTCCACTCCAATCAGCGGCGGGGTGGAAGTCTGCAGAAAATCTAACGGTATGTCGAAATTTCCTTTAATCATAGGATAGTTAGCGCACTTCCGTATAAACTGGTTTAAATCCTAGCAATAACTCCCATAGGTGTAAAGTTTTTTCTGGATCCATATTTTGCCCGCCGGGGACGATATAATGTCCGCAAAATCAATTCTGTCCCAAATTTTCTGCCATGACCTCTCGCCGCTGGTTCTATCCCGCGCTCGGCTTGCTAATGCTGCCGCTGCTGCCGCTCCTCTTCCTGCTGTTTGCAGCCATCCTGATTTATCCCACTCTGCCCTCGCTGGAGGCACTGACTCACTATCACCCGAAGATGCCTTTGCGCATTTACAGCGCGGAAAAAGTTCTTATCGGCGAGTTTGGCGAGGAGCGCAGGGAACTGGTCAGCATTGATGCCGTGCCAAAATTGATGAAGCTCGCGATTCTGGCGGCGGAGGATGACCGTTTTTACGAGCACGGCGGGGTGGATTATGTCGGCGTGGTGCGTGCTGCCTATTCCAACTTTTCCTCCGGCGGCGTCAAACAGGGCGCGAGCACCATCACCATGCAAGTCGCGCGCAATTTTTTCCTGTCGCGGGAAAAAACCTTCTCGCGCAAACTCAACGAGATGCTGCTGGCATTCAAGATCGAAAGTAATTTGAGCAAAGACCAGATTCTTGAGTTGTACATCAACCACATCTATCTGGGCCAGCGCGCCTATGGCTTTGGTGCTGCCGCGCAGGCTTATTTTTCCAAACCGCTGCCACAGTTGTCGCTCGCCGAAATGGCAATGCTGGCCGGCTTGCCCAAGGCGCCCGGCGCCTACAACCCGGTGGTCAATCCGAGCCGCGCAAAAGTCAGGCAGGAATACATCCTGCGCCGCATGGTCGACCTCGGGTATATCCAGCGCGATCAATACGCGCAGGCGAGGGAAGAGCCGCTGCAAACCAAACAAACCGCCTATCACCAGGAATTTGCGGTCAACGCCAGCTACATCGCCGAACTGGTGCGCCAGGAAATGTACCAGCGTTTCCAGGAGGATGCCTACACCCAGGGCTATAGCGTGACCACCACCATCCGCATTGCGGATCAGGCGGAGGCTTACGCGGCATTGCGCAAGGGTGTGCTCGATTATGACCGTCGCCACGATTATCTCGGCCCGGAAGGCTATGTTGATCTGAAAAAAAATGACACCGACGTTTTGCTGGATGCCGCCCTGAAGGACGTGCAAAATGATGAGGCAATGCAGCCCGCCATTGTTCTCTCCGTCTCTCGCAAGGGCGTTGGGGCCTACCTTAAAGGCGGACAACGCATCGAGATCGCCGGAGAAGGCTTGCGCTTTGCGCAACAATTATCCGCAGGAAAACTGTTTCTCCACCGGCGCCTTCGCAAGGGTGCGCTGATCCGCGTGCGGAAAAATTCCGCTGAAAAATGGGAGATTGTGCAACTGCCCAAGGTTGAGGCTGCCTTTGTCTCGGGCGACCCGCGCACCGGTGCCGTGTATGCGCTGGTTGGCGGCTACGACTTCAACCGCAACCAATTCAACCATGTCACCCAGGCATGGCGGCAACCGGGGTCGAGCTTTAAACCGTTCATTTATTCGGCCGCTTTGGAAAAAGGTTTCACTCCGGCATCCATCATCAATGACGCGCCGCTGGTGGTGAACCTGGCCGACACCGGCGGCGAATTGTGGGAACCCAAAAACTACGAAGGCAGCTTCGAAGGTCCGATGCGTTTGCGCCAGGGGTTGATTAAATCCAAAAACCTGATTTCCATACGCATCCTGCAATCCATCGGTCTCGAATACGCGCAGGACTATGTCACCAAGTTTGGTTTCGACCGGGACAAGGTCGGGCCGTATCTGACCATGGCGCTGGGCGCCGTTTCCGTCACCCCGTGGCAGATGCTGGGCGCTTACTCGGTATTCGCCAACGGCGGTTACCGGGTCACACCGTACCTGATTCAGCGCATCGAGGACGGTCAGGGCAACCTGATCAGTGAAGCCGCGCCGGTAGTGGCCGGGGGCAACGCGGAACAGGTGCTGGACCTCCGCAACACCTTCATCATGGTCGACATGTTGCAGGATGTGGTCAAGCACGGCACCGGAATCCGTGCCATGTCGCTTGGCCGCCATGACCTCGCGGGCAAAACCGGGACCACCAATGATTCCACCGATGCGTGGTTCTGCGGTTTCCATCCGATGCGGGTTGCCGTCACCTGGGTCGGTTACGACGACCCGCGCAGCCTGGGGGAACGGGAAACCGGCGGCGGGGCAGCGCTGCCAATCTGGATGGACTATATGGGCAAGATGCTCAAAGACGAGCCGGAGATCGAATATATCGTGCCGCCCGGCATCGTCGCCGAGCGCATCAACGAAGAAGGGCTGCGAGATCCGCAAGGCGAGAGGATAGAGTACTTTTACGAGGAATTTTTGCCGCCGAAAAAGAGCAATTTCCTGCTTGACCTGTTCAAGCCCGCAGAGAACGACAGCAATCAGCTTTTCTGATGCGCAAACCCACTGTCCCGCACCGCGATCTGATGCGCGAACAACTGGCGCATCAAGCCGCCAGGCTGATGGCGGAAGACGGTATTACCGATTTTGCTTTTGCCAAGCGCAAGGCGGCGAAACAGCTGGGTGCGTTCGAAACTCAACACCTGCCCAGCAATGAGGAAGTCGAGGCCGCGTTGCATAGTTACCACGCGCTTTTTCAGGCAGAAGACCATCCGCGCAATCTGCGTCTGCTACGTCAGGAAGCACTCGATGCCATGCGCCAGTTGGAACCCTTCCATCCTTATTTAACGGGATCGGTGTTAAGTGGCAGCGCGGGTATCGATTCAGACATCAACCTGATTCTATTCAGCGACGACGCCAAAGCTGTTCTGCTCTTTCTGCTCAAGCACAATCTGCAATTCGAGGACGGGGCATGGAGAGCCAAAATCGGCGGGCGCGAAGAAACCGTGCCGAGCTACACCCTGACCGGCGCAAGCGGAACCCTGACTCATCTCATTGTTCTTCCTGAAAATGCACGCTACAGCGGTAGCCGCCATCCGGAAACACATGCCGATATTCCGGCCGTCGAAGCATTGCTGGCCGCCTGAAAACGAGCAAAGCGAGTTTCGCTAAATTTTTTTGCGCTTTTTTGTCGTCGCCACAGGGCAATCTGCGTTTTATGCAATAAGCCCCGCCATTTTTCGGGTGCTTGTTTGCCAACCCTACGACAAGGAGAAACAAAATGAAACGCACACTGACTGTCGCCGCTGCCCTGCTGTTGCTGAACACGCCCGCTTTTGCCGGCGACGCCCGCTCGGATCATCTCGGCGACCGCATCGAACACCGCCTGGATCACCGTGGCGACCGGATTGATGAACGCCTCGATCGCAAAGGAGAGCGTATCGAAGAGCGCCTGGATCGGCGCGGGGACCGAATTGAAAACCGCTTCGATGCGAAGGCGGACAGGGCACGCGCTGCCGGCAGGGAACAGTTGGCCAGACATCTGGAGCACAAGGGTGAACGTATCGATCGCCGCCTCGACCGCAAGGGCGAACGTATCGAACATCGCCTTGACCGCCGCGGCGACCGCGTCGACCGTCGTTTGGATAATAAAGGCAAACGTATCAATCGCCGGCTTGACCGCCGCGCTCGGCACGCGAACTGACAGACGGCGGGGATTTGCCAATGCAGATGGGGCATGACCGGGATAATGGCCGTGACATTCAGGCTTTTCTTGCCGGGATCGATGGTCATGCCTTTCGCATCGCGCAATTCGCCACCGGCAATCGGGACGATGCCTTGGAACTGGTTCAGGACGCCATGATGAAGCTGGTTCATAACTATGCGGGTCGCAGCGCGAACGAGTGGAAGCCTCTGTTTTATAGCGTGCTGCAATCCCGCATCCGGGACTGGCAACGCCGTCAGGCCGTGCGCAACCGTTTCAGAGGGTGGTTCGCGCGGCATGAAGACGATGTGGAGGATGCGCTTGAGCAATATCCGGCGGATGAATCCGGCGAGCCTTCCACGCGGTTGCAAAACGATCAGTTCATGACTCATCTGGATCAGGCGTTAAGCGCCCTGCCGTATCGCCAGCAACAGGTTTTTTTGCTGCGTGTGTGGGAGGGCCTGGACATCGCGCAAACCGCTGCGGCCATGCAATGTTCGGAAAGCAGTGTCAAGACGCATCACGCCCGCGCATTGGAAAAACTGCGCGCACAACTGGAGGAATTTCGATGAAACCTGATCCCCGTGATTTCGGGCAGCGCGTCCGTTCGGCGCTGGATGCCAGCGTTGCCGGCCTTGATGCAGGGACGCGCATCCGCCTGGCCGCGATGCGGGCGGCGGCGCTTGAGAAGCAGCCCGCACGGTCACGCTGGACCCTGTTCGGCAGCTGGGCGCCGGCTGCACTGGCCGCCGGAGTGATTTTTGCCGTGGTGCTTGCGTTTAACCCGTCACGCCAACCTAACGCCGGGCAGCTTGCCCTGCAGGATGCAGATGTCATGCTCGAGCTGCTCAACGGAGCGGCGCCGGATGAAACCGCTGACCCGGATTTTTACGTGTGGCTGGATGTGTTGATGCTGGATGAAGAGGGGTTGGGGAATGCGGGTTAAACTTGAAAACCACGCAGCGGTTCGTTTGCCCTTTCTTCCGCTTGCGGGGGAAAGCTGGATAGGGGGAAACGGTCGTGGCAAGTTTCATAATCCGGTGTGGCAACCTGCCATGACCGTTAGTTTCTTGCTTCTGTTCCTGCTGTGCCTGCCTTTGGCGCATGCCGAAGAAACGGAAGCGCCGCTGGACCTGATTGAACTGCTGGGGGAGATGGAAGAAGAGGGCGCCGAGCTGGAGATCGCCCTGTCTGAACTCCAGGGAAAGGCGAATGTGGAAGGTATAGTCACCACGGAGGTGAAAGATGAGGAATGACTTGTTTCCCGGTTTGCATCACCGGACTTGCGCTCTGGCGTTGATACTGGCTTTCGCGCTGACGCCAACGGCCGCAACGGCTGCCGGCGTGGCATGGAACGAACTCAATTCGCAACAGCAGCAGGTACTGGCTGGCATGAAAGACCGCTGGAGCGAATTGCCCGCAGAGCGTCAGAAACGGCTCGGCAAGGGTGCCGCCAAATGGGCGACCATGAGTCCGGAGCAGCGGGCCAGGACGCGCGAACGCCTGGCGCGTTTCAAAAACCTGACTCCGGAAGAGAAGGCGTTCGTCAGAGAGCGGATGCGTGAATTTCGCGAGCTGCCGCCGGAACAACGCCAAGCCTTGCGCGAACGCTGGCAAAAGCTGTCGCCGGAACAACGTGCCAGATTCCGTGAACGGGTGCGCAACATGACGCCGGAACAACGCGTCAGGATACGCGAGCGGATGCGCAAAATGACACCGGAGCAGCGCGAACGCCTCATTCAACGCAGGATGGAGCGCCAGCGCCATAATCCGCGCTGATTACTTCCGTAACCAGCGCGCCGCATCCAGCGCAAAGTAGGTCAGGATGCCGTCGGCGCCGGCACGTTTGCATGACAGCAACGCTTCCAGCACGCAGGCTTCCTCGTTCAACCAGCCGTTCAGCGCGGCGGCCTTGAGCATGGCGTATTCGCCGCTGACCTGATAGACAAAAGTCGGCGCTTTGAACTCATCCTTCACCCGCCGCACGATGTCGAGGTAGTGCATGCCCGGCTTGACCATCACCATGTCCGCCCCTTCCTGCAGGTCGAGCCCGACCTCCCACAGCGCTTCGTCGGAATTGGCCGGATCCATCTGGTAAGTGTATTTGTTGCCCGCGCCCAGGTTGCCGCTGGAGCCGACCGCATCGCGGAACGGGCCGTAGAAGCTGGAGGCGTACTTGGCTGAATAGGCCATGATGCGGGTGTGGATGCGCTTGTCGGCATCCAGCGCCGCGCGCACCGCACCGATGCGCCCGTCCATCATGTCGGAAGGCGCGACGATGTCTGCCCCGGCGGCAGCATGACATTGCGCCTGCCGGGTCAGCACGGCGATAGTCTCATCGTTCAGCACATAGCCGCTGTCGTCGATCAGACCGTCCTGTCCGTGGCTGGTGTAGGGATCGAGGGCGACGTCGGTCATCACGCCAAGCTCGGGAAATTCCTTTTTCAAAACTGCCACCGTGCGCGGCGCCAGGCCATCCTCGTTGTACGCCTCGCGCGCATCCAGAGTTTTCAGCGGCGCATCGATCACCGGAAACAGTGCCATCACCGGGATACCCAGCTTGACGCATTCCTCGGCATCTTTCAGCAACAGGTCAAGGGTCTTGCGCTGTACCCCCGGCATGGACTTGACATCCTCCACCCGGTTTGTCCCCTCGAGTACGAAGACCGGGTAGATAAAATCTGCCGAAGTGAGTATGTGCTCTCGCATTAAGTCCCGTGAAAACGGGTCATGGCGCATCCGGCGCATGCGTGAGTGAGGATATTGTCCGAGTATTTGCATGGCGATTCCCAACAAATTAGTAAAGTAATGGAACTATTTTCGCATAGCCCCGTCAGAGCGTGCGAGTAGCGAAAGCTGCTTCCCGTTTCTCCTCCCTGAGCGGGCGTCTTTACCTCGTAAAGACTTTTGCCCCTGAATCTATCCCCTTTGATTCAGGGGCATTTTTTTTGGGCACTTTTCAGAAACGCCCTTACTCATTCCCGCAACCAGCCGCTGATAACGCCTTCGGCTTCGTCCATCCCGACTTTTTTCAGGCTGGAAAAGAGTTGCGCCGAGCAGTGCGGGAAGTGTTCACCGAGAAACTCATTCACCTCGCGCAGGGTCTTGGTTGCCTGTTGCCTGCTCAACTTGTCGGACTTGGTCAGCAGGATATGCACCGGTTTGCCGGTCGGGGCGAACCAGTCCAGCATACCCTGATCGCGCTCGGTCAGCGGGTGGCGCGCATCCATGATGACCACCAATCCGCATAGTTCAGCCCGCGTTTGCAAGTACTGACTCAACAGATGTTCCCAGTGCGCCTGCACGTCCGGCGGCACTTTGGCATAACCGTAACCGGGCAGATCCACCAGAAAGCGGTTATCGCCCAAGTCGAAATAATTGAGGTGCTGGGTGCGCCCCGGCGTTTTACTGGTGAAGGCCAGCCGAACATGGTTGGCCAGGGTATTGATGGCGCTCGACTTGCCCGCATTGGAACGGCCAACAAAGGCCACTTCCTTGCCGCCGTGCAGCGGCAGATCCTTGATGTGGTTGACCGTGGTGAAAAAGGTCGCTTTGGAAAACAGCCCCATTACTGCCAGGCCGCGAAAATCTTGTCAGCCGCTGCAATCGTGGCGGCAATGTCCGCCTCGGTGTGCGCCGCCGACACAAAGCCTGCCTCGAACGCCGAGGGCGCAAGGTAATATCCCGCATCCAGCATGGCGTGGAAGAATTTGTTGAAGGCTTCCTTGTCGCATTGCATCACTTCGCTGTAGCTGGTCGGCGGTGTGCTCCTGAAATACAAGCCGAACATACCGCCGACGGACTGCGCGCAAAAGGCGATGCCATGTTTTTTCGCCGCCGCGGTGAGCCCTTCGGTGAGCTGTTTGGCGCGTTGCGCCAAGTGCTCGTGAAAGCCGGGCGCCTGCACCAATTTCAGGGTGGTCAGACCCGCCGCCACCGCCACCGGGTTGCCGGACAGGGTGCCGGCCTGATACACCGCACCGAGCGGCGCGAGGCAGTTCATGATGTCGCGCCGTCCGCCGAATGCAGCGGCAGGCAGACCGCCGCCCATCACCTTGCCCAATGTCACCAGGTCGGGCTTGATACCGTAATAGCCCTGTGCGCCCTGCAAGCTGACACGGAAGCCGGTCATCACTTCGTCCAGGATCAGCACCGCGCCGTATTGCGTGCAGAGTGAACGCATCGCCTCAAGGAATTCGCGCTTCGGTGTGACCAGATTCATGTTGCCCGCCACCGGCTCGACGATCACGGCGGCGATCTCTTTGCCCATTTCGGCAAAACAGCTTTCCAGGCCGGCGGCATCGTTGTAGTCCAGCACCGTGGTGAGTTGGGCAATCTCGGCCGGCACGCCGGAAGAACTCGGCTGGCCGAAGGTCAGCGCGCCGGAACCGGCTTTCACCAGCAGGCCGTCGGAATGGCCGTGATAACAGCCCTCGAATTTGACGATGCGCGAACGCCCGGTGAACCCACGCGCCAGACGAATCGCGCTCATCGTCGCCTCGGTGCCGGAGCTGACCAGACGCACCATCTCCAGACTCGGCAATAGCGTGCATAACAGATTCGCCAAGTCCAGCTCACCCGCCGTTGGCGCGCCGAAACCCAGCCCCTGCGCGGCAGCATCCTGCACCGCCTTGACTACTTCCGGGTGGCAGTGGCCGACGATCATCGGCCCCCACGAGCCGACATAATCCGTGTATTGCTTGCCGTCCGCATCCCACACGAATGCACCCTGGCCACGCTGAAAGAACAGCGGTGTGCCGCCGACCGAGCGGAATGCGCGCACCGGCGAGTTGACGCCGCCGGGGATGACTTTTTGTGATGCGGTAAAGAGCTCTTCGTTGTGTGAGGTCATGCTGATGTCCTGCCGAATAAAGTTGAAAAATCCCGTGCCGCCTGTTCGATGTCCGGCGCGTTCCACAGCGCCGAGATGACTGCCAACGCATCGGCGCCTGCCCCGATCAATGCCGCGCCGTTCTGCAACGTGATGCCGCCGATAGCCGCGATGGGCACGTTTAACTCGCGCCGCGCCGCCTGCAACATCAACACTTCCGCCTGCACCGCGCCGGGTTTGACCGCAGACGCAAAAAAAGCGCCGAATGCCACATAGTCTGCACCTTGTCGCACTGCCTCGAACGCCAGCGGCGCGCGATTATAGCAAGACACCCCGACAATCTTTGCCTCGCCAAGCAACGCTCTGGCGGCGGCAATGCTTCCATCTTCACCGCCCAGATGCACGCCGTCCGCCCCGATCTGCGCCGCCAGACGCGCGTCATCATTGACGATGAACGTGGCAGCGAATTCGCGCGCCAGTTGGCGCAGGGCACGGGCTTGTTGCAAGCGCAGGACAGAATCGGCGGATTTGTTGCGGTACTGCAAGACACGCGCACCGCCCTGCAAGGCCTGCCTGACTTTGTCCAGAAGGACAATGGTATCCGGCTCGTCCGGTGTGATGGCATACAAGCCGTGGATGGAACTCACTTCCTCCCCCACCTCAATCCTCCCCCGCATTCACCCCTATCCAACTTTCCCCCGCAAGCGGGAGAAAGGGCAAACGAGAAAAACAATGTTGAACCCTCGCGAGAGGAAGCAAACGCCGCGCCCAATTGGGCGCCTGCTTGCACCCTGCCTTCAATGGCGCGTTTCTTCACCGCGCTCTTCGTCCTCGTCGCCGCGCCCCCAGAACAGGCGATCCGGAATGTGCTGTCCCATGCCTGGGCGGAAGCCGTATTTCAGCGCTTCCCAGGTGTATTCCTGTGCCTCGCGCACCGCTTCTCCCATTGACAATCCATTAGCGAGCAATGCCGCAATGGCCGAGGACAGCGTGCAACCGGAGCCGTGATAGATGCCGGGCAGGCGCGGCCAGGTATCGCTGCGCAACAGACCGCCTTCGCCGTAGAGCGTGTTGATGACCTTGGGAGTGTTTTCGTGGGTGCCGGTGATCAGCACATATTCGCAGCCGAGTTGCAGGATGCGCTTGGCGCTCTCGGCCAGATTCGGATCATCCGCCTCGTTGTTCTCATCCACGATCAGGCGCCGCGCTTCCATGCTGTTCGGCGTGAGCAGGGTGGTCTGTGGCAGCAACAGTTCGCGCAAGGCGTCCAGCATATCCTCATTCGCGAGCTCGTCGCCGCGCCCGGAAGCCAGCACCGGGTCAAACACCAGCGGCACATCGGGGTAGTCGGAGATCACTTCGGCAATCGCGGCGATGTTTTCAAGACTGCCAAGCAGGCCGATCTTGAATGCGGCGACCGGCATATCCTCCAGCACGGAGCGCGCCTGATCAACGACCCAGTCGGCATCCACCGCCTGTACATCTTCCACGCCGCTGGTGTCCTGCACCGTGATCGCGGTCACCACCGACAACGGGTGGCAGCCCATGCTGGCGATGGTCAGCACATCGGCTTGCATGCCGGCACCGCCGCTGGGATCGGTTGCTGAAAAGGTTAAAACAATGGGTGGAATGTCGGACATGATGGGTTGCCGCAGGTGATGGTGAACAGGGCGCAATTCTAACTGAAACTAACCGACCACGCGTTCGTTCACAAAGTTGGCGATGCGGGTGAATTCGGCCACGCCCAGATTTTCCGCGCGCAACTGCGGACTGATCTCCAACTCGGCGAAATCGGCTTCCATCAGCCATGACTTGAGCGTGTTTCGAAGCGTCTTGCGCCGTTGCCCAAAAGCACCGGCCACCACTTGGGCGAACAGCGCTTCGTTTCTGACCCGTATCCGGTCGGCGGGCAGCGGGATCATGCGCACAATGGCGGAATCAACTTTGGGCGAAGGGCGAAACGATTGCGGCGGCACATCGAGTAATTTCTCCATCTCAAAGCGGTATTGCAGCATCACCGACAGTCGCCCGTATTGCGGCGTCGAGGGCGCGGCAACCATGCGCTCGACCACTTCATTCTGCAGCATGAAATGCATGTCGGTGATGCGCGCGGCATAGGCGGCAAAATGGAACAGCAGGGGCGAGGAGATGTTGTAGGGCAGATTGCCGACGATGCGCAGCGGTGCAGCCAATGTGGCGAAATCGAACTTCAGCGCGTCGCCCTCATGGATGACGATCGTGTCCTGCGGGTAGTCGGTCTTCAGGCGCGCGATGATGTCGCGGTCGATCTCCACCACATGCAGTGTATGCAGATGCTGCAACAACGGGCGGGTCAGCGCGCCCAGTCCGGGGCCGATCTCCACCATGTTGTCGTCCGCCTCGGGGCGGATACAGCGCACGATGTCGGCGATGATCGTTTGGTCAACCAGGAAATTCTGGCCAAACTGTTTTTTTGCTTTATGCATGGAAGAACAATCCACCACCGAGACACCGGGACACGGAGAACGGCAAAAGCAGACGCGGTTTGACGTGCTGGACGATGCAACTCATGCCGGGCTTCCTCTGTGTTTCGGTGTCTCGGTGGTGAAAGTTTTTTCGCACTGCGCCATTTCTACCGCCACCTTGATCGCTTCCAGCAGGCTGCCAACCTCCGCCTTCCCTGTGCCCGCCAGATCAAGCGCGGTGCCGTGATCGACCGAGGTGCGGATGAGGGGCAAACCGAGCGTGATATTCACGCCCGCGCCGAAGCTGGCGTGCTTCAGCACCGGCAAGCCCTGGTCGTGATACATGGTCAGCACGGCATCGCAGCCGCGCAGACGATGGGCGGCAAACAGGGTATCGGCGGGCAGCGGCGTGCTGACATCGAAACCTTCCGCGCGCAGCTTGTCCAGTACCGGGATCATCACCTCGATTTCCTCGCGCCCGAGATACCCGCCCTCACCCGCATGCGGATTGAGCCCCGCCACCAGAATGTGCGGATTGGCGATGGCAAAACGCCGTTGCAGGTCGCGCCGCAGGATGCGCAGGGTGCTTTCCAGCAGCGGCGCAGTGACCGCGTCCGCCACCTCGTGCAACGGCAGATGGGTGGTGACCAGTGCCACGCGCAAGCCGCCTCCCGCCAGCATCATCACCACCTGCGGCGTATGGGTCAGTTCGGCCAGAAATTCGGTGTGGCCGGTGAAAGGGATGCCGGCATCGTTGATAATGCCCTTGTGCACCGGGGCGGTGACCATGCCGGCGAATTCGCCGGCGGTGCAGCCCTGCACGGCACGGCGCAAGGTGTCCAGCACATAACGCGCATTGGCCGCATTCAGCCGCCCCGCCTGCACGGGTTGTGCCAGGGGCAGATGCAGCACGCTCAACTTGCCCATGAAGTGCGGTGCATCCACCGTGTAGTCATGAAACTGGATGGCGCTGCCAAGTTGCGTGGCGCGCTGCTGCAACAGCGTCTTGTCGGCAATCACCACCAGCGGCAGGGCAAGCCGCACCAGCTGCAGGCAAAGATCAGGACCGATCCCGGCCGGCTCGCCGGCGGTGATGACGATGGGTTTTGACACCTTATTCGCGATATTCGATGAAGGCGCGGTCGCGCAACTGGCGCAACCAGTCCTGGTAGGCCTCTTCCGACTTATAGGCGCGGATGGCATTGCGCGCCTGTTGCTTCTTTTGCTGCTCGCTGACATCGGCGCTGCGCCGCGCCAGCACCTGGATCAGATGCCAGCCGAAGCCGGATTTGACCAGTCCGCTGATTTGCCCTTCTTGCAGGGCATTCATCGCATTTTCGAATTCGGGCACTGTTTCTCCCGGTGAAATCCAGCCGAGTTCGCCGCCCTGTGCCGCGCTGCCGTCTTCCGAATGGAGGCGCGCCTGTCCGGCGAAATCTGCGCCCGCGTCGATGCTGCGCTTGATCGCCTGCAAACGGTCGCGCGCATCGTTTTCCGAGACCAGTTCGCTGGTCTTGATCAGGATGTGGCGCGCGTGGGTCTGGGTGATGAATACCGGCGCGTCGTCGTTGCGCCGGTCGAGCAGTTTGAGCAGGTGAAAACCGCTGGGGCTGCGCAAAATCCCGGTCAACTGACCCGGCTGCAGGGGTGCCAGCGCATCAGCAAACAGGGCGGGCAATTCGTTGCGCGGGCGCCAGCCGATCATCCCGCCCTGCAGCGCGTCGCGCGCATCCGAGTAGCCTGCGGCGATCTGCGCAAAGGTTGCCCCGTCGCGCAATTTCTGCAGCGCCTCTTCCGCGCGGTGCTGCAGGCTGCGCAAATTTTCGGCGGTCGCCTGTTCCGGCACCACAATCAGGATGTGCGCCAACTGCAGTTGTTCGCCCTGCTTGCCCTGCCGGGCCTGGTTGTCAAGGTAAGCCTCGATGTCGCTGTCGCTGATGAACAGCTTGCTGTCAACCTCGCGCTCGCGCAAACGCGAGGTCAGCATCTCGCCGCGAATTTCCTCGCGGAAGCGGGAATAGTCAATGCCGTCCGCTTCCAGTTTTTTGCGGAACGCCGCCAGCGAAGGAAAATTGTTCCGTTGCGCGATGCGTTGCAGGGCGCTTTCCAGCTGCGCCTCGTCCACTCTCACGCCGTTTTCCTTGGCAAACTGCAGCAACAGCTTTTCCTGGATCATCCGCTCCAGCATTTGCTTTTCCAAGATGCCGCTTTCCGGTAGCCGGGTGCCCTGTCTTTGCAGTTGTTGCACCACCGCCCGCATGCGCTGAGCCAGTTCGAGGCGGGTGATGATGTCGTCGTTGACCACCACCCGCACCGTGTCGAGCGGGACGGCTGCGGCCATCGCCGGCAAGGGGCCGGCACAAACCGCGCACAACAGCCCTATCAGGATTCTTTTGTTTGGCATGGTTCCTCAATCATCTGGAATTAGTGCAGCCCTTCAACCGGTGCGGCAGGGGATGGCGTTTTAAATACGGAATAGTTTGGCACGCTGTCGCGCAATGCCTTGAGCGGATCAGAACCGATCCGCACCAGATCGTTCAGTTCGAGTTGCAAAAATACGCCGGTGGTGCGTTCCAGGGTCGCGGTGGCAAAACTCTGCGCCACAAATCGCAGCGCCCAGCACGCGGCATTATACTCAAGCCCGGCAAGCGCTTCCAAATTACGGTTGTCACGCAGGGAATAGTTGAACCGCCCCACCCCGTGCCAGCGCCCGTACAGCGGCCATTGGGCGGACATATCGACCTGGCTCAGGGTTTGCCGGGTAAAGCGGTAACCCAGATTGAGTGCCTTGCCCGCCTCGGGATGGTAGCGGACGGCAAGGTTATAGTTTTGCACGTTGCTCTCGTTCGGGTTGTAACGCATCTGGCCGTCAAGCCGCAATGCGCGGGTCACCCGCCCTTCCAGGGTGCCCAGAATATCGGTGCGATTGCTGCTGTCGTTGGGTGTCACCAAATTCACCCTCGGCGTGTCGAGGAAAAAACGTTCCGCCACCGCCACGCGCAGTCTTTCCGTGCCATCGTCGGCGGCGATGGCACGCGAGGTAAGCGCCAGCGTGACCATGTCGGCGTCGCCCACCCGGTCGCTCCCCAGAAACCGGTTCTCGCTGAACATCTGGCCGAAAGTGAACGGCGCCTCGGCGGAATCGAAATTGGGTAACTGATCCTGGTTGCGGTAGGGAATGCGCACGTAATAAGCGCGCGGCTCCAGGGTTTGCGTATAGCCCGTCCCGAGGATGGAGTCGTTGCGTTCGAAGATCAGGCCGCTGTCGAGGCTGAAAATGGGAACTGCGCGCGAACTGTTCGGCAGCGAGCCGGCATTGTTTTCACCCAGCGCGTAATGGGTGTAGTGCACCCCCGCTTTCGGGGTCAGAAAATAGCCGGGTTGGCTGACCAACGGGTAAGCAACCGACGGGTACAACACCGTGCGCTGTCCGTTGACCAGTGTCGGGTGGCTGTAATCCACATATTCCCCGGCCAGCGCCATGTTCGCTCCCGCAACTGTCTCCCGCGCGGTCAGGTTCAGTTGCGGTAGCCGCCGGTAGGGCAGTGCAACCTTGGCCAGCGGATCCTGCAAAGTCTGGTAGCGCTGCACCCGGGCGGAGGCTTTCAGCCAACTGTCGTTGTAACTCAACACCCCCTCGCGCAGCAGGTTGACCTGCGAGCTGACACTGACTTCCTTGGCCAGATCGCGGTAATAGTTGTCGTCCGAGACACCGTTAAAATTGACCGCCGCCGAAAAACCGCGCCCCAGATTCTGGCTGTGGCGCCAGGCCAGATGAGTGCGATCGCGACCGGACAGACGGTCATTTTGCAGCACATCCGCCTCAATCTCGCCGCCATAATTTGCCCGCAGATAGCGAAATTCGTTGTTGAACTGGGTGCCGCGCTTGCGGATGACACGGGGTGAAAAGGTGGCATCCATATTCGGCGCGATGTTCCAGTAATAGGGAACGGTGATTTCGGCTCCGCCGGTATTGGTACTGCCGAGAATCGGCCCCAAAAACCCGGAGCGCCTGGCATCGTTCAGGGCAAAATCCATCCACGGCGTGTAGAGCAGCGGCACACCCATGAATTCGACCCGCGCATGGTGGGCAACCCCAACCTGGGTATTGCGATCAATATCCAGACGGCTCACCTTGAGCAGCCAGTCATCGTTGCCGGCCGGACAGGTCGTGTAAGTCGCCGAGTGAAACAGGTAGCGGTTGTTGCCCTGCATCTCCGCCTGCCGGGCATGACCGCGCGCCGCGTGCTCACCCAGCACAAATTCCGGCTGTTCCATCGTGCCGGTATCCGGCTCCAGCTCAAGCTGTAGCCGTGGACCGGTCACCTCCAGCGCTGATTGCTCCAGGCGCACGTTGCCGTCGGCGTAAACCTGTTGCCGGCCCGGCTCATAGATCAGGTGATCCGCGTTCACTACCCGGCCCGCCTGGCGCAGCTCGACCTCGCCGCGCGCTTCAATCCGTTCGCCCTGTTGCGTTTCCATCTCCTTCGCGCTCACAAAAGCCGCGCCTTCCTCGGAAGGCGGCAATTGTTGGAAGGTGCGATCCATCTTGAGCGGCAGGGTTTCAGCACGCGCCAGAAGAGGCGAAGCAAGCAAGATAGAGCAGGCGAGTAGACGCAGGCGGGGCATGGGCGGGCCGGATAGTTAAGGTGATAAAATCGCACAAAACCCCGATTAAGGCAATCCGATGCAGCGTCAACAACAGCTTACCGACTGGCTTTCCGGCCTCTACCCGAAACAGGAATTCAGCCTCGCACCGGCTTCAGCCGACGCCAGCTTTCGCCGCTATTTCCGTGCGACGTTTGCCGACCGCAGCACAAAAGTGGTGATGGATGCACCGCCGCAACACGAGGACTGCAAGCCCTTCCTGCACATCGGCAAGCTGTTCGAGGAGGCCGGCGCTCACGTGCCGCATGTGTACGCACAGGACCTGGCACAAGGCTTCCTGCTGCTATCCGATCTCGGCGACACAACTTACCTGCAAACCCTTGATGCGGGCAGCGCCTCCCGGCTTTACGGTGCCGCGACCGATGCCCTGGTCAGGATCCAGCTGGCCTCCAAGCCAGACGAATTGCCGCCCTACGATGAGGCGCTGCTGCGCCGCGAACTGAACCTGTTTCCCGAGTGGTACATCGCCAAACACCTCGGCGTGACGCTCACCGCAAAACAGCAGACCAAACTGGAACAAGTGTTCGACCGCATCCTCATGAATAGCCTCGCCCAGCCCAATGTGTATGTTCACCGCGATTACCATTCGCGCAATCTGATGAATATCGGGACACCTCTCTCTAACTCTCTCCCGCGAGCAGGAGAAAGAACAAACGAGAAAGACAATTTTCTTCTCTCGCCCGGTATCCTCGATTTCCAGGATGCGGTTTATGGCCCGATCACTTACGACCTCGCCTCGTTGTTCAAGGATGCCTACATCAAGTGGGAAGAAGCGGAGATCATCGACTGGCTGATCCGCTACTGGGAACAGGCGCGCAAGGCAGGGTTGCCGGTGCGCGCGGATTTCGGCGCGTTCTACCGCGACTACGAGATGATGGGCGTGCAACGCCACATCAAGGTATTGGGCATCTTCGCCCGCCTGTATCACCGCGACGGCAAGGACGGTTATCTTAAAGACATGCCGCTGGTCATGGAGTATCTGGTGAAGGCCTGCGAACGCTACATCGACCTCAAGCCCCTGCTGAACCTGCTTCTCGAATTGAACGCGCAGAAGGAGCGCACGCACTGATGCGCGCAATGATCCTGGCCGCCGGTCGCGGCGAGCGCATGCGGCCGCTCACCGACCACACGCCCAAACCGTTGTTGCCGGTCGGCGGCAAGCCGCTCATCGCGTGGCACATCGAACGGCTGGTGCGCGCCGGCATCACCGAGCTGGTCATCAATCACGCCCGTCTCGGCAAACAGATCGAGCAGGCGCTCGGCGACGGCAGCCGCTTCGGCGCGCGTATCCGCTATTCGGACGAAGGCACGGCACTGGAAACGGCGGGCGGCATCGCGTTCGCGCTGCCCCTGCTGGGAGACGCGCCATTTGCCGTCATCAACGGCGACATCTGGTGCGATTACGATTTTGCGCAACTGCCCGCGCTCGCCGCTGCGCTGCAGCAGCACGGCGACCTTGCCCATCTGGTGCTGGTGGACAATCCCGAGCACAATCCAAAGGGCGATTTTGCTCTGGCCGATGGCCGCGTGACCGACCGCGCGCCCAAGTTGACCTTCAGCGGCATCGGCCTGTACCAGCCCGCGTTATTCGTCGCCATCACGCGCGGCAGCAGGGCCCCGCTCGCGCCCTTGCTGCGCGCACAGATCGCCGCCGGCCGCGTCAGCGGCGAACATCATCGCGGACAATGGCTGGACATCGGCACGCCGGCGCGGCTGGATGAACTCGACAAGCAGTTGCGCACCACGCAGAATGCGCTCCATGTCTGATACCTCACCTTACTCCCCGCGCCGCGCCCGCCTGCTGCAACAGATGCAGCACGGCATCGCCGTCATTCCCACCGCGCCCGAAGCCGTGCGCAACGGCGATGCGCATTACGACTATCGCCACGATAGCCACTTTCATTATTTGAGCGGCTTTGCCGAGCCGGAAGCCGTGCTGGTGCTGATTGCAGGCGAGACGATGCAGTCCCTCCTGTTCTGCCGCGAGAAAAATCCGGAACGTGAAATATGGGATGGCTTCCGTTTTGGCCCCGATGCGGCCGCCGCACATTTTGGCTTTGATGCGGCGTACCCCATCGAGCAACTGGATGAGAAACTTACCGAACTGATGGGCAACCAGCCGACCCTGTTCTACCCGCTGGGTACGAATGCCGAATGGGATGCGCGCCTGCTCAAATTGCGCGAAGCGGTCAAAGCGAAATCCCGCAGCGGCATCCAGGCGCCCGCCGCACTGCGCGACATCCGCGCGCTCATCGACGAGATGCGCCTGATCAAGGATGGTCACGAGATTGACCTCATGCGCCGCGCCGCGCAGATCTCCTGCGGCGCGCATCGCCGCGCGATGCGCACCACCCGCCCCGGGCAATACGAATACGAAGTGGAGGCCGAGCTGTTGCACGAATTCTGCCGCGCAGGCGCGCGCCAGCCCGCCTATACCAGCATCGTCGCCGGCGGCGCCAATGCCTGCACCCTACATTACGTCGGCAACAACGCGCGCCTCAACGACGGCGATCTGCTGCTGATCGACGCCGGCTGCGAATTCGCCAGCTATGCCTCGGATATCACGCGCACCTTCCCGGTGAACGGCAAGTTCAGCCCCGCGCAGAAGGACGTGTACGAGATCGTGCTGGCCGCGCAGGCCGCCGCCATCGCCGCCGCCCGGCCCGGCAATCTGTGGGACGCGCCGCACGAAGCGGCTGTGCGCGTGCTGGCACAAGGCTTCGTCGATCTCAAACTGTGCGAGGGTTCGCTCGAAGCGGTGCTCGAAAGCGAAAGCTACAAACAGTTCTACATGCACCGCACCGGCCACTGGCTGGGCCTGGACGTGCACGATGTCGGCGAATACAAGCTCGGCGGCGCGTGGCGACCGCTTGTGCCCGGCGTGACGCTGACCGTCGAGCCCGGCTGCTACATCCGCCCCGCCGACAACGTGCCGCGCGAACTGTGGAACATCGGCATCCGCATCGAAGACGACATCCTCATCACCGCCAAGGGTTGCGAAGTGCTGACGCAGGAGGCGCCAAAGACCGTGCAGGAGATCGAGGAGGTGATGCGCCATGAATGAACGCTGTGATGTCGCCATCGTCGGCGGCGGCCCGGTCGGTGCCGCGCTGGCACTGGCGCTGCGCGGCAACGACCTGAAGGTGGTGTTGCTCGAAGCGCGCGAAGCCAAGATCAACACCACCGACCCGCGCGCGCTGGCGCTCGCTTACGGTTCGCGCCTGCTGTTGCAGCGCCTCGACGCATGGCCGGCGATCCCCAATGTCAGCGGCATCCGCGAAATCAAAGTCACCCAGAAAGGCAGTCGCGGACATACCACCCTGCGCGCCGAAGAACTGAACGTGCCGGAAATGGGTTACGTCCTGCCCTACACCGCGCTGCATGCCGCCTTGCAACAGGCATTGCACCAGTCCGACATCTGCTGCCTGTATGGCGCGGCGGTATCCGAACTGAACACGGCCCACGGTTGCGCCACCCTCACCTATCAGCATCAGGGCACGCAACACCAACTCGACGCGCGCCTGGCCGTCGTCGCCGACGGCGGCCAATTGCTGGAGGCCGCGCACCCGCCGCAGATCACCGACTATGGCCAGAGCGGCATCATCGCCCACGTCAATTGCTCGCAAACGCGGGCCGGCATGGCGTTCGAGCATTTCACCCCGCAAGGGCCGATGGCGCTGCTGCCTTATCTCGACGATTACGAACTGGTGCTGACCGCCGCGCACGAAAAGGCAGAGGAAATGCTGACTTGGGATGACGCGACCTTCCTTAACTTTCTGCAAAGCCATATCGGCGACCGTGTCGGTGCCTTTACCGCCATCGGCAAGCGCAGTTGCTTCCCGCTGCGCCTCAAGCGCGCGCCCGATCTCACCTTCCCCCACACCATCCTCATCGGCAATGCCGCGCAGACCCTGCATCCGGTCGCCG
>Ga0210025_1000353_pt1 | contig 63272 bp, 65 predicted proteins | sample CryGeyme20150102_FD_183989 | JGI IMG/M metagenome (GOLD analysis project Ga0210025, IMG submission 183989) | Groundwater microbial communities from Crystal Geyser aquifers in Utah, USA - Crystal Geyser metaG 2015-0102 (SPAdes) (version 2) | ecosystem: Environmental > Aquatic > Deep subsurface >... | reverse complement strand
GATGGAAAAAGTTCGATCTAGCTACGACCAATTAACTCAGTAAATGTGGTTTTTAAGATTCATTTTTCATTTTCTAAGGTTCTAAGTCCCCCACACCTGTCTTTATTTTAGCAAACTTTGAACCTGATGTTCTGACTTGCGGAGGGGTGTGTACCAAGTTAGAACCTGTTTCATTTCTGCAAATGTTGATCTAATACCTTATCTCCCTTAATAATCTCACTTTTATCTTCTCCAGTCGGAACAAATCTAAAAACAATAAATCTCGCCAGACCATTGCTTGAGTTAATAAATGTGTGTGGTGTGTTCTCAATTTCAATTAAATCACCTTTCTTAACAAGCTGATTCTGTTTGATACTCGCTTTATTTAGCCAGTGAGCTTCTATCTCTCCCTCAATAATAAATAATGTTTCGGATATATTTGAATGGTGATGCCATAGTTGAACTACTCCTGGCTTAACCTCGTTGTAGTGAACTTCATATTCTGGGAATAAGTAGTAATCAACCGAAGTACCTTCTTCTTTATCAACATGGATTGCTTGGTTTTGGGAGATTATTTTCATACCTAATACTCCAACTTTTTAATAAATCTCGTCGCATTAGTCTCAAAACCATATTTGCTATAAAAATTATGCGCTCTGCTTAATTCATTATCTGATTCTAAGTTAACCTTGGTGACTTTTTTTGATTGACACCATGAAAAGAAGACGTCCATTAACATTTTTGCATTATCATGACCCCTGCTGTTTTTTTTGACAAAGAATTCTTCAACTTCAGCGCGTACCTCACCGCTGCGCAACATTGGGCAGAGATAGCCTGTAATGATTCCAACAATTTTCGAATCCGAGTCGGTCAGTAGCAGAATACAGTAGTCGGAATCGCTCAGTAGCTTCTCAAAGATCTCTGCTCCACCTTCACGGGCTGTTTGTGATTCAGCTGGTTTACCAGTGATTTGTTCAATGCAGTCTGATCTAAATTCGTCAAGCAACTCTAAAACTGCGCTTTTGTCAGATTCTGTTGCGCTTCTAACTTTCATGGTCTTTATCTTAGCATCTCTGAGCGAGAGGTGAGTTTCTGGTTGTGAGAGTATTTGCGGAGGTGAAGGGATTCGAACCCTTGGACCGAAAACGGTCACGCTTTCCAAGCGTGTGCAATTGACCACTATGCGACACCTCCAGAGTGCTTATTGTAGCATTAGTAATTGGCAAAATAAGGAATCCTAATGTAGGATTAATAATTCTCCTAAGTAAGGAGAGATATTTCAGGTCTATAGATGCAAAAAATTGCAGTTCTAACACCAAGTATTGATAGATACAAGGATCTTTTCAAAGACTTTTATTTCCCCGAAATTAGTTTTATTTTCATTGGCACGAGCTCGAAAACACCAGTTCTAGAAGAGATTTCTAGAGTTGAAAAAATATTAACTTCCAATCAAAAAGATATAGATCTTGTCTTCGGTATGTCTGACAGACCGAGTCTCATTGCAGCTTTAATAAATGAGAAGTTCGGCCTGAAGGCAACAAGCTCGTCATCCATCCTAAAGATTCAGGATAAATTGATTTTTCTTAATCTTTCCAAGGAGTGGAATATTCCAATTCCTGAGTTTGTCAGCGTCCCAGCTGATGGAGACGCTCCAGTTTTGCCATTTAGTTACCCAGCTTTTGCTAAGCCATCGCGCGGTTCTCTATCAAAAAATGCGGAAAGAATAGACTCAGAAGAGGAGCTCGTTTCTTATAAGAAGAGTTTGCGAGACAATCAAATCATAATTATCCAGCCTTATATCTCGTCAGATCAATTTACAGCTGACTTTTGTGTATTGGACGGAAATATCAAGCTAGTGGCTATAACAAAGACTATTTACAATTCATCAAAGACGAGTTTCTACGAATTTGTTACTCCAGTTGAAGATGAGGACATGGCTCGAAAGGTGCAAAAAATCGCCGAATCGATTGTTAGCATGACCGGAATAGATAGAGCTTGTATAAATATTGAGTTTTTCTTAATGGATGATGGAAAAATTATCGTTATTGAATGTAACTCTCGTCCCTCGGCTCAATTTATCCAAATAATTAATTATGCAAAGAATATTAGCTACCTTAACTTGATTATTGAGACCTCACTTGGGAGGACTTGCGGAATGGCTCAGGGCAAAAGTAATCGAGAGGCTAGAATTCGAGTTTTTAGAAGAGATGAGGACGCCCTTGTATTAAAGGCGCCAAACGTTGAGAAAATTTTGAATTTAAAGAAGAAATATAATCTCCTGGACTTGGTTGTTTTGGCGAAAGAAGGTAAAAAACTTTCAGAGCAATCGCAAGATGCTTACACTTTTAGATATGGCTACGTGTCATTTGCAGGATCAGAAAGAGACCTCGATCTTATCTGGGAAGATCTGTGCTCAGACCTTGGGATAATATTTTCGTAATTTCCAGCTTAGTTAAACAAAGATAGGTACTCTTCATAACCCTCTTCAGCAAGTTTCTCTTTGGGAACAAATCTCAAGGCCGCGGAGTTTATGCAGTATCTCTCCCCTGTTGGCTCGACGCCCATACTTCCGTCAGTTGGTCCGTCTGGGAAGACGTGACCAAGGTGAGAGTTCGCCGTGGCACTTCTAATTTCGGTTCGCTCTGAGAACAGATTTTTATCAACTTTTTCAATTACACTCTTCTTATCAATTGGTTTTACAAAACTAGGCCAACCCGAATTTGAATCATATTTGTCAGTAGAGCTAAATAAGGGTTCGCCAGAGACAACGTCGACATAAATTCCGTCTTCCTTATTATCCCAATATTCATTCTTAAATGCTGGCTCAGTCGCCTCCTCTTGGGTGACTTTATACTGCATCTCGGTTAGTTTCGATTTTAAAATTGTCTGTCCCATATCTTCGTTCTCCTGATTAAGTTTTGTTTTTACTAAGATACTGGCAAAAATGAGAACGGCGATGGAACCTATGATTAGTGCTAATTTTGGGAAGTTGGTTGTCATTCAGATGATCTCTCCAGATCAGGAGCATTGTATCCTAATTCTTTAAAATCTCCCACTATATTCTTTAGAAAAAACTTGTAAAATTACCTTTCATACTGAGCTTAGAGAGAAATTGCTGAGCTTGGCAACTAATGAATCAAAACATTAAAACCCTTCTCATAGTTAACACAGGTTACGACCATAAAAGATTTATTTTCAAGCAGTTGAAGCGCAGAAAAGATCTCAGAATTGTTGTTCTAAACAAGGAAATCAATTGGGCCGCTCAATATGTGGATGAATGGATAATTGCAGACACATTTTCACATAGATTAGCTGTTGAAGCTGTGGTTAAGTATTCCCATAAAAATCGCATCGATGGAGTGATAACTTTCTGGGAGGATGACGTTCTTTTGACTTCCAAGATAGTAGATGAGCTTCATCTAACTGGCATTCCTCATCAGATCGCAATTAACTTGAGAAATAAGTTCAAGATGCGTGAATTTTGTGAAAGCATTGGTGTTGCGACGCCCAAACACACTTTGGTTAATTCTGAGGATGAATTGAAAGTAGCAGTGGAAAATTTTAAATTTCCAGTTGTGATTAAGCCAACCCTTGGTAGCATGAGCTCATACGTTGTTAAGGCGGAAGATTCTGATGAGGTGTTCCAAATCTGGAAGTATATAAGGCAGAATATTAATGTTCAGACGGAGTCTTCTCTGCATGACGGAATTCAGCTTTTGATGGAGGAGTTTATAGAGGGGGATGAGGTGGATGTTGATCTACTTATCCAAAATGGAAAGACCAAGTTTTGGTCAATTACAGACAATCTTTCGACTCAAGAGCCATACTTCATTGAATCTGGGATGATTTGCCCGTCCAATCTTCCAGACAGCCAACAAAAAGAGCTTCTTAGTATTGCTGAAAATGTTTTAGAGAGAGCTGGGGTTAGAGACGGCTGTATTCACTTTGAGGCTAAGTACTCTAAGACAGGTCCGGTTCCTATTGAAGTCAATTTGAGAATGGGTGGAGATGAAGTTTACTGGTTGCCGAAACAAGTTTGGCATGTAGACATGATCGACTCTGCCGTAAAAATCGCTCTGGGTGAGTATTTTCCCACAATTGTTAAGCCACAAGAACCGTTTTCATATATGGCTAGTACTAATTTTGTTTCTGAAAGATCAGCGATTTTGTCAAGTTATTCGGTGCCTGAATCTTGGCCCAAAGAGCTCAGAGTTGATCAATATTATTTTTATAAAGAAGTTGGCGATTCTGTTCTAGCGCCACCCGATGGCTTTGAGTATCTCGGTTGGATGACTGCCATGGGAGACAATCCAATTGATGCAAGTGAAAATTTAGAAGAGGCCAAGAAGCTAGTCCAGTTCGAAGTTATTCCATTTTCTAGTCTATCAGTCATTGGCAAGACAAAACGTTCGAGCAGATTTAAGTCAGCTAAAGTTTCACAGCAGTCGATCATGGGTGAGGCAAGATTGATAAAGCTCCGCGCATCTTCGAAGAAAAAACAAAGACAGCTGAATATTGGAATTGCTTGTAATAGAGTCGTCAACGGCGGAGACTCTGTGGAGAGTGAGATTGGAGCTGTTGGAACAACAATTGAGCAAACTCTAAATGAGATCGGCTACAAGACAACTTATGTAGACTTTAATAATCTTCCAGAAGCTATTTCTGTTCTACAGACACAGCCAATAGATTTAGTTTTTAATGTTGGTGAAAGAATAAATGGCTCAAGCTTATTGGAGCCACATATTGCTAGCATTTTGGATGCGATGCAGATTCCTTATACAGGTTCAAACCCCTTTACTTTAGGGTTTTGTATTGACAAAATTCGAGTTAAGAAGTTACTTACTTATCATCAAATTCCCACTGCTAAATGGGACTACATGTATGAAATGACAGACAAGCTTCGAACTGATTTTGTTTATCCTTTGATAGTAAAGCCAGGAAACTCTGACGACTCAATAGGGATAACTCAAGAATCAGTGGTGACTAATGAAAAAGAACTAAAGAGACAGCTTGAGTATATGTTGCATGAGCTCAAGAGGCCTGCTCTAATAGAGGAATACTTGCCGGGAGATGAATACGCAGTGTCAATTCTTGGAAATGAGAATGACGATTTGAGAGTCTTGCCTTTAGATAGAACCATATATGACAAATTCTCCCGGGATAGATGGCACATTTTAACGTTTGAAGATAAGTATGGAGAAGATATAAATCTTGATAACGATCCTACTTTGATAGTTGAGAGACCACCAAAAAATGTTAGTTCTAAGCTTATCAAGCTAATTTCTGAAATTTCTCTTGATACGTTTCTAATTCTTGGGGCCCATGATTATGGTCGAGTTGACGTTAAGTTAGACCAGTCGGGAAATCCTCACGTTTTAGAATTAAATCCCAATCCATCAATTAACAGAGGTCGTTGCGTGCCAGAAGTGGCTGAGATTGACGGCCTGAGCTATCCAGATTTTCTTGAAAAAATAATTTCTTTGGCTATTAATCGATATCGAGACGAGCGCCCATATGCTCATCTACAGCCCGTTATTAAGTAGGGCTTTGGGTCGCTAGAATCCCCTACTTCCTAAACTCTCTGTGAAGAACGCCCCCAACTACAAATAAGGTAAGGCCAAGAAGTCCTGTGGCCCAGATTCCCATTCTTGTAGAGAGTAAGTGCCAGGCGAAATTTCCGATTAGAACTGTGCCGATGGCGAAACTTATAATTGAAAAAGCTGTTTTTCTTTTAATGACTAACTCACGCAACTCTGGTTCAAACTTTTTGTTCTGAGCTCTAACCTTCTGACTGAAAGTTTTTTTTGTATAGAATATCGAGAAGGGCTTGCTGAATCTGAACATTAGTTACTAAGTCTTTATTTTTACCTTATTAGTATACTATCAGTTACTACTTGAGAATATATGAAATTGAAAAATGTTGCTTTATTTTTTTCACTGCTTCTCATCATCTCAGCCACATCTCTGTTTTTAATGTCTCGATTCGGTATTTTTGAAGCTGAGAAGCGGTATCCAGTTCAGATCGCCGAGACATCAGTTCCTGAATTAGTTGATGAAGTCCAAGAAGAAGAAAAGTTGGATCCTCTAAAAATTATTTTCGTAGGCGACATGCAGTTTGACCGCGACATACGCGTTTTAGCGGATAGAAGTCCGGATGGTTATGAAGCAGTCTTGGGACTTGAGTTGCAAAATTATTTGTCTGCCGCTGATATAGTGGTTGGCAATCTCGAGGGTCCGATCACAGATAATGAGTCTTTGTCGGTTGGTAGTGAGGTTGGTTCTACCAGAAACTATATTTTTACTTTCTCTCCTGAAATTATTCCTATCCTTAAAAAACATCATTTGGTGACGAATCTAGGAAATAATCACATAAATAATTTTGGTGAAGATGGTTTTAAGCAGACAGTTGATTTCTTAGATGGAGCTGGAATTGATTGGTTTGGTCAAGTGCCCTATTTTAAAGAAGAAAAGCAGTCACAGGTTTTTGTTTATAAAAATGAAAACATTTCCGTTGCATTTGTTAACTACAATCAGTTTTTAGGTCCTGGGCTGAATGCCGCTCTTGAAGATATTCGTTTATGGAAAACTCAGGCTGACTTGGTGTTCGTCTATACCCACTGGGGATTGGAGTATGAAACTGAAGCCAACGCTGTCATCCAAGCTCAGACTCAGAAAATGATGGTTGCCGGAGCAGACCTTATTATTGGATCACATCCTCACGTCATTCAACAGACCGAGAGCTTTGAGGGAAAACAGGTCTATTACAGTCTTGGTAATTTTATTTTCGATCAGTATTTTAGTGAGGAAGTTCAGACGGGATTAGTAGTTGAGGCTACAATTGATCCTATTTCAAAAGAGATTGTTTTGGACGAGAAGGAGGTGAAAATGTCCAGAGGGGTGACGACTTTAAAGTGATTTTTGATTTTTGGCGGAAGCGGCGGGATTCGAACCCGCGAACCGAAAAACGGTCAGATTTAGCAAACCTGTGCAATTGGCCACTATGCGACGCTTCCTAGTTGCTACTTGGGATTATACCAGCTATGTCTTGACTGTAGGGCCAGTGAGTTGCCAGTTGGTTATTTTTTCATTTTCATTGAGAATGGCGGCCGCGAAAAATGGCCACGGTCCTTCAGTAATTTGATCCCAACAATAATTTAAGTCATCAACAAGTTCATATCCGCTAGTCAAAACTTCGTCCTTATGAAGCCACATCAGGGAGCCCTCATCATTCTCTAATCCAAGGGGAACGTCCTTTGATTTCACTTCGATGACGAAAAAACACATTATCCAGTCTTCCAAATAACCCTCTTCAAGAGAAACAACGGCGGCTAAATGACAATCTTTAGGAGTTATGGCGTATCCGGTTTCTTCCTGGGTTTCTCTAATGGCGCAAGTGAGAAAGTTTTCTCCTAGCTCTAGCTTTCCACCGATGCCGTTTAGGCGACCGACATCAACGGAGTTGCCCTTTTTTGTTCTATGGATAAAAAGGTAATCTTCACCGTGGTGCAGAAAACAAGTTACTGATTTTTTTGTGATTCTCGGCATAATTATTCCCCAAATAGTACCACGAAGTAGCCATCCTGGTGCCTGACGCAGCTGGCAGTAAATTTGGGGTCTAGCTGTGCCTCCCTATGCCCCATGGTAGAGGAATCAAAACACCATTCGATAAGAGCCGTTCCTGTTTCAGCTACGAACGAATCCCCCGTTGTCATATTTTTACAGTTTTGATATGCCAGATTTTCGCCTATTCTTCCTCCTGGATACTGCTTGATGGCCTCAGGTAAGTTCTCAAGATTTTCAAAATCTTTTTTAAAACCTTCATGATGATCAAGACCGCCAAAGGCGACTTGGTCCTGGACTCTCTTTTCGGCATACTGGCACAACATGGGGTGCTCGATAAGTTGAGGAATGCCGTGGTCGTGACGATAGCGATTCAGAGCCTCTAGAACTTCGTTATCAGAAATGGGAGGAAAATTATATTCTGTACTCTGTGGAGCTAATGCCACTTTTTTCTTTGGTTCAGAAGCGAGCACAATAACGATAATGCCACTTTTGTCTGGATCATCCAGTTCATGAGTGCTAATGCCGATTAGCTTGTCCGCTGATGATTCCAGAAGCTCCCTTTGCCGATCATTGCTTAGCATGGCGTTAAAAGCAGCAAGATTTTCAAGAGGTCCAACGACGCTCAGATGCTTCACCTCGGGATAAAGGTAGCTGTTTTCCTTTACGGCTTTAGAGATGATATCTTCAAACTTAATTGAGTCATAGTTACTAACATTGGTAGCAATTTCATCTGTGATAATATCTGCAATGTTCACAAGGTCGGAGTTAAGATTGAGCGCTTCCAAATTTAATTCGGCTCGATGCGACTGAATCATAGTAAGGAGCTCTGAATCAGAAAGGTGGGGCTCGTACGCGGGGGTCGCTAGAAGCTTGGTAATTGCTGTTTTACCATCTCCGCTAACCTGAGGCTGAGTTTTTATTGGTAGCATTTTTGCTACATTTAATACAACTGGGGAAATCAGTTTGGGAATTGGAGATTCGGTTTCTATAAAAAAATAGGTTCCGAGAACGGTGAGAACACCCAATAGCATGGCCAGCATCCACAAGCGCCAGTTTAGTTTTGCGTTCATCCATCCTATTGTACCCGTGATTTTCGATTGTGTATAATAAGCCCGAATAAAACAAGAATATGAAACAAATTTCTTTAATTGCTTTAGTCATTACTTTGTTAATTTCGCTTTTCAGCTCCCAGACCGGGTCTGAACTCTCGAGCAATACGGTAGCCATCGCCCTGATGATTTTACTTCTGGTTCTTTTTTCCGAGCTCGGAGAGTTTAATTTTTGGGGTATTTCTGGTAAGAAAAAAGATCCAGATATAAAAAAACTTAATAAGGCCAAAGTTATTAGTGCAGACACAGCCGATCGACCCTCAACTTATAAACTAAATAAGGCTCAAACAGAGGATGTGCCAGACAACAATGAAAATATTTCAGAAAATATCCTAGCTCTTTCTTTTGAAATAGAGCGCCAGCTACGCGTGCTTCTACGTGGGTTAAGTCATGGAAAGATTGAAGGCGATTTATCTCCGACCACGGTCTTGAATGAACTCAGAGACCAGAAACTACTCACTGCTCAGGCAGTGACTGCGATTAAGACCATACGAGAAGTCAAAAACTTATTGGTTCATGGTAGAGGAAATGAGCTCACTGAAAAAACTCTTGCCGAAAGTTATGAGTTGGCTCGGAATATTTATGAACAGCTCAAGAATTGGCTTAACAAAGTTAGTTAAGCGTAGTGGCTAAGAGCTGAAGAAGCTAAAAGTTTTTCTAGGTTTAGAATACTGACTTTTCCACTTGAGTAATAAACGATATCTTCTTTTTTAAGCTTCATCATTTCTGCGCTCACGGTTTCGCGAGATAAACCAGCCATCATGCCAATTTTTTTGTGAGTTAGGGGAAAATTAATCGCAATCTCTTTAGAGTCTTCGTCTGTTTTTCCAAATTTCGATGCCATCAAAAATAAAATTGCAGCAATTTTTTGCTTAGCTCCTCCAAAAACCAATGATTCCATTCTTAGCATGCACTGTGTAGTCGCCTTGGCGAAATTGGTGAAGAAATAAGTGAGTATTTCTTGATCATTTAGAACCAAATTCAATGTCTCCTCAGCTGGGGCTAATTTAACGACAACATCTGTAAGGGCGATAAAATCATGCGCACAGTGTTTATTTTCCATGTAGGTGGTCATGGTGATAATGGCGCCCTCTTCATAAATCGCAAAAACAAACTCTTCTCCATCTGGGGTAGTGCCTCTTTGTTCTATGTATCCAGATACAATTAGGTACAGATGTGTTATTTCATCACCCGCTCGCATAATAGTCTCCTGAGGCTTGAAGCGAATCTCGCGCTTGTCAGCAAAAAGAGATTGTAATTTGGTTCTTGCAGAATTCATAAATTTATTCTAACAGATTCGTTAGATACATAACTCATGCATACTTGTGATGGCTATGACAACTTATTTGTCTTTATGATTACTGACTAATTTAAGAGTCTGAATTAGATTGCTCCAGTTAAGTAAAAATGAATGACGAGCACGCACTTACAGACTTAAATCCTTATAGCGAGCTGGGAATTAAAGAAATATCAAAAATTCTGAAGGAACACAAGCAGTTTCTTTGGTTGAACCCAAATACCTCCCACCTCTCTTTGCGGAACCCCTTTGATGAAATTGATGAAGAAGTTGAAGAGGAAGATTAGTTACGCTTAAATGAATTATTAAAAAAGACTTATCTATTTGTTGTCTAATGCTATAGAATCAAGGAGTGAATTTTTTAGGTCAGAAAGTTTCGGCACTCCAGACTTTCTTAGTGTTAATTTTAGTACTTTGCATTGGTCTTCTTTCAAACCATTTGTGGCATGGAGACGTGCTTATACACACTGATGTGGCTCGAGATTTACTATTGATAAGAGAAATGGTGGAAACAAAGCAGCTTTCCTTAATTGGTCCAAGGTCTAGTGTGCCCGGAATTTTTCATGGACCTTTGTGGTATTTTATAAGTCTTATTCCTTTTGTTATCGTTGGTGGTGATCCAGTGTTAATGGGATGGTTTTGGTGGTTAATAGGCGTTGCTTCGGTCGGCATATTTTGGTTTGTTATTCAAAAGGCTACTAAAAATACTACTGTCAGCTTACTAGCCGCAATTTGTTTTGCACTCATTGAGATTCCTACTTCAGCTGGACCAACAAATACCTACCTTGCTAATTTGCTTGCTTTTGTACCATTTTACTTCTGGTGGCAGTGGTACAAGAATCCAAGTCAGATACTTTCAATTTTAGGTTGGTTGACAATTGGATTGCTTGTCCAATTCCAGATGGCTTTTGCAGTGCCATTAGCTCTTCTTTGGTTACCAATTTTTATAGTGAAGAGTTACAAAGACAAACAACTTAAAAATATTTACACTGTATTATTTTTTGTTTTACCATTAGCAACATTCTTTCTCTTTGATCTTAGACATGATTGGCTACAGGTGAGATCTCTTCTTACTTATATGCAAACTAACTCAGTTTCAAATCAAACATTCGGATTGAAAATTATTGAGAGGGCTCGTCAGGCATTCTTGGCAGGAGGTAATGTTTTTCATATTGCTCCTTGGTTGAATGTTGCTGCGTTAATTTTCTTTGTTATAACGGTCTTTAAAAGTCAAAACAAGTCTGTTAAGTTAGAATGGCTCATGTTGGGCTATATATATTTTGGTTGGTGGATTGTAACCTTGGTATTTTCTGGAACGATATGGAGTTTTTATTATGATCCATTCATAACTATTTTTCTTCTTGTGATTTCAATCACCGCAAGTCATTCGAAACATGCCAAGTTGTTGTTCTTTTTCTTATGTGCTTGGCTTTTATTTAAATTCTCTGGTAATTTTAGTTACAAAGTTGACAGTTTTAACAGCTCTTCATGGGTGCTACTTTCAAGTATTGCAAGAGAAGCCCTTTCTGAGGCTGACACTGGCTATTTTTTGTACTCGCAAGACCAATTTGCCTATCCACTAAAATATGCATTTACATTTTATCAGCAGGAGCATCCAAAAATTAATGCTAGCGCTTACATGAAAAAACCACTGACTGTTCTAGTTAAGTCAGCTGACGATCCTCAAAATCCGTGGTCAACGTCAGGTTATTGGCAAACCGATAGGCTTGGAATTAGAACTGAGCCTGATGAAATTATAGATTATCCGCATGGCTACGTACTAGAAAAATATCACCTAGATCAAAAGACCATGTCTGAACCAGTAGATCCAAACTTGGTAACTGATTTGCATTTTAGATAATTACTTGAATTTTCGTATGAAAAATAAGCAAATAAAAATACATGCTTCTCTGATGATGCTTGTAATCATTGCAATCCTTTTTCGATATTGGTTGGTATCTGACAATCACATCTATTTTTGGTACGACCAGGCAAGAGACGCTCTCGTATCCCAGCAAATGATCTTTGACAAAGACATAAAAATACAGGGCCCATCGGCTAGTGGAACAAATGACACCATATATCATGGAGTTTTGTACTATTATATTTTGGGTCCTCTTTATGTTTTGTTTAATGGAGACCCATATTTTGTAGCTATAGCCTTTGGGACGATCAATGCTTTTGGTGTAGTTCTTATTTATTATTTGTCAAAATTAGTTTTTGCAAACAATCGGGCCGCGTTAATTGCAGCAGGTGTTTTAGCAATTAGTTTTGAGAACTCTGAGTACTCAACCTGGCTCTCCAATCCGATGATGGGACTAATTCCCGTTTTAATTTTCTTTATAAGCGTTTGGAAGGTATTTTATGAAGAGACAGATATCCGCTCGGTTTTTCCAGTTGTTTTAATGGGAATTTCTCTGGGAGTTATTGAGCAAAGTGCTTTCTATTCAGTATACTTCTTCGGCGTCATTTTATTGGGCATTATCTATGCATCACTAAGAAGAAAGAAGTCGATCTTCACTATTCTTAATTTAAAGGAATTGGCAGCCTTTATTTTTAGTTTTGGATTTGTTATTAGTAGTATGATTGTGAATCAATTATTACTTTACAAGGCAGGAATTTTTAATTCATCCAGCTTGGGAGAAGCTTTCGGAAGCTCGTCGGTATTGTTGAACCCACGCCTACTTGGCGATTTGTTCAGTACTTATTTTATCAAAATTGGTGAAACCCTAGCTCCAACAATGACTAAGGTTGGGTTAATCTTGTCGTTAATGATAATTTATGCGTTGTGCAAGAAAGCCTCTAAGCCTCAGCGTTGGTTCTTATTAAGCTGGATTTTTGCTCCGCTCTGGTTATTTGTGTTTCACTTTCGAAGTAGCCCCCATATGTTGCTTGGAATTGAGTATGTCTTGATAATCTCGCTCGCATTTCTGATAGAGTATCTTTTTCAAAATAAAAACAAGATAATGACGATAGTTGGGGCGATAGTTTTACTTTTGTATGGCTATCAGCAGTTTTCCGCAGTGAACCATATACGTTTTCAACAGACAAGTATTTTTACTTTTCAAAAAGGAGTAGTCTTAAAAAATTCGCTAAGTTTAATAGATAGATCATACCAATTGTCCGAGGGTGAGCCTTTTTCTATCTCTATTTGGGGGAGTCCGTACGAGTACTATATTTCATGGGCATATCTTTACGATTGGCATGGTAAAAAAGCATATGGATATGTGCCTTCATATTATGGAACAAGTCAGGTTGGCAAGTATGGTCCAGAATTATTAGAGCAAGTGGATAGTCCAGAGTCAAGGCACTTCTTAATTGAGGAGCCAGAGATTGTTTTGTTGGGTAATATTAAAGAAAACTTTTTGGGAAAACAGAATAGCCATACAGTGACTAAAACTACTGATATGACTAACTTAGAAGGTTTTGAGATGCATGGTGAATATAGACTACAGCCTAGAGTAAAAAAGACAGTTGATTAACTTTGTCCGATATTGGCGGAGAGACAGGGATTCGAACCCTGGGTATCTTGCGATACGGCGGTTTAGTAAACCGCTGCACTAGACCACTATGCGACCTCTCCTCTTCCCAGATTCTGGGACAGGTGTATTGTACGACATTAATGCCCCTTGTTTATTTAGGAGTTTTCTCTTTTAGCCACCTGATGAGCAACTTTTCTCTAGGATAAAATTGTTCAGGTGCGAGTTCCTCCAAGTCGCATGCTTTATCGTCAGCTTTTATGAGGATGAGTAGCTCATAAGAAATATCACCAACCGCATCAATAAATCGATTCCAAATTATATTTTCTTTGGTTGGTTTGTGAAGTGATTGAGCGATGACTTCGGAGACAAACCCATGATGAAGAACAATTCTTTCGACATATTCTTGGCACTTATTGTCGAGCAAAAAAAGTTCAGAGAAGTTTTTTACCATGCCGGCAGCAAGATGTTCGTGGCCAGGGCAGTTGGCGTTTCCATTGTCAGCGGTTATCAGAGTTTCTTTTTTGGCGATATCGTGAAGTAAAGTTGCAATTTTTAGAATACTGAGTCGGGTGTAATTGCCAATTCTCTGATCTAAATATGTGTAAACTTTAGGAGAAATATTTCTTAGTTCTTTCTCCAAGTTTTCGTACACCCTTACAACATGTTCAAAGACATCTTGATGATTGTGCCAGAGGCTATTCTCAACGGTTCCTTCTAAGTCATAATATTCAGGGAAATCTCTTTTGTATTCACCGCTACTGAGTCTTTTGGCAGTAACCTGTGATATATCTATTGTTGCCATATATCTAGAGTATACTAGCATTTTGTGAACAGTCATGAGCTTATTTAAAAATTCGAAACTATATTTCTCGCTTTTATATTTGTTTCTTGCTACCATATTTATTTTCCACTATTTTGTCTCGGGTCAAGCTGTTTATGGCGATGGAATTGGTTATTATTCATATCTCCATTCTTGGTACTTTGATGCTGATGCAAATTTTACAAATGAATACAAACATATATATAGCTATGAAAACAACAATTCTCTTAGCCCAATAGTCTCTGGCTCAGTCCAAATTGTGGGTTCAAACAGTAAGGGAGATGCTCTTAATCATTTTTCTCCAGGAATGGCCATTCTTCTCCTGCCTTTTTACGTTTTGGCAGATGGTGCAACTAACCTTGCCAATTTTTTTGGCGCTTCTCTCCCACGACATGGGTACTCAAATATTTATCAAATTATTGTTGGTGTGGGTGCTATTTCCTATACCTTGATAGCCATTTGGATAAGCGAACAACTTCTAGGTTTGTTTTCATTGAGTAAAAGAATGAGTAGGTTTTCTGTATTAACATTTATTTTTAACTCTAACCTCATCTACTACCTAGCATTTGACACAATAAATTCTCACTTTGCTTCTTTCTTCTTGTCGACGCTCTTCTTCTGGTATTATTTCAAAAATAGAACCCGTTTTTCATTTGTGAAGTACTTAAGGTTGGGAGCTATTGTTGGATTATTGTTTTTAACAAGACCTCAAGATATTTTAATATCCCTCGTTGTATTTGTTGATATTCTTCTAATGCTAAAAAATACCAAAATTACTTTGAGGCAGTTCTTTTTAGGAGTTTCTATTTTTATGCTACCGCTGATCACAAGCATTATTATTCTTATTTCTCAATGGGTATCGCTGTTTGACACTGTCAGTTCTCATCCATATTTCTCTTGGATGACTAGCCAAAGCTCTCTGTCGATGAATTTTTATAGCTCTCTGTTAGATATAACGAACGGATTATTTTTTCGTACACCCATAATACTAATCTGTTTTTGTTTCTATATATACTTACTTCTGAAAAGAAAAGTGGACGAGAGAATTGTCTTGATGTCAATATTTATTTTTGTACAACATATTCTAATTTCATTTCAGGGCGGTTGGCAAGCTGCGGCGTACGGAGGGAGAATGTATATTTCTACATATCCTTTTTTTATTATCCTTCTTAGTGAATTACTTAGTTATTTGCAAAAAAAATACTCCAGGAAAGCAGCCATAATTTTCGCAACCCTATTTATTTCTTTAAATATTATTTCAGCCTTTAGTTTTGTTTTATTTGAAAAAGAAGCAAGCGGAGGTCGTTTCGGGACAGAAGAACACACTTCAAGAAAAATACAGCTCCTAATTAAATCAGGTATGGACTGGCAAAGATGAAGCCAATGTAGCAAACATAAAAAGACAAAAACATCAAACCTTGCCATCTCTCAAGCACGTGTTTTTTGCCAATAAACAAGAAGATAAACAATAAGAAGCTTGCAAAAATATTAAGGTAAAGACTCGGGTTGCTACTGGTATCAACTGGAATTGGTCTTACGATAGAACTAACTCCTAAAATCCAAAAAATGTTAAAAATATTGGAGCCAATAATTCCACCAATAGCCATGTCCGCCTGTTTTTTTATTGATGCCACGATTGTGGCAGCAAGCTCTGGGAGAGATGTTCCAATGGCGACAATAGTTAGGCCAATAGCTGACTGACTGATGCCCATTAGTGTTGCAATTCTAACTGCCCCATCAACAATCCATTGACCGCCAATTGTTAATCCAGCCAGGCCGACAACGACCATGAGTATCGATTTTGGAAGACTAAGCTTGCTTACTTCGCTACTTGGGTCTGGAGCACTTTTAGCGATTCCAAAGGTGTAAATGAGAAAAATCGCAAAAAAAGCAATCAGCGACCAGCCATCTGTCCTAGAAATGAATGACGCCTTTGTCCCATCTAGAAAGACATCGCTTACGAGGACCATCAGTAAAACAGCTCCTAGTAAGTTGAAGGGAATTTCTTTCCAGACTGTTGAGATCTTTATTTTTAGGGGTCTAATGATTGCGGCTATACCTAAAATAAGTAGGACATTGGCGAGATTACTTCCTACAATATTTCCTAGAGCTAGTTCGGTGTTACCGTGAAAACTTGAGATTAAATTCACTGCTAGCTCTGGCGCACTTGTTCCAAATGCAACAATGGTTAATCCAATCACAATGTCAGAAATATTAAATCTTTTTGCAATTGCTGAGGCGCCATCAATGAGATAGCTAGCACCTTTAATGAGAAAGATAAATCCGATTACAAAGAGAATGTAAGTTAGCATGAGCTAACCATCATACCCTTTAATTAGTTCTATTAAACTAGCTGGTAGGCTCATTTCATTTTTAGTTAACACTTCTTTAAGGGTCAACCATTCAAAGCCAGAAAAGCTTTCGTCTGCGGGATTCTTAGTTGTATCAATTATAATTTCCCCAGCTGGTTCACACGAAAAAGTGTGACAAATTACTTGAGTTTTACTATTTGGTGAGTAAAAAAACCAAACTCCCACAGATTTTAAATTATTAATTTCAACGTCTATTTCTTCGCGCACTTCTCTCTTCAGAGCCTCTTCTGGAGTTTCTCCATACTCTATTTTTCCTCCTGGGAGATCCCAGTAGAAATTCTCATCGACTTTCGCTTTGAGAAACAGGACTTTTCCTTCATTAAAGAGCAGAGCTTTTACTGATGAAATGACTGGTGGCATAAGTTATTTAAGTTCGCTCTCGATCCACTTTAAATATTTTTCATTCGGATCTACATCAATTTTGATAATGCAAGGTGTATCGAATGGATGAATTTTGGTTACCACTTCTCTCACCTCTTCGGCATTTTCTTGAGTGGTTTTTATAATCAATACAAATTCATCTCCTTCGACAATTTCGCCTTTCCACCAATACATGGAACTTATTGGGAAAATATTTGCGCACCCAATCATTCGCTTCTTAAGTAAGTGCTTGGCAATTTTCTTTGCTTCAACAATAGATTCGTTTGTTATATATATAAAGACAAGTTTGCTCATAATTGAATTCTTTTTAGGACGTGCAAGGTGACCGCGGTTGTTAGTATTCCTAATATTGTAGTTGAAATTGTAACAAATGACCAATAGTCATGGGCTGTAGTCAATCCCATTAGGTGGAACAAGTGGATTAGTTCATCTAAGAATAAGCCTAGGCCAATAGCGGCAATGGCTTTTGAGATTTTCTTCGGTAATAAAATTGAAATTATCATTAACAATACTCCGGTGTACATGTGATGCCAGCTGTCATAAATGAACAGCTCCATCGGTGCCGAGCTCCAAGAAAAATATAAAACCAACCTAGTAATGATGATAGTGAAAAAAGTTATGCTCAGAAATTTTTTTGATGACATTATTTTTATCTCCTAATTCTAACATTGTCCCAACAATTATTGACAATTGGCAGTCAGAGTGTTAGTCTGCTAATAGTATTAAGTATTAACAAGAAAGGCTATATGTCAAACTTAGTCCCATTCGGTTCGATGCTTAGCACATTGAATCGCTGGCCAAGTATTTGGGATGATGAAGATTTTCAACTTCTCTCCAGCTCTCAAAATAATCTTGATGTCTATGAGACAAAAAACGAGGTTGTCGTAAAGGCAAGCGTCGCTGGGGTTAACGAAGATGACATCGACGTAACTTTTGAAAGAGGAGTCCTTTGGATTCAGGGAAAGTCTGAGCAGGAAAAAAAGGATGAGGAGAAGTATTACAGCAAGTCGTCTTGGAGCTACTCCTACAAAGTGGCGGTTCCTGGCTTAATAGATCACTCCAAGGAACCTGAGCTAACCGTTAAGAATGGCGTGCTTAAGATTGTCTTTGCTAAGTCTGAGGCCTCGAAACCAAAGAAGCTTAGCATAAAGAAAAAGTAGCCACAGAAACTAGAGCTCTCTAGCGTCGTAGGCCCAGTGTAGGACGGCTTGTCGCTGTCTCTTTCGACACTGCCAGTCTCCGACAAGGCAGTTTTTTTGTATCTGGGAGACGTGTCTTCTGAAGTTTTTCCATCTTTTTATTTGTCTCTCGTCATCTGAGTGTCTTCTGCCCATGTAGTATCTGCAGTACCATTGGAACCAGCCACGAGGATCGTCTGGATGAATCCAGCCCTTCTCTTTCCAAACTAAAAGAGGCTGACTGGCGTCCACCTTAAAGAAATTTAGATCTTTGCTATGGCCCGGTTGGCCTTCAGGATGAAGTTTGGCTTTTATGAACCAATCTTTTGGGAACTCTTCTCCGCAGTCTCTTAAGTATCTACCACCAAAAACTCCAAGCTCCAGCATCTCCTTGGGAGTGAGCTCTGGTTTGAATTCAGGATCGAAATTTTTACCGACCTCTTCAGTTAGTTCGTATGAATACCCTGACTGCATCTTGTCTTCGACGTGGACAGTTCGTTTCATTTTTTTTCAGTGTTTAGAAAAGGGATCAAAACGCTCGTGGATTTTTTGTATTCTTGGTAGCCTTTGTCTTTGCCCCACTTTCTCTCCGCAGACTTTTCTAATAGCGGTATACCGCTAACAAAGCCAATCAAAAGCGCTATATATAGTGGCCCAAGAATGCCTATTGCTGCCTGGGTGGTCGACAAACCAAAAATTGTGAAGATATAAACCCCAATCCAGAGAAGAATCTCGCCAAAATAATTCGGATGACGAGAGTATTTCCAAAGTCCGGTGTTCACCCACTTTCCCTTATTTCTTGGGTCATTGATAAAATCATATTTCTGCTTATCGGAGAATGCTTCAATTGTTAGACCTATCAGCCAAATAATAGCTCCAACATAGGCGATAGCCGGCAAGCTTCTGACATCATTTCCGAAAAATAAATTGCTAGGAAGCAAAACTACCCAGACAGTAACTCCTTGGATTAGCCAAAAGGCCGCAAAAGACCAAAACTTTTCTCGCTTGTCATCGAAGCGTTTGTCTTTGCCAATTTTTCTAATTCTGGAAAGTAAGTAGGCACCTAAACGAATAGCCCAAGCGAAAATCATAAGGGCAAGAATGAGAGATGGAAAAGTGATGGCGTGATTTATGAGGCCGAAAATGGCCAAGGCAATAAATGTTAGAGCATAGGAAATATCAGTCAGCTTATCCGTTTTAAAAAAGTAGGCAGGAAGAAACATGAGCATGTTCACGCCTACGGAAAATATGAAAGTGGAAATTAGTGTGTTCATAAAGAACATTTTAGCATTTTTACCAACCGAATTCGCTTTATTGTTGGTTTGTACTAGTTGGTTCAGTTTCATCCAACCCAGTAATAGTTTGCATTGGCACGACAGGTGCCTGAGGGGCAATGGGTTGTTGCACAGGCATGTTTACCGCTTGGGTTAAATCAGGAGCTGGCTTGGGTTGTTCATATGTTGGCACATAATTTACTTGTCCCCCATCAGGATCATTAATCCCTCCATCACTTGACGGCACCGGTCCATATTCATTTTCAACAGGATCGCCAGCCTTAATATATAGGAGAAGCAACCACAGCCATCCGATTAAAGGAATGAGTGACACTAGCAATGTCCAGCCACTTTTACCAATGTCGTGCAAGCGTCTTATGCTAACTGCGAGAGTAGGAAGCATTATTGCGAATGAGAAAACAAGACCTAAAAAACCAGCAGATCCGTTGTTGGAGAGTGTTCCATCCACTATTCCCAGAACTATACTAATCAGAAAGTTATACAAAACAAACATCCAGTATTCAGAGCGCGATGCTCTGCCAGAAAAGTCAGCGTATTTTTTTAAGACTGCTAGGTAATTGTCCATTTTGAGCCTCCAATTATTAGAGATATAGCAATGTCAGTATGGCATGTTTTTAGGAAGTTTAATAGATGAGGTGATTTTAGAGCTCTGACTTTGTTTCCTAAAATATTACTGAGTGCTAATTGATTAAGTAATTAATCGGTCACCTCCCCATTATTAAACTTAATACGAAATACCTGATGGACGAATTTGAAACTGAAGTTAAACGACTCCAGCATTTCACAGCCTCTGTGATTGATAAATATATTCCTCAATTTGAGTCAACACCAGATAACGATGGAAACGACGAGTTTTCTGAACTAAATACAACCCAAGCTGAAATTCTTAGAGAATATTTATTACACGTATTACAGTATTGGACTCCAGAGGAAAGGCTTAAGATATTACCTGGAGTAAAGTCAAAATTTATACTGAGGGATAGGATGATTCTGGCTGCTTGATATACATTACAAATTATGCAATCCTGCGTGAGTTAGGCACGATACTTTCCGAAACGGAAAAACGTTGGGAAACCAAATCAGAGGACTACATTGGGAAGACTGAGTCGTTGTGATACAATTTGACCAGTACATATATATCAATTGTATATAAAGACTAGATCACAAACTTCTTTTCAGAAGAAGCTAGCTTTTGACAGAAAAATATCGAAATATGCCAATACCACTAGAGAGTAGAGAGACTCGCAATCTTGATAAACAAAGCTACAATCGTATTCTTGAAGATAATCAACTCCAATGGACTCAATAAGCAACCCCGCATGCTCTGCATCGGGGTTGCTTATTCCATGTTTCAGGAAAGCCGTCCTACCGGCGGCAGAAATATTGAAAAAACTCTCCGACTGTAATTCCCGAAAAACCTTAGAACCAAACGCTTTTACCTTTAGCGATATTTTGGAGATTTTCACTAGTACAAGACTAATATGGCGTACTCATGGTTTTAGTGGAAAAATTAGCGTATGTCATCAGTCTATTTAAGCATAGTAGATGGGTCTTGGAGCAACCAAGAGCGTTTGGCGGAGAGGGTGGGATTCGAACCCACGGGACTCGGAGGAGTCACGGTTTTCGAAACCGTTGCAATTGGCCACTCTGCCACCTCTCCTAATTTTTCTTGAAAATATTGTGCGCCAAGCTGGATTCGAACCAGCGACCTTCAATTCCGCAAACTGATGCTCTATCCAACTGAGCTATTGGCGCATGTTATTAGGGGGTCTATTGTACCAAACTTCTGGTATTTTAACTCTCAATATCGATGGGGATTTTTTTGTGAAGCCACGAGGCCATTTTTTCGTATGGAGTGGCTTCTGGCTTTTCTTCGAGGAGAACTTCTCGAAGGATTAGTCTCATGGTGTCTTTGGGGATGTCGCCGAGTAGGAGTGAGAGATGAAAAGGAAAGCGACTGATCTCAATATTTACTAATTCTTGGCCATACTTATCAGTAAACCAAAATCTTCCCATCTCTTCCCAGTAATACATATTTTTCTCGACCTTAATGCCGTAGGTGGTGAGTTTATGGGTTACCTCTCCAGGCGGGATGGTAAATAAGACATAGATGAGAAAAGCAACCGCAAGGACAACGGCAATTGTTAGGAGCTGACCGGCGAAGAAAAAGATTAAGGAAAGGAACAAGGCGATCATGAAGATAGTAGTAAAAAATTGGCGATTATGTTTTTTGTACGGTCTCTCGGCTGATGTCCACTCAAAAAGCTCTTCTTCAGGCATGGGTCGCTGCATTCCAGGCACAAGTTCACTTTCTCGTGGTTTTCGTTGGGGTTGTTGAACGCCAACATCGGCGATTCTTGGCTCGGTTGGTCGAGAAGGTGTTGGTTGTTTTGGTTCTTCTTTCTCTGGTGTTTCGATAGGTCGAGTAGATCGAGCCATCTCAGCAGGTTGTGGAGGCACAGCGATGCTTGTTGGTGTTGACCCTGGGTCAGGACTATACATGTATTCAGTGTAGCATATTTACCAGGTCCAGATGGTATAATCTTTTTACTTTCAGCCTCAAGGAAGGGTGGCAGAGTGGTCAATTGCAACGGTCTTGAAAACCGTGACTTTTATGGTCCCGTGGGTTCGAATCCCTCCCCTTCCGCCAAAGTCCCTTGGTTGCTCCAAGACCCATCACCTATGCTCAAATAGGTTGATGACACCTACTAAATTTTCTACTCAAACCATTAGTATCTCCAATTAGTCCTGTAATGGTAAAAAACTCAGAAATATCGCTAAAGGTAAAAGTCGTTGGTTCTAAGGTTTTTTTAATAATGTTAGTTCCAAGGATTCTAAACCACCAATTGGATATTCACTAAATGGTATAAGAATATACTCTTTTTCATCTTCACCTTTTACATATAACTTACCATCATCTTTTTTATATATATTTGAAACAATTTTTCCATCTGGTTTTCGATGAAATTTACCTTTTAATACTGCCAGTTCAACTCTTGATTCAGGATCGTTGGGGTCTGGCATAAGCATCATAGCTAAAGTAGAACCTCCAAAAGTTTTAAATCCATATTTTTTGTTTTCTCCTACAACTTGTTCTGACCATCCATGAGTTCTTGTTAAATGAAAGGCTGCTAGCTGAATATCATCTGCGTGTGTCTGAAGTAAAAGGTATGCCAATGTTTTATATTGTTCTTCAATATGATCGTCACTAACGCCACTTCCAAAAACAGCTACTTGTCCAAAAGGAACTTCTTTGACATCTAAAGTAGCTTTAGTTGTTCTACTTCCTAATACATTTTCAAATGATACCAAAGCATTTTGTTTAAAACCTTTAATTTCTACACAATCAATATCTCCATTAGCACATTTAAAAATCTCTATAGCATTATCTAAAAATAATCTATTTGATTTAGGAGCATATTTTAAAGCTTTAATTATATTTGAACACTCTTCTTTATTTAGTTTCATTGGAACTAAATCAACTAAACCGATAAGTCCACTAATTGCCGTATCTTTTGCCGGTCTAGAAGTAACTTCTTTTAGGTTTGAAACTTCTATTAAGCTTTCTCTTGCTAAATTAATTAATAACTCAACTGGGTCTTCATTTACTTCTATACCTATTTCTCTTTTTTTAAGAAGTTCTTTAAATTTATTAACATAATTTTTAGTGAGAGTTTTTTTAAATAAGGTTGCTGTTTGACAATCTCCAGCTACAGCTAATGCAGGACCACCTGTTATGATCTCACACTTTTGACAATTATCTTTATAAAAAGGTTTTCCAGAAATTGGTTTATGGGTTACTCTCGTGTCAGTTGCAATACAAACTCCTGACCAAGTTCTACATCCTGCTATTAAAGTCATAGCATGATTATAGCTCTAGTTTTCTAAATTATATTCAATTGTCTATCTTTCAACTCAAATTTAGTTTTCACTCCCTTCAGAATTTTCAGTCTTTCTTCCGGAGTTCCGTATTGTAGAACGTGTAATAAATATTCTCTTAAAATTTCAGTCTGAGTTGTATTTAGCTCCGAGAATTCATTACTTCCACTGTTGTGCGGAGTTGATTGAAATTGTGGAGTAAATTTATCAATTACTGTCGCTTTAAAGTGTTGCAGACGTTTTACTTCTTCTCCAAATTCTTCCGAGAGATATTTCGCGTTCAGCTTAATATTAGGTAGATGTTCAATTAACTGCTTAATTAATTCTCGCTCAGTAATATACGGTTCCTTGCAACTATATTTTTTAATGCGATTGCAGTGGTAATAAATATGAGTGTTAACTTTATTTGCCTTCGTTCTTCTATATTTAATTTCAGCTGTCACACTTCCTCCGCATGATCCACATTTACATATTTTCTTAAATGGGAATAATTGTTTATTCCATTGCTTCGGTGCTACTTGTAGTTGTATCTGAACTTTTTCAAATAAAGTTTTGGTGATAATAGTTTTGTGAGTTCCCTTGTACCAGTTATCTCCGTACTTAAATTCTCCATAATAAAATGGATTTTGTAGTGCCACATAGACTTTGCTTAAAGCTAATTTACATCCGCTTTTAGTTGTAAATCCGATATCATCAAGCCACTTCTTAACCATCCTTCCTGAGTATCCTTGATTAGCAACCTTGTTAAACATTTCTTTAATTACTGGAGCTCGCTCTTTATCTTGTTCTACAGTTGAAATTCTATTAGCTTTTAACACGTTGTTATATCCAATTGGTGCAAGTCCTGGCCTAATTCCAAACTCGCATTTATTTCTCAGACCTCTTTTAACATTCACACCTCGGTTGTCATTTTCTAGCTTTGCTTGTGAGCAAAGAATCATTAATAAAAACTTTTCATTAGGATTATTAGTAAACGACTGTGAGTAGGTTTTTATATGAGAGAGTTTTCCTTGATCCATTAAATCTACTATTCTCCCCAAATCTCCAGCATTACGACTCAATCTGTCAGGGGCCCATGTAAGTATTGCATTGAATTTTCCCTCATGAAGTCTGTTTAAGAGAGTATTAAATTCAGGTCTTTGTCCAGATTCTTTCGCAGAATGGCTTTCAGTAATGGTTTCAACAACATAAATTTTTTCCCGTTTGGCAATCTTAAGCATTTCAGAAATCTGACCATCTATGCTCATGGCTTGTCGTTCATCTGACTCTGATGATTTGCGTGCATATAGGCAATATTTTATTTCGTCTGACATATTTTTCCTTTCATCAAGGACACAAGGTACCGCGATTCTGCTTGAAGTCTAGTTGTGAAATAAGAGCAGATTACTAACATTTTTCTATTTCTTTTTTAAGTTTTTTACTGTGTTTGAAAAATTTATCAATAAGATCTCTATCGCCTGTAATTAGGTAATGGTAAAAATAGTATTCACAACGTTTAATGAGTTTGAGAATTTTGTCCTTGTTCATATGAGGACAAGGTATCGCTAAAAAATGACAAGTCTAGCCGAGAAAATACTAACTATTTTCTTCAATTAGTTCAGTATCTTCATGAGTAATTGTGCCGATCTCACCCATAAAATGAAAATTAACTAAACCATGCTCATAAGCACTAATTAAATACTCTGAATTCTTCTTAATTTTATTTTTCAAAAATTTTTTATTCTTCCGTTGCAGAAAACCCCAGCTTTTTAAAGCTGGGGATGAATGGCGGCTTTTAGCTGGAGGGTAAAAACGCATATCTAGTATACTTGTGGCATGAGTTTGAAATATTGGACAGGTAGCCATACAAAACATAGATTGAGATATCATTTGGTATGGATACCAAAGTATCGGAAGAGAGTCTTGAGAGGCAAAATATCAAAGAGGTTGAAGACATTGTTTTATGAGGCTTGCCAGGTAAATAGATGGTGGATAGATGAAATAAAGATCTTGGAAGATCACGTTCATATGTTGATACAGATAAAGCCGAATGAGAGTGTAGCTGAGGTAGTTCAAAGACTAAAAGGTGGAAGTAGCAGAATCATAAGGAAAGAATATCCAGAATTGGAAGACTTTTTATGGGGAGATAGCTTTTGGGCAGATGGGTATTTTGCCGAGACAGTAGGACAAGTGAATGAAGGAGTAATTAAGAACTATATTAAGAATCAACATGCAACAAGTATTGATGGCTTTTAGCCATCATGCATGAAGCTCCGGCTTTTAAGCCGGAGAGATTGTTCACTGGAATTTGCCATAAAAAATGAACCTAATACAAAAAATAATCCAACTATTAATCGTACGAAGTCTAGAGAAAACAATCCAGTGATAGCAACAAAGATTCCAAAAATTAAAGTATAACTTTTAATTGATGACTTCTTTCTTAATTCTTTATCTGTAAAAACAAGTTTTAAATCATCTTTTGTTATTTTTTTCTTATAAACAGGAAAGGCTTTATTTTTGTTAAGTTTTTCTACTAAATCGTTAAGTGCAATTTGTTTTTTCATATCATCACCAATTATAGACTAAATCATATCACTAGTATTTTGCGATAAAGTTTTAAATAGTGAGACCAACTTCTCAGTATCAACATCTGCCAAGTCCCATTTCGCAACAATTCCATATTTAGATTCACCTGATAGTGGATTGGTTGGAATTTTAATTACTGATTTAATTGCCTCTAAAATTTCTGATTGCCTATCTAGATTATTACACCAAAAGTCTAAGTGCTTACTTGGTTGCCCATTATTTACTCCAGTTGCCACTGTTAACGAGTTTCTTTCATTACTATCAAATGAATAATAGAAATTAATATTTTTAGGAGTTTTTCTACTAGATAGACCTGATGCTACAATTTCTCCTGAGGATATTTTTCCACTAAGTGAGATGATTTCTTGAATAACTCTCTGAATTTTTGGTTCAAATGCTTCAACAAATTCTTCATCTGAGATAACTACAGTATTGAGTTTTTTACTAGCAACATCCTTTTTTACTTCTGCTCCAAATAACTTGGGGATCATGATTTCAAAACTATCATGTTGATAATATTCAAGCTCAACTCCATAAATATCAAATTTACTATTTTGGTTCATGTAGAGAATTAAGTCTTTTAGTTGGTCATGTAGATTATCCATGAGAACTACAAACTTGAAGTTACCCTCACTAAGATTGTGTTTCATTCTTTCTAAAACTATCTGCACCTCTTCATCATCAAGACCATAATACTCACTGACCTTATCAGTCACTGATTGACCAAATTGTTTCTGAACGTGCTTGTTTAATTTGAGTAGAAAATCATCGAAATCTGACTGCGATTTCCAAAGCGATGCTCCATAATCTAAAACCTGAGCAACAACTGTTCTTTTATCTGGATTTTTATACAATTTAGTTTCAACTAAGTAAATCTCTCCATCGCGATCTATACCAACTGCATCAATGGGACCGCTATTTGTTCCAAATTCACGAGCTAGAATCAAAAGTTGAATATCATCTTTAATGTCATAAAGTGGAATACTCTCTGGGTTGTCATAGATATATTCTTGCAATCTATTTTCTAAACCAAAGCTAAGCTTGTCTAATTTAGTAGCATTTTTTCCATTTTGTGAGACGATGATTGGCATATTTTTGTTCTTTCTTCCTGATCAAATGATAAGCTAGAGTTAGCAATAAATCAAGGCCAATACCAGAGGTAATTGCTAACTCTCACTTAGTGGAGTAATCAGATGTTTTCCAGAACAATGGGAAGCATGAGGAAAAACGCCAAACTTCCCAAAGTTTTGGGTAAGAAGGTACAACGCCAGCGTAAAAAGATCGGTCTCTCACAAGAAGCAGTTGCAGATAAAGTGGGCATTAGTCGTGCTTATATGGGTTATATTGAGCAAGGTCGAAATATCCCTTCACTAGAAGTGCTAGAAAAAGTTGCCAAGGTACTAAAAGTTAAACTCAACGAACTTCTTTAGTCCCAACCCTCAGGATCATTCTCTAGTGTTCTTAAATTAAACTTTTCACTCCTTCTTCTACCCAGTAACGGATCAAAATCATAAAGATTATTAACGAAATGAACTCTAACTACCTCAGATTGTAATGAGTTAGGAGTTGTTCCATTCTTGGCGTATTCCATGATTTGCAGAACAAGTAAAGTAAAGGCATCCATTAAATCGTCATGAGACTCTGTACCAAAATTAACCATCTGATTTACTAGCTCAGTTGAAGCATCTTTGGGAAAATGAATCTGGCCTCGTCTTATCCAATATGCCACTGCTGCTAATCGCTCTAACTTGTTAAGATTGCCAACTTGCACATCATGAGCATCAATACCTTCATGTAACAACTGCTGTGTTAAAGATTGTTGATAGCTAGTACTTTCAATGAATAAATGAGTTTGTGGATACACTTTTTTAAAGTCCATTAAAAAATCAATGGTTTCTCTAAAATTAAATCTTTCATTAGTGGGATTGCGGTCAATGAAGACGTGATACTCATCGTTATGTCTATAAACAGAACCAGACACAACAGCGGTATAGTCAGCTTTATCATTTTTACTAATAGCCAAATCAACTCCAGCCGCTCTGAATTGAAAATATGGTTCCCAGCCAGTGGGAATATCGTCATACCATCTAATATCTTCATAACGAACCAGCTGATCTTCATCGGCTACTACCTTCAGCAGATACTCACGTGCCCAAATTCGATCATCGGCAATCTTAGCTTTTTCCTGATTAATACTTTCTAGTGTGGGATACATTTCCGGCCAAGCAATTTGACCATCATCATTAATCATTGGAACAAATAATTCTCTTCCATTTAAGTTCTTTGCTCTGATTGACTCTCTTAAATTTGCTAAAAGTGAATTGGGATGCAAATAGTTACCAATCATAATAATCTTGGTATTTTTATCTCCCAAAGGGGCAATCTCACTACTGTAAAGTTCTTGCATCCTTTTTCTACCTTCTTTAGTTTTAACTGAAGATGAGTCTTCCATATCATCACAAACAATAAAATCTGGTCGGTGTTGTTTGTAGCGAACTCCACGAATGCTTTGATCAATAGAAACAGCAGAAATTTTGGCTCCATAAATCGAGAACTCTAATGACATTGAGTTCCAAGTATTATTAGTTTCTTTAAATGGACCCAGATCACTTCTGAGCAACTCATTCACTTCAAGCTCTGCCTTGATGCTAGCCATATGGGATCGAGCCTGTTCTTGAGTCTGACAAACAATCAGCACATGTTTCTTAGCTTGAACTCCCATGATCATCCATAACGGAGCAATGGTTGTAAGCAGGGTTGATTTACCCGATCCTCTAAATGTAATTGCTACAGCAAAAGGACATTTCTCGTCTTCAGCAATTTGAAGCATGTCATATTGGAACTGAGCAAAACCACAGCTGAAGTAGTGTGGGAAGTAGATAGTAGAAAAATATAAAATACTTTCCCTTGTTAAGTTGGCTCTCATGTTTTGATCAGAAACTATAGTTTCTAATAGTTTTTCATTGATTAATTTATTTTTCATTTGATTTTCCTTTCATAATTAGTGAGGCATGTTTTAAAGCCTCTTGAATAAGTTCTTGTTGCTCCGAAGTGAGCGTTCCATCTTTTACTTTTGTGGTTACCTCAATTTTATTGCTGTAAGCAGAGTGGCGATGATTAAGCCAATAGAAAATAGCAGAGATATTGCGATCACGAATGGCTGATAATAATTGACTCTCTGCCATGTCATTTACTAGAGAAACACCTTCTACCAGAGCTTGATCTGCCTCTTTGGCGAATTCTTTATCTTCTTCCTTCCACCTATAAAATGTAGATCGTGCAATGCCTGTTTTCTCACAGGCTATTTGCACCACAGGAGTTTTCTTCAGCTGGTCGATCATCAACTGTCTATTTTGTTGAGTTCTATCTTGAAGATCATTTGACATGAGAATCCTTTCTGACACTAGCTTTAAATCCAGTGAGTTTCTCCCAGCGATTCACAATTACTTGACAGTATTCGGGCTCCAACTCAATTCCTATACACTTACGAAGCGTCTGATGAGCCGCCAATAGAGTTGTGCCACTACCTAAGAATGGGTCGTAGACTGTTTCTTCAATCTGCGTGCTATTTAGAATTAGCCTACGAATAAGAGAGATCGGCTTCATAGTGGCGTGATATTTACTCTTTTGTGGTTTAGGTGCATAGAGAACAGACTTATCCTGAGCCTTGTAAAACTTGTGAGTGCCAAACCAGCCAAAAGCTATTAATTCATGAGCAGGTAAATAATCCAATCTTGCCATAGTTGATTGGTTCTTCACCCACACCAACAACTGAGAGAACTTAAATCCAGACTGGATCATAGCTTCCCGTAGAGCGAAGATCATTTTGTCTGAGTTCCAACAATAGATTGAATTCTTCTTGGCTAGAGATGGTTTGACCGTTTCTAACCAGTCTTTAGTGAATTGAATATACTCTTTGTCAGACTGAAGATGGTCATTTACTAGTGGTTTATGAGCTGTGGGGTTCATAGATGACTGAGCTATTGTCACGCCATACGGAGGATCCGTTTGGATAGAATGAATAGTGTTTTCTCCAATCACTTTTTTTACAAACTCTGTATCTGTGCTACTTCCACATCCCAAAGTGTGCTCACCAAGTTGAAGGATCATGCCTTGTGTTATTTGCATAAGATTGCCTCCTTACCAGTTAAGTCTTTAAATCTTTGAACAATGACCTCGCAAAAAATTGGATCAATTTCCATTAAAAATGCTTGCCTATTCATTTGCTCACAAGCTACCAATGTTGAACCAGATCCACCAAATAAATCCAAGATCTTATCTTTGGATTTGCTACATCGCCTAAGAGGTTTTTCATGAAGTGTGACTGGCTTTTCAGTGGGTGTTAAATAACTTTGACCAGCTATTCTTTTAGCTAGCCAAATATCAAAAATATCCATAATGTCTGAGTGAGAACGATTGCCAGTAGATATTTCATTATTGAAAATTTCACTAAGTTTGGTTTCATTACTATTTAGATATGGATTCCCAAGTATTCCGTAAGTACACGGTTCGTATGACTTATTGAAACTTACATTAGGAGTAGGATTAAATGAATTCTTAACCCACAAACACACTCGTTGATTTTTTATCCCAAGTTTTTTATACAACTGTTGGATCAACCAAATATAAGATTGGTCAGAATAATAAAAAAAGTGAGCATCTTTTTTCACAACAGATACTGCGTTTTTAAGAGTGTTTTCTAAAAATATGCTGTACTCTTCATCTGACTTATTATCTTTAACTTTAGTACCTCCGTACTTTCCCTTGGTACCAACGCCTTTGTCATAGCTTAAATTTATGTTGTAGATAGGGTCCGAATAGACAACATCTATTTTATTTTTCCCAACTAACTTTTGAACGTCTTCTAATTTTGTGGAGTCGCCACACAAAAGAAAATGCTGACCTAGTTGAAACAAGTCGCCAGTTTTAATATCAGTCGTCTTAATTTTGGCTACTGCTTTTTGAGAATCAAATTGATCGTCCTCGGTTGAAAATTGTTCATCCCAAATTTGACTTAAATCCTGTTCATCAAATCCCACATCTAAGAGCAGAGATACATCGAATGTCTTTAGTAAGTCATAATCCCAAGAGCCTCCATTGACATTAAGTCTCAAGTTTAATTCTTTCTCTTTTTCTAAAGAAAGATCTAGATAAACAACAGGAACAGTTTTATAACCTATTTTTTTGGCTACTGTGTATCTTGCATGACCACCAACAATGATGTTTTTTCTTTCTAAAGAAGAATTTACTATCAAGGGATCTACTAAGGAGAATCTTTTTATACTCTCCGTGAGATCCTGTTCTTGCTTATCAGAAAGTTTCCTCGGATTATAGATCGAGGGATTGAGTAGATTGATATCTACCTCTGTTATTTTTATGTTAGGCATGTGGCCCCTTCTATCTTGAGGCCAACAAAAAAGCTGACACAAGATAATTAACCGTAAATTGGTTGACTATCTTGTATCAGCTGAGCTGATTTGCTTACTGGTCAAAGTAAGCGGTATCTTTAAAATTTACTTTTATACTAAACATAAGACTATCACTAGAAAATTAAGCTGTCAATAATGACGAGTATTGATATAGAAGCACATCAATACGCACATTGATAACCCAAAGTAAGCAGTTTCGAGCTATAATGGAACATACCAAATTTGCAATTTTTGAAAAATACCAGATGGAAAAAATTACTTTATCAAAATTAGAACAATATCTCTCCAAAGCAGCTTGGATTCTTAAAGGTCCAGTAGATGCAGCAGACTTCAAAGCATATATTTTCCCACTTCTTTTTTTTAAACGTATTTCTGATGTTTATGATGAAGAATATAAGATAGCATTGGATGAATCTGGCGGTGATGAAGAGTATGCTAATTTACCAGAGTTCCATAGATTTACTATTCCTGAAGGATGTCATTGGAAAGATGTTCGTGAGACTACTTCTAATGTCGGTCAAAAACTTCAATATGCCTTTCGTGAAATTGAGAAAGCCAACCAAAAACATTTGTTTGGTATTTTTGGGGATACTCAATGGAGTAATAAAGAAAAGTTGAGTGATGAATTACTTCTTAATTTATTAGAACATTTTTCTCAATATAATTTAGCAAATTCAAATGTTAATCCAGACATGCTTGGGCAATCTTATGAGTATCTCATCAAACATTTTGCTGATATCACTAATAAAAAGGCTGGTGAATTTTATACTCCACGTACAGTTGTAAAACTAATGGCTCAAATCCTTGATCCAAAAGAAGGCGATCGAATTTATGATCCAGCTTGTGGTACTGGAGGAATGTTACTTGAAGCTGTATCTCATGTTGAAAAAGAAAATAAAGATGCTCGTACTTTAAAACTTTATGGTCAAGAGAAAAATCTAACAACATCCGCCATTGCAAGAATGAACATGTTTTTACATGGCATTGAAGATTTCTCAATTGTTCGCGGTGATACTTTAAAAAATCCTGCTTTCTTTGACGGTGATAAGTTAGCAGTATTTAATTGTGTAGTTGCCAATCCACCTTTCTCTTTAAAAAAATGGGGTTCAAAAAGTTGGGAATCAGATCCATATGGTAGAAACCAATATGGATTGCCTTCAGACTCGAATGGAGATTTTGCCTGGGTTCAACACATGATTGCTTCAATGGATCCAATTACTGGCAGAATGGCAGTAGTTCTTCCTCATGGAGTACTTTTTAGAAAAGGTCAGGAAGGAAAAATTAGAGAAGCAATTCTTAAAGATGATTTACTGGAAGCCGTTATTGGCTTAGGAGATAATATTTTTTATGGAACTTCACTTGCCGCCTGTATTTTAGTTTTTAGAAAACAAAAACCACTTAACCGAAAAAGCAAAGTTTTATTTATTGATGCCAATGACCAAGTGCGTGTAGGACGAGCTCAAAATTATTTAGAAAAAGAACATATAGAAACAATTTTTAACTGGTATTTAAATTTTGAAGAGGTTGAAAACTACGTCCACATTGCAGACCAAAAAGAAATATCAGAAAATGACTTTAATTTAAATATTCCGCTATATGTCGAGAAAGAAATTGAAGATAATTTACCTTCTTTAGAAGAAGCGAAACTTGTTGTAAAAAATTCAGCAAATGAAGTTTGGGAAGCTGAAGAAGAATTTAAACAGCAGTTAAAGAAATTTGATTTAATATGATGACACAAAACCAACTAGAAAATTATCTTTGGGGAGCAGCTACTTTGCTTCGTGGCGTTATTGATGCTGGAGATTACAAACAATATATTTTCCCTCTCATTTTTTATAAAAGAATTTGTGATGTTTATGATGAGGAATATCAAGAAGCTCTTGAAGATTCAGGTAATGATTTAGAGTTTGCTACATTTGCCGAAAATCATCGCTTCGTTGTACCAAAAGAATTTCACTGGAGTAAGGTACGAGAAGTAACTTCAAGTGTAGGCATGGCTTTACAAAAAGCTATGCAAGAAATTGAAAAAGCTAATCCAGATGTCCTCTATGGAATTTTTGGTGATGCTCAATGGACTAATAAGCAACGTCTATCAGATGAAATTTTGCTTGATCTTATTGAACATTTTTCTAGCGAAAAACTTACTATTGAGAATGTCCCTGATGATAAGTTGGGTGATGCTTATGAATATCTAATTAAAAAATTTGCTGATGATAGTGGTCACACTGCAGCAGAGTTCTATACCAATCGCACAGTAGTGCAACTAATGACTCAACTCATGAATCCTCAACCAGGAGAAAGTGTCTATGATCCTACATGTGGTTCTGGAGGATTACTTCTAAATTGCGCACTAGAATTAAAAAGACAAGGCAAAGAATATCGCACTCTTAAATTATTTGGTCAGGAAATAAATTTAATGACTTCTTCTATTGCTAGAATGAACATGTTTTTGCATGGAATTGAGGACTTCTCCATTAAACGAGGAGATACTCTTAAGGAGCCACTTTTTGTCGAAAATGATAGATTAAAAAAATTTAATGTAATTTTAGCTAATCCACCTTACTCTATTAAACGATGGGATCGTAAGATGTTTGAGAGTGATCCTTATGGAAGAAATACATTAGGAACACCTCCACAGGGTTGTGCTGATTATGCTTTCCAGCAACATATTATTCAAAGTTTAGATAGAGAAAATGGAAGATCAGTGGTTCTTTGGCCTCATGGAGTTTTATTCCGAGATCAAGAAAAAGACATGCGAAAGAAGCTTATTGAAATGGATTTAGTTGAAGCTGTCATAGGTCTTGGTCCAAATCTTTTTTACAACTCACCAATGGAATCATGTTTATTAATTTGCAGAACAAACAAAAAACCTAATCAAAGAAATAAAATTTTATTTATTAATGCAGTAAATGATGTTAAAGCTGAAACTGGAACAAGCTATCTTAAAGATGAACATATTGAGAAGGTCAGCAATGCGTTTCATAACTATGAAGATGTTGATGGATTTGCAAAAGTTGTAAAAAATGAAGATATTGAATTGCAAAAACACAACTTAAACATCTCTCTTTATGTCTCTGGTAGAACAAATAATAATAAAGAAAGCTTTGATACTGATCTATTGCCATTAATTCAGGATTGGAGCAAATCATCAATTAAGCTTAAAAACAGTATTAAAGAATTAATTCATGAATAAACAACTTTTTAACAAAAACCACTGGAAAAAGTTCAATTTTGGCGACATTGTTCAAGAAGTAAGAATCGCTGAGCACAATCCAATTGAAAATGGTATTAAAAGATACATTGGACTTGAGCATATTGATTCAGAAGATTTACATATAAAATCTTGGGGAAATATAAAAGATGGGACAACTTTTTCTAGAAAATTTATAAAGGGACAATTGCTTTTTGGAAGAAGAAGAGCTTATCTCAAAAAAGCTGCGATTGCAGACTTTGATGGGATTTGTTCAGGAGACATTTTAGTCTTTGAAGCAATCAAAGGTAAATTAATACCAGAATTGTTACCATTTATAGTTCAGAATGACAGGTTCTTTAATTTTGCTGTAGATGCATCTGCTGGATCGTTATCACCAAGAGTAAAGTTTAAAGATTTGGCAAAATTTAAACTTACTTTACCCACTTCTTTAGATGAACAAAAAGAGTTAGCCGATTTATTGTGGGCCGGGGATAAATTGGTGAAAAAATATAATAATCTACTGAATAGATCTCAAAATCACATTGATGTTGCAATTTCCAATAAAATGATGAACCTTCCAGAAAATTTTCAAAAGGTTTCTGAATTATTATTAGAAAATCCAATGTATGGTGCTAGTAATAAAGCTGCACCTTACATTAATAATCAGTCAAGATATGTCAGAATCACTGATATTGATGACAATGGAAAATTAAAAAACGATACGAAAGTTTCAATGGATAACTACGATAGTAAATATGAGTTAAAACAAAATGACATATTACTTGTAAGAACAGCTGAACCAGGAAAATCGTTCATATATAAATCTTCAATGGGAAAATGTGTATATGCTGGTTACTTAATTAAATTTGTTTTTGATTCTAAAAAAATATTTCCTGACTACTTTTATATATTTACCAAAACAAATTTATATCGGAGACAAATATTAAGACGACAAAAAAAGGGTACTCTCTCAAACATTAACTCATCTCAATTTCAATCAATTAGATTAAACGTTCCTAACAAAGCTGAGCAAGAGGAAGTTATTAACCTATATTCTCAACTAACAAATAATATTAATGACATTAATAAAATGATAGGTATAACTAGATCTCTTATCAAAAACATTACAAATGGGATATTTTAATGGATAATAACGATAATCAATTTCAAAAAATATTTTTACCTTCTGATGAATCTAGAATAATAGATGCAACAAAAGATAACACTTTGACAAAAGGAAATTTTTCTGGAGGAAAATACTTTAGTATTCAATTCAGTGATGAAATAGGAGAATGGCAGATTTCACCAAAGATTAAATTAACTTTTTCTTTCATACCAGATAAGAATGATATTTCATACGTAAAAATTCAAAAACTTAAGAAGGTGTCAAATGAGTGGATTGAGCAAGAGTGCTTGAAACTTTCTAGCTTCGGCTTTAAACACATAGGAACACTTCTTAATTTTATAAGTAATGATCTAGACCTTAAAAGCGTTACTAATAAAAAATTAACAATTGCTGAAAATACAATAGATATTGATACTGAAACAATAAAAAAAATCAAAACTGTTTTGTCTGATAACAAATCGCTTCAGTTTTTTAAAAAAACAATTCAAGACTTGATGAATAATAGCGAATTAGTTACTTCAGAAGATGTTGTGGCTGTTGGATATCGTAAAAATGAGTTAAAAACATTTAAAAACTTACTCAACGAAACTGGCTTTATTGATAAGTATAAAAGTGATAACAAAATAATAAAACCAGGTTACGAATCAGTATGGCAATTCTTTTTTGAGAAAAATCCTTGGATATGGGGATATGGTTTAAGTTATGTTTGGAGTGGCCCATTTGATGAAAATCCTGTAGAAAAAATTGTCACCGGTCACACCTTTTTTCAAAGTGGGAAACGAGCTGATGGAGTCTTATCTACTATTAGCACTATTAAAAGCTTTGTTATAGTTGAAATCAAACTTCCAGATCACGAATTACTAGAACAGGCTTCTAAAGCATATAGAAAAGAATGCTGGAAAATTTCTGGAGAGGTATCTGGTGGGATTTCACAATGTCAAAAAACTAAACATAAATTTATTTCTCAAGTTAAAGATAAGCTCAATTTGACAAATAATGATGGTAATCCAACCGGCGAAACCATATATGCTATTAAACCAAAATCGTTTTTAATTGTTGGAAATTTAGATCAATTCAAAACTGAGCACGGAGTAAATGAAGAAAAATATTCAAGTTTTGAATTGTTTAGAAATTCAAATATAGATCCAGAAATAATTACATACGACGAACTTTATCAAAGAGCAAACCATATAGTGAACAATCAAATAAGTAAAAGTGTAGAATAATAATATGTCATTTAACGAACTAAATACAATCGAACCATATATCATAAAAAAGCTTTCTGGCTACACCCTTCCGCCAGAAGGAACTCTAGCTCTTGGTGAAGAACAAGCTATTTATGGCGACTATCCATGGAAATATATTCATCCTAAATTACTCAAACGAAGTGAAACTGATATATTACTTGAGTCTGAAGTCGTTGAAGCTCTTAAAAAACTTAATCCAGAAATTGAAGCTCAACCAAGCAGAGCTGAAGAAGTACTTTATAGACTTAGGTCAGTTTTACTATCTGTTGATTCCATTGGCTTAGTAAAGGCAAACGAAGAATTTGCTAAATGGTTAGTTGGTGACAAGACCATGCCTTTTGGTGAAAACAATCAACATATTCCGATAAGACTAATTGATTTTGATAATTGGAAAAATAACTCTTATATTGTCACCAACCAATACACAGTTCTAGGGAAGACAGAAAAAAGACCTGATCTCACATTTTTAGTAAATGGCATTCCTCTAGTTATTGGTGAATTAAAAACACCAGTTAGACCAGCTATATCCTGGTTAGATGGTGCAGTAGATATCCATGATGACTATGAGAACACTATTCCCCAATTATTTGTTCCTAATCTATTTTCTTTTGCTACCGAAGGCAAAATGTACCGATATGGATCTGTGCGAATGCCACTTGAACTTTGGGGTCCATGGAAAACGCAAGAAAGTAAAAAGAAACATTTACAACTAAAAGAAATTGATGTTGCCATTGAGGACCAGCTTCATCCAAAAACTTTGCTTGATTTACTAAAAAACTTTACTTTGTATGCAACAGATAATAAGAACAGAAGAATTAAAATTGTTGCTCGTTATCAACAATATGAAGGTGCTAATAAAATTGTTGAACGAGTTAAAGAAGGAAAACTCAAGCAAGGATTGATTTGGCATTTCCAAGGTTCTGGAAAATCATACCTAATTGTTTTTGCTGCTCAAAAACTGAGATTATCTCCAGAACTCAAAAGTCCTACTGTTTTAGTTATTGTTGATAGAACCGATCTTGATAGTCAGATGTCAAACAATTTTTCTGTTACAGAAATACCCAATGTTGTTCCTGCAGAAAGCATCCAAGATCTAAACAGATTACTTGCCAATGACACTCGTAAAATTATTATTACCATGATGCATAAATTTAGAGATGTTACTGAGACTCTAAATGAAAGAGAAAACATAATTGCTTTAGTTGATGAGGCTCATCGTACCCAAGAGGGTGATTTGGGAAGAAAAATGAGAACGGCTATTCCAAATGCTTTTCTTTTTGGTTTAACAGGAACTCCAATTAATAAAACAGACAGAAATACCTTTTATGCTTTTGGTTCTCCAGAAGATACTGAAGGATATATGTCGCTCTACTCATTTCATGAATCTGTGAGAGATGGGGCTACACTTAAGTTGCATTTCGAACCACGATTGCTCAATATCCATGTAGATAAAGCTAGCGTGGATACTGCCTTTGCAGAAATAACACAGCATCTTACGAATGAGGATAAACAACAATTAGTCAATCAGGCTGCTAAAATGTCTGCTTTCCTAAAATCTCCGAGCAGAATTGAAAAAATTGTTGCTGACATTGTTGAACACTTTACACAAAGAGTCGAACCACAAGGTTTTAAGGCAATGATAGTTGCTCCAGATCGTGAAGCGTGTGATATCTATAAACAAGAACTTGACAAAATATTCCCAGAAGAATCATCTGCTGTTGTAGTTTCAAGCTCTGCTAGTGATGCTTTGGAATTTAGAAGAAAATATGAACGAAGCAAAGATCAAGAAGAAAAAGTGTTAGACCACTTTAAAGAACCATCACATCCACTTAAGATCGTGATTGTTACTTCTAAACTTCTTACTGGTTTTGATGCACCAATCTTACAATGCATGTACCTAGATAAATCAATGAAAGATCATAATTTACTTCAAGCTATTTGTAGAACTAATCGCGTATACAAGGATAAATCTCATGGACTAATCGTTGATTACTTTGGTGTTTTTGATGATGTAGCAAAATCTCTTGAGTTCGATGATAAGAGTGTGCAAAGAGTAATTACTAATCTTTCTGAATTAAAAATGGAATTGCCAGATGCTATTGAAAAATGTATTTCTCATTTTCCAGATGTTGACCGTAGTGTAGAAGGTTTTGAAGGTTTGCAATTAGCTCAAGATTGTTTGCATTCAGATGAGAAAAAAGATGCATTTGCAGCTGATTACAAATATTTGGCAAAACTTTGGGAAGCAATATCTCCCGACTTAGTTCTCAATCGCTATGAAAAAGATTATCGATGGATTTCTCAAGTTTACGAATCAATAAAACCTCCATCTGGTGATACAGGTAGATTGCTTTGGCATGCTCTAGGAGCACAAACAACTAAAATGATGCATGAGCATATTCATATCGATACCATCAATGACGATTTGGAAAAAGTAATTTTAGACGCAGATCTTATTGAAAGCTTAACGCAAGCTTCAGATGATACAAAGATTAAAGAGATGGAAGGTGAAATTGCTAAACGACTAAAAAAACATTCTAATGATCCTCGTTTTGTTGCTCTAAGTGAAAAGCTTGAACAACTTAAAGATAGAGCTCTGCAAGGATTAATTAGTAGCGTAGATTTTCTCAAAGGATTAGTTGATATTGCTCGAGATGTTGTTGCAACTGAAAAGGAAGTACAAACTGAAGAAGAGCGCAATAATGCTAAAACCGCTCTAACAGATTTATTTCTAGAAATAAAAACGGATGCTACTCCCGCCATAGTAGAACGAATTGTTAGTGATATAGATGAGATTGTCAAAATTGTTAGATTTTCAGGCTGGCAATCTACCAATGCTGGTGAACGTGAAGTGCAAAGAGCACTGAGAAAAACTTTATTGAAATATAAGTTACATAAAGAAACTGAATTGTTTAATAAATGCTATAAATATATCAAGGAATATTATTAATCCAAGGTATGTATAGTATTGTAATACTTATTAAAGAAATCATTATAAAAATACTTGTATTTTTGATTAAAGGTTATTATTTTCTTTTCAAAAAAGACTACTACAATAAACATCACCTCGAGATTGTCTGGGATAATGGCAATTTAAGAGCTAGTTGGTTTAACCATAATGACTATGTTGTTCTAAAAGAATCAGAGCTTAATGAAACTTTATTAGAATCAGACCCAGAAGAATTTATTAATTTAGTTCTGAGCGAAGCAAAAAATTGTAATTTTATTATTTTTGATTGTGGTGATGATGAAAGATTTGTGCAATTCTGGCTCGGGGATGGTGAAATTATGGCGAGTTGGCCGATTATCAAAAAAACAAATAAGTTAGGTAAATATATTTATCCAATGCTTGGAGTATTAAATGAATTAGATATTACCCAAAGACCAACAAAAGTTGGTGGTTTGATTAGAACTAAGTATCAATATTACGAAGTAAAACAGGAGCGAGATTTTAAAGATTACCAAATTCATTTTGCTGATAATATTGATGAAGCTACTAGATTTACAACTGTTATCTTTACCAAAGTCTTTAAGCAAGATCTTGATAAGTTAAGATTTAAATTAGGTTAATATTTTTTTAAGCTCTCTCCAAATCTCCACCATCGCCCAAGTATCCAACTTACAATAAGTCAATAAATTGCTAGCAATAGCATCTCTTTCAGCCTGAACAATATCTCCATACACCATCTCATGCCATTTGATCATAGCTGTTGCACCCTCGCCAATTTCCAAAGTTTTGTAGCTAAGTTCTGGAGCTAAAATTGGCAACACTTTTTTAATTGATGCACTTCCATGAAATTTATTATCAACATAAAGACCTTTTGAAAATACTTCCATCAAATCAAAAGTTCTTTTGTTGATACTGGCTAATTGCTCTGCATATTCTGGAACAAGCGCTCCTAATTCTTCATTTCTGCCACACTCAAAGCCTTTATTCCACACAATGATTGTGCCAGTCTCTCCAATTACATCACACAGTGCTTTGGCTAATTCTGGAGCTGGGTCATCTTTTTCTCTGGCTAAGAATTCATAATGTTTAAACTCGCTACTCTCAGGAGATTCAGCTACATGAATAGAAAATTGAGTTGTAATTTGCTGGTATGGTCCATAGTTGTCATACATTGGCAAAGCTTCAGCGTAGGTTTCGTAATCTAAAAAATATAATGGAAACTCTAATCCATCCAACTGTTTTTTAATTGCTTCATGTTTGATTATTGGCTTACCACTTCTAATAGATTGAATCTGTAACTTTTGTTTAGTAGATGTTTTAAAAGTATCAGGAATGTCCTTGATTAAACCAACTCCCATATCAATTAGTTCAGCATATTGTTTTTTACTACCTCTATTCAAATCATAAATTGGATAAGCTGGTAATTCTGGGAAACAAATAGTTGGATACGAGCAAGTTCCTGGATTAAAACAATGTTCATCACTAGGTATAGTTTCTAGTCTCAGAGTTGACCAAGCATCAGAGCGAAGTTGATATACTTCATCTTCTTTTTTAGCAATCTCATCCTCCATGTCTTCAATCACAAATAGTTGTTGCAGATCAATTTCTCCATCACGTCTATAATCACTATTTACTATTACTAAATATGTTTTATTAATCGATAGTGTCGCCTTACCTACCAAGTATTGAAAAGTCACGTCATACTTATGTTCAGTATGAATAGTGGTACTACTTTTTATTTCATATAAATCATAGGTGTTATTTGTTTTGTCATGAACTAAGGCATCGATACGTGATTGATAGTTGCCATCAGTCAATGTTTCTTCAAATGAAATAGTGGTTCCAGCTGGGTATTCGCGAGCAACTTTTTTTTCTAAAAATACTTTAGCCAATTTCTCAATTTCATAACCTTGCTTCATGATATGTTGGTCGTAGACAGAAACAGGCTTAGGAGTGACCTCAGAACGAGATTTTAGCCACATGTGGAGTGGTGAATCTAAATATTCAATAAAAAGTGATTTTGTTAATTTCATTACAACTCATTATATCGTTAAAATAGACCAAAATGGTGTTAAACTAGAGTCAAATAATAAACATAATTTTTGATATATGAAACAAAAAACAAAACTAGAATCTGTAGCTGTTGGAGTCACAGGTGAATATTATGTTGCTGGTGAATTAAGTCATCGAGGCTATATTTCTTCAATCACCCTTCGCAATACTAGAGGAATTGACATTATTGTCAGTAACAAAGAAGGAACAAAATCAGCCACTATCCAAGTAAAAAGCACTCAAAATAATATGAAAAACAGTTGGATTCTAACCCAGAAGTCTGAAGATTTCTTTTCTGAAAATCATTTTTATATTTTTGTAAATTTAGATGAGCCTGGGATAAGACCAAAGTTTTTTGTTGTTCCAAGTGAAGTAGTTGCTCAATACATATCAACCAGTCACAAAAACTGGCTCAACAAACCTGGTAGAAATGGTCAGCAACACAATGATAATCAAATGAGACGATTTGACGATTTAGAAGGACAATATTTAGAGGCTTGGAGTCTTATTGAAAATCATTTGAAATAAACAAAGTGATTTGGAAAAATATCTTTTTTAGAATTTACCTAAGTATAATTTTGATTTATGCTAACTATTAGTTAGCATAATATGTCATTTCAATATCTGAAATCACAACAAGATTACGAAGATCGCTATGATTTAGGCACGATCAGAGAATGTCTTAGACAACTCGAGATGATTGATGGGATTGGCGAGAAGCTCAGAGTTGAACCAAAGTTTGAGAAATATCCTGAATCCGAACATGAGAAAAACATGGGAATTTTTAGAGGCAGATTTATTTTTGTAATAAAAGCATCGAGGTACAAAAACCGTGCTTCAACCATTGAGGAATGGATGGAAGCGGATCGAACCAAGCAAGATAAGCAAGACAATACTCCAATTCCAAAGGCTGATTGTCCAGTTTGTGGTACTGTCTTGGTCAATGATGGTTTACATCACTTGGTTGATTGGGATGATGATAAACCCATGAGAGTTTTATTTACCCTCAAATGCCTAAAGTGTAAAAAGCGTCACGGTGTTTATGATGATGGAGAGTTTTATGTTTCAAAATCAGATTTTTGCCCTGATTGTAAAGAAGAACTAGAAGTGAAAAGCAATAGAAAAGGTGAGGTAATTACAACTCGCTACAAGTGTAAGAGCTGTGGGTATTCAAACAAAGATATTTATGACCTTAAGAAGAGCGACGAAGAACATAAAAAATGGGAAGAAGATCAAGCAAAGAAGGATCTTGAAGATAAGCAGTTACTTGAAAAATATCGAGATCAGTTTTGTCTGTCTGATAAAGAAGGCAAAGAATATGTTGAAAGTCTTGAAGCTTTGGAAGTAGCTCAGGAAGTAAAAGCTGAAGTTCTAGCAGAAATGGACACTCCTGCTCATGAGAAACTGCTCTCAGTAAACAAAATCTCAATTACCGATCTTGAAAAATTAGTTAATAAAGCACTGGAAAAAAGTGGTTTTACTCGTCTATCGTTTGGTAATCCAGATATGGATAGATATGTATTAGTTCCTTTTACTGTTCAAGAAGCCAAGCCTAAGCGACGAGATCGTGAAAGTGTCTCGAATCTATATGACTTATTAAAACAAGCACTCAAAGACACCAACTGGCGAGTACCCAAAGATACGATCAGTTATCGTTTGGGCTTCCTCACAGGCAAACTCAAAGGATATGAGCTAGAAGATGACTTACTCAAACTCTTTGGCAAAGAAGAACCAAAGAAACCTAAATCAAAGCTTGATCCTGAGTTCCGAGCAAAGTATGAGCATCATCACTTAGTACAAATGGCTCGAATGGGTGCTGAATATGAAGCAACCAAACAAATTAGAACTCGCAGATTAAAGAATGAGCCTGATGGATTTTACCTGAATGATGGTGGTCGAGGTTATACTTGCGGAATCTGCAGAAGATCACATGACGGTGAAGATATTTGGTGGCGACCAGATGGATTGAGATGTCGTGATTGTTGGAGAAATATTCAGGAGGGAGTTATTCCCGTGCTCAATCTTGATAAAGAGTGGTGGGAGGAAGACCACTTCACAAAATTTGAAGTTGATTATTACTATGGTGTCAAAACTCAATCAATTAAAAAGCTAAGGCGCGAGGGTATTTTGGTTGGAAGAGATCTAAAAGATGAAAATGGGTATGTCTACGAAACTGTTTTTTTGGTGAGCGAAAATCAGAAATTCCTTAAAGATCATCCACGAAAAGAGAGGTAGATTGATCCATATATAACTTGCTTCTTTACTTTTTACGCTTAATGCGTAAAATAGTGCGTATGAATAAAAAACTGACTTCTAAACAGAAGCAAGTTCTATCAACAATCATTGATTTAATCCAGAAACTTGGGCATGAGCCTACTCTAGAGCAAGTGAGATCTGCACTAGATTACACTAGCACTAGCTCAGTCCAAAGACACACAGATTCTCTCAAGGAATTAGGTTACCTTAGTAAATCTCGTGGATTATCTCTTCCAGATACAGACCAAACCGTACAAATTCCTTTAGTGGGAAATGTTGCATGTGGTGCTCCACTCTTAGCAATTGAAAATATTGAGGCATACATTCCCTATGACTCAACAGGTCTGAGGGGAAATAGTGATGACTATTTTTTCCTTAGAGCAGTTGGTGACAGTATGGATGCTACTAATGTTAATGGCAAAACCATTGATGATGGTGATTATGTTCTAGTTAAGAAACAGGATTACCCCGATTTCGGAAAAAGAATAGTCGCTTTAATTGGTGAGAATGCCACTATTAAAAGGCTAAAACGTGGAGATGGTCATATTATTCTTGAGCCAGAATCTAACAATCCAGCAAATAAACCTATTTACGTGTTTGAAGAAATCTCAGTTCAAGGTGTAGCTGAGGATGTAATTAAGAAAGGCTTTAATGATTGAACTAATAGGAAATATTTCCGATATTGCTAGCTTAGTAATAATATTGGCAACAGTTCTAGCTTGGTTTAAGGGTATACTGCCTGCTGTTATTAGATTAGGCCTTGGTTTAGCTAAAAGAAAAATTGTGGTTTTTGCAAAATCTGATAACGCCATAAGCTTAATAAGCTTGTTAACAGACTCTAAGCTTATTTCAAAAAATAATATCTCTCAAATAACTAAGAAAGATGATTTTGGAAAAGCCAGTGAAGCCACCCTCTTTTTGGTTTATTGGCCAGACTGGAAAAAAGACTTAATTAATATTAAAAATCTCAAGCGTGATAGCGACGCTCTTGTAATTTATGCTCCCAAATCAGAAGGTTATATTCCTGATGATTTGATGGCAGAACTTGACTCAGCGAGAAATGTTACCGTCGTGAATTTCCGTGGACGATTACTTAACGATATAGTGACCGCCATGATAACAACTGGATACACAAAATGATAAAAGTAAGAAGTTATGATAAAACCTGAAATAAATGAACTGCTTAGACAATATGTTAGAGACAACTTATCCCCAGATGAAAAAGATAGAACTTTTGTTTCAAATATATACGATTCTTTTACTGAGCTCCTAAATAACAACTGCATACAAATAGGTTCTTATCCAAGATTTACTTCAATAAGACCTCTCCATGATTTGGACATCCTTTATATATTGGGTCAGTGGAATCAATACGCACACAATCCTCAATCCGCACTTTCAAAACTATTTGAATCAGTAAAAGCTGATTATAAAAATCCAACAAATTACACGGTAAAAGTTTCGCTACAAACTCATTCCGTTACAGTTGCATACATGGATGGCGATAAAGAAATATTTTCAGTTGATATAGTTCCAGCATACATTTTTTCTAAAAACGAATTTCAACTAGACACTTATAAAGTGCCGGAGTTGTTGAGAAAAAGACATGGCAACAAGAGAAATGAGTTTTATCAGCAGCTTGCTATTCAAGGTCGAGAAATGGGATGGATTGATTCTGATCCAAGGGGCTATATAAAAGTTGCGTCAGATATTAATAAATCTAACAATGATTTTAGAAAGTCAGTTAAATTTGTCAAAGCATGGGCCAATTCTTACAAGGAAGAATATGATGACTTTAAGATGAAATCCTTTCATATTGAACAACTCATCACAATTCAATATAAATTGAATTCTAACCTTGAAATATTTGATGCAATTTTTAATTTCTTTTTACAGTTACCAGATTCTTTTTCTAGACCACAAATTACTGACAGAGCTGACAGCACAAGATATATCGACGATTATATTAAAGACTTAACTCAAGCACAGAGAGACCTAATATTAGAAGCAAGAAACCAGTTTTTATCTCAACTAGAGAGTATCTATTTTGATGTCGAAATTGAAGATTTGCTGCAACCAGTACTTTATACAAGATTACCATCAGAAGATTTCCTTTTTGACAGACAAATACCAACTCTTACAGAGACAACTATGACTATTGAGGGATGGATACAAAAAAACGGAAATGACTTTCGTAGACTTACTCAACAAGGTTTTATTGATAACGGGCTGAAGATAAAATTTAGGCTTCATATGGGGGTTGATTGCGATGAATATTGGTGGAAAGTTAAAAATGACAATAACTGTGAACAGCCAAGAGGAGATATAACAGTTGGCAATACAAAGAATGTTCCTGAAGACACGAAGTATCCTGGGAATCATTATGTTGAGTGCTATGCAATTCGTGATGGAATTTGTGTTGCTAAAGCTAGACAAAATGTTGTTATAAAGCATCAAAGTAAAAAGTATTATTAATATTGAATCATTATGAAAAAAATCAAAGTATCCATCCGCGACGAACAGACATTAGAGTTACAAGAAGACGGTCAAAAAGGCGATTTAATTGATCTTTCCTCACTCCATGACCTAGATATAGATAAATCCACTATTAAAAGTGTTGTAAATTCTATTAAAAAAGATCATTTTGACGAGGAAGTTGAGAAAGTACGTAAAACTGTTGAGCAACAAAAAGAATTAGAAGCTCAACTCAAAGAACAAAAACTCCTAGAAAAAATTGCAGTCTTGGAGAAAGAAAAAGAATCAGCTGTTAAGTTGGCTGAAGCCAATGCTAAGAACTTATCACAAGAAGATATAGCCAAAAAAGAAGCTGAAATTACCAGACTTCAATCTCAAATAGAAGCTGCCCAAACAGAAAAGAAATTGGCTGTCACAGAAGCTCTCAAGGTGGTTGAAAAAGAACGCGATGAGCTAGTTCACAAGCTTGATAAAAAGGATTCGGAGTCAAAACTTCTTACTACCTCTATCAAAGAAAAATATGAAAATGAACTCAAGAGTAAAGAGGAAATGATTGAGTATTACAAGGATTTGAAGGTCAAAGCCTCGACCAAAATGCTTGGTGAAACTCTTGAACAGCACTGTGAAATTGAATTCAATAAGCTTAGAGCCACTGCTTTTCAAAATGCCTACTTTGAAAAAGATAATGAGGGTAACGCAAAGGGCAGTACAAAAGGAGATTACATCTATCGTGAGACTAATGATCAAGGTGTAGAAATCATTAGCATCATGTTTGAAATGAAGAACGAAGGCGACGATACAGAGAATAAAAAGAAAAATGAAGATTTCTTTAAAAAGCTCGATAAAGATAGAAATGACAAGGGTTGTGAGTATGCAGTACTCGTTTCATTACTAGAAGCTGATAACGAGCTCTATAACACTGGAATTGTAGATGTCTCACATAAATATCCCAAAATGTATGTCATTAGGCCTCAATTCTTCATTCCAATGATCACTTTGCTTAGAAATGCCGCTTTAAATTCGCTTAAATATAAAACAGAATTGGCTATAGTTAAGAGTCAAAACATTGATATTACCAAGTTTGAAGATGAAGTAACTGGCTGGAAAGATAGCTGGTTGAGATCAATGAAATATGCGGGTCAGCAACATGTTGAAGCAGTTGAGCAAATCAACAAAGCGATAAAAGATCTTGAAAAAGTAAGAGATGCTTTAACACTTTCAGATAAACACTTGCTCACAGCAGAAAATAAGATGGACGATCTCACTATCAAACGGCTCACCAGAGGTAATCCAACTATGAAGGAGAAGTTTGAGGAGTTGAAAAAAGATAAGTAGTATTTAATATATCAAAATATATCGTTACTAAAACAAGACACTCCCTTTTTATACTGTCCCATTTGTCCCATTTTTAGTACAATTACCTCTGAAAGGTGCATTTGCATATGGGACACATGGGTTCGAATCCCTCCCCTTCCGCAACAATCGACAAATACTACCAACGATAATGCCTTGGTGAGTGTGATGGATTAGGCGAGCGATATGTGTCAGTCAACAAATTAAAATGCTGGGGAATCATTTATTTTTTCTTTATTTTGAGTCTTGCTAAGCCAAATTTATTAAACTCTTTTTCATATTTTGCTTCTGACTCATCAATTTTTTTCCAACGCATTTTGCTATCCCATTTCCCGATTTCCTTTGATGAATATGTTTCAAACATATCACGTCTTCCTAGTCTCATTGTTAGTTCAAACCAAAATTGACCCTCATCATGTCGGTCAATATAATTCTGAATTTCATCCTCCTGATCGATATTCCAAAAATACTGTTTAAATTGCCGACTATATTTCACCCATTCTGGCTTAATCACCCCGCGTTTGACCATGGTTTTAAGGACAATTTTTTCAAGTGTGCGTGTTTTCTCAATGCTGGTATCACTCGGATTCTCATCATCCTCCATGATGTAACTACCAATAAAAAGACTCTTGGCAATCATCATCATTGTCTCACTATCTGCTTTTCCTAATTCACCCAAATCAAATTCTGCCCGAGACAACGAACTAGCATCCAAGGATTTTGTCTCTCTATCGCGTTCGTGGTGATATAGGATTTCGATAATTTCATCGCTCATCTCACCTTTAGACTTGATGACCATTGGTAGTTTTGTATAATTATCTAGAACAAGTAAACCCTTAGCATCGATAATCTTTTCAAAAAGCACTTCATGGGCGATATTATGAGCGAAGTTATACATATGAGTTAATCTTTTACAATTAAACTTCCCGAATATTTGGCCTAATGTTAACTCTGAAGCAAGAAAGTCTTGATTGTTATCTAAAACTAAAAAATTTCCACAATCTTTCTCATCAGCTGCACCTTTTATCTGTATCCAATTACGCACAGGGCCTTTAGTTAGGGAAAAGTTGTAAATAGTACCATCATCATTGAAGCAATCAGCAATGCATTCATGTAATTCAGCAAAGGTGGCAGTGACCGGTAGGAGGATGCGTCTCCAAACTGGCGTTGGTGAGTTCTTTAATGACACTTTCAGTTGAAATATGAGTCGTTTATTCATAATCCCCCATCATTTGATTAACATATATAATTTATTAATATTGCTCCAACTTAACAATTCATAATTTTGTGATTGATGCGATAGCATTCCGTTGTAAATGACAAATCCGGGCAATGCTTTTTTTGTTTCAGGCTTGCTGGATTTAAGTTTCTTCCAGTATTTCAATCCCTTAAGATAATCTGGAGAAAACGTGGCTCCTGATTTTATTTCCACTGGAATTTGATAAAGTCCTCCATCAATAATTAAATCTACCTCATTACCATTACTATCTCTAAAAAAGTAGAGTTTTGCTGATTTCGAATGATTAAGAATGTGTTTTTTTAGCTCGACAATTATGAAATTCTCAAACAGTCCTCCAACCAAATAATGCTTGCCAACCTCATTCGCTGAAGTTAAACCTAGTAGCCGACAAGCTAAGCCAGTATCGGTGAAGTAAATCTTTGAAGATTTGATGTATCTCTTGCCATAGTTCTCAAAATATGGTTGAAGTCTAAACACAAGATAACTTGCTTCAAGGATAGAAATCCAACTTTCAATTGTGTTCACTGCAACCCCCACATCATTAGCTAACGAAGATGCATTTACTAGTTGGCCGATTCTACCTGCGAGTAAAGCCAAAAATTTTCTGAAAAGACTCAGGTTGGTGATATTGCTAATTTGTTTCAAATCACGCTCAACATAGGTAGCAAGATACTGATCATAATAATCTATAGATTGAATATGTTTATCAAAAATTGCTGGATAAAAACCTGTAAATATATGTTCATAAACTTGTTCCGTGACACCTATATTACTTTTCAGTTCCTCCATAGAGAGTGGCAAGAGATTAATGTAGGCAGCTCTACCAGCCAAGGATTGGTTAATTTTCTCTGAAAGTAGTAAGTTTTCTGAACCACTCAGGATAAAGTTGCCCATGAGGCGTTGTTCTTCTACCGCTGCCTGAATATATGAAACCAGTTGAGGAAATCTTTGCACCTCATCGAAAATGACATTTTTTGTCTTGGCATTGATAAATCCAGCTGGATCACTCTCAATAATCCCCAGTGTTTCTGGGTTTTCTAAATTAAAGTACTGGTGATTTGGGAATATTTTTCTGATGAGCGTTGTTTTTCCAGATTGTCTAGGACCAGTCACGACAATCACAGGGAAGCCACTTTTAAGACGGTTAATCTGAGAGGTAATAATGCGTTTTATCATGTGTCTATGTTATCGTAATTTATGCATATTTGCAATTGCAATGCAAAATTACATAACATAAAGAACGCTCTTTTGATGTTATATAAGTTCTAAAAATTGGGCTACGCAGTAAAATAGGACACTCTCTTTTATCCTTGTCAAGGAATCTTCCCTTTTGTTAGCAAATTCAAGGTATAATCTTCCCTTCACTCTCACAGGCAGAGATAAATTATGGCAAAAACAGATACAATTATTCGATTCGAGAAGGTCTCTTTCATGTTTGGTCATGACAGGCCGATTCTTGACGAAGTTAGTTTCTCGGTTCGTAAGGGTATGAAGGTGGCGCTCATGGGACAGAACGGAGCGGGTAAGAGTACCCTTTTCAAGCTCCTGACAGGCTTACATCAGCCTGATAGAGGTGAGATCTCAGTAGATAAGAAGATGACGATAGCGACCTCATATCAAGTCATCTCACCGGCTGACATGAAGTTAGACATCACGGAGTTTTTCCAAAAGTACTGCCCCCTTGAGTCGCATGAACTAAATCGTCGCATGGCTGGAGTGTTGAAAGCCGTCGATCTTCATGTGCCAGAGACTAAGCCTATTAGTGGTTTCTCCGGAGGTCAGCAGGCGCGTTTGCTTCTTGCCGCCGCCTTGATCCAGAATCCGGACCTGCTTCTTCTAGATGAGCCAACCAATAATCTTGATGCAGCTGGCATTGCCCATCTGACTGCTTTTCTCATGACTTATCCAAAAAGCGTCATCGTTATTTCTCATGATGCTGATTTTCTGAACTGTTTCACTGAGGGTGTTCTCTACTTAGATAGCCATACACATAAAATCGAACAATACGCTGGAAATTATCTCGACGTGGTTGAAGAGATAACGATTCGCATTGATAAGGAAAACCGTCTCAATGCCCAGAAGGCCCGCGGAATTCAAGAGAACAAAGATAAAGCTAATTTCTTTGCCCACAAGGGTGGAAAGATGCGTAATGTCGCTAAAAAGATGAGGCAGAAAATTGAAGTTCTCGAGAGTGAAAAGGTCGAGGTCAGAAAAGAAGACAAGACTATTCGTCGCTTCACCATCCCGATTCAGAGTGATATGCCTCACGACACCATGAGATTGACCTCTTATGAAATTATTGAAAATCACGAACACGTTACTAAGAAAGCAGATCTTATTCTCATGAAGGGTCGCCACCTAAGAATCATCGGTCCCAATGGCATTGGTAAAAGTACTTTGATCGAGTCGATGGCGCGCGGTAACCACCCAGGACTTGTTTTACCCCCTTCTCTTCGCGTTGGTTATTATCGACAAGACTTCTCTACTTTAAATTTTGAGGAGACGGCTTATGAGGCTTTGTCTAAATCTCTTGCAGATTCAAAAACTGATATGACAGAAGCGCGACTCAGAGCAGTAGCGTCCGGATTCTTACTAACTTCGGAATTGCTTAAGTCAGAAATAGGCAGTCTTTCAGAGGGTCAAAAAGCGATGGTGGCTTTTTCTTGCCTAACCTTGCTCCAGCCTGGCTTGCTTATATTGGACGAGCCAACCAATCACATTAATTTCCGCCATTTACCAATCATTGCTAAGGCTCTGGATGCTTACGAAGGGGCTATGATTTTAGTATCTCACGTACCCGAGTTTGTGGCCCAGGTACGGATTGACGACGTTCTAGATCTTGAAAAATAGATTTTAGCGAGACACTTCAACAGTAGTAGAAAGTTCAGCATTGGCAGCCGTGACTGTAATGATGTTGTTGGCATCTACAGTTATGGTGTAGCCAGTGTTTGCGGCTGTGCCATCCGAAGGGTCGAGAGGCATTGATTTCAAATATTTGGCGAGAGGTGTCGCCAGATTAGCACAGGTGGTGCATGAACCAATTTCAGTAGCAGATTGACTGGCAGTCAGGCCAGTAGGTAGGGATCCATCATTGTCGACGATATACGAATGAACTCCAGTTAGAATATTATTGACATCGCTCCACCTTCTGGAATTTCTAGCATCAGCAAAGCGCGTAACAGGATCAAGGGCAACAAAAACAACTGTGGCCAGAATCGCAATAATAGCGACAACAATGAGAAGCTCGATTAGGGTAAAGCCCTTTTGAGCAGTTTTATTGAGAATATTTTTCATGCAGCACCTTAGAAAAACTAGTAACAGCATTCAATATGACACATCCGTATTTTTGTTTCAATCTACAAATATTTTGGAGCTTTCAAGAACCTAGAATCTCTGTCATATTTATCGCATGATGTCAGCACAAATGTCGAAAAACGAGATATTGACTTTCCTTCGCTCGATGCCGGTCATGAATATAGCGGTGATGAATGGAGACAAGCCTCTCTCTTCAGTGCTGTTGTTTGCAGTTGACGACGATTTCACTTTCTACTTTTCGACTAATAAGGGAAGTTTTAAGGCAAATGCGCTAATAAAAAACCCAAAAATCAGTTTTTCGGTTTGGAAAAACTTGGCAATGCTGGTCCAGGCGGATGGGAACGCAACCTTGGTAGAAGATGATCTTCAAGATGAGATCATGGACAAAATTGCCAACTCAATTTCTAAAATTGATGAATTTTGGCCACCGCTGGTGTCTATTGGTAGAGGCGAATATCAACTTTTTAAGGTAAAAATTTCTTGGCTCAGGGCTCTTAAATTATCTGAGCTTTCTATTAAAGACAGAGCCCCATTTACGGAGCTAAGATTCTAGTTATGGTAACAATATTATTAGTCGAAGACGACAAATTTTTAATTCGGGTCTACAAATCCAAGTTTGAGCAAATGGGATACATAATTTTAAGTCTTGAAGATGGTGAAAAGGTTTATGAATTTGCTAAAGAAAAAAAACCAGACGTAATCATCCTTGACATTGTCATGCCAAAAAAGGATGGATTTCAGGTTCTTAGAGAACTGAAGGGTAGTGAGCATACCGAGAAAATTCCAGTAATAATATTAACCTCACTCCAATCTGAAAGTGATCAGAAAAAAGCGGCTGATCTTGGAGCTCTAAAGTTCATTACTAAATCCTCAGTTAACTTTAACCAAGTGGTTGATGAGACGCTTCGGGTCTTATTTCCAAAAAAGATCAACCTTGTTTAGAACAAGAAAATAGTAGGCTGAGCAAAGTGCCGCTAGGCCTAAAATCAATCCAAAGATAATTGAAATGAGATTGCTTCTTTTAGCCAGCTTCGCATATAGTTCTTTTTCTTCGCAGTCTCCATCCAGCATTTCTTTGGGAGTCAGGTTTAGAGTTTCTCGATCTGCGCCCATCATGTCTTTTTTTAGAGCTATGCCAATGACTGGGTCTTCATTTCTCTGTCTTGCACTGGTCTCTGACTCAATGGCCTCCACTTTTATCTGACTAAAATTAATTGCCTTGTTCAGATTTCCCCAAAAAGAATTTACTAAGGCAATAACTACTGCGACTTTTTTATCTTTTTCTTTAGTGATAATTTTGTAGTCCCAGTCCTCTTTCTCTAGATGCTCTGGAATTCTTTTTTCAATTTCTGCAGTTATAAAGTCTTTCTCGTTAGTTACATCTTTTTCTAAATTTATTTCTAGCTGATAACAAAGACTATCACTGACTAAGACTCGGACGACTTTTCGGTCAATTTTCTTTTTTATTTCTTCCATTAAACTCGTCAAATTGGAAGAATCCCAGTTTTTTTGGTAAATAGAGCTTTCAACCGTTTTCTTTTTTACATTTACGACTGTGACTGTGATTTGATCTCGGGTGATAAAGAGAATTGTTTTTTTGTTTGTAAACATATGTTTAAATTTGTTTCCAACTAACTATGCTAATCGCTGGAGGAGATCGGTCAATCTCAACTTGAATCTTTTTAGAGTATCCAAGTACGCTAGCCTCTGCCTGCACTTGCCACAAGCTATTATTTTTTGCCGTCGTGACAGTACATTCTCCCGTTGGTAACGTCACTATACCGCCATTGTAGGTTTCATCCAAGTAGATCTGCAATAATGCCTCTTGCACACAGCTTTCCGCCAGATAAAGACTCTCTTTTGCTTTCTTTTCAGCGAGTGACTGCTGAGCCTCTGAAATTGAGAGCAGCGAGGTTGAAATGACAATGACCGTGATTGTAGCTCCAATTACTAAGACGGTAGCTATTGCCGCATATCCAGATTGTTGAGAGATATTTTTCATTTAGTTGCTCCTCACTTCGGTCCCGCCTTGAAATGATTGAGTCTTCTGCCATTCTTCTCTAGAACCCGTAGACTCAACGGTTATCGAGTAGCCTACGAAAATGCTCTCTGGTAAGGATGACAGATCTTGAAAAGTTATTTGAGATGCCAAATGACTGCTGCTTATTGGACAAGGGTTGCTAGCTGGACAGTTTCCAGTTGAACCCGCTCCGATTCTGATCATGCCTGCGCTTGTATCTATGGTGGTGGGATTTCTGCTCGGGTCAGCATTTGATAAGGAAATAGAATTAGTGGTTATGGAGTTTATCCCGTCTGCATCTCGGACTTCATAACTGATTTTTTCTGAGATAAGTCTGAGATTCTGTGAAACTTCTCTTTGAGTTTGCGCCTTCACTTGGCTATAAATCATATTCCAGCCAAATAGCACTGCTCCGCTTATAAAAATACTGAAAATACCAATATATAAAATTAACTCAATGAGTGTGAATCCAGATTCGCTAGTATTTGTTATTGGTTGGTTCATCCAGGGTTCACTATTAAAAATTCAGCTCCATTGTCAGATCCTACTGCTCCCACTCTATTTAAAGCTTGATCAAAATCGATGCCTTGTAGATTCGCTCCCAGGTCTAGAGAACCTAAGATGACCGGCGAAGATGGATCTGCTAAGTCAATTACTTGGAATTCAGAGCTATTGTTTGAGGTTGCCAAAAATGCCAGTTTACTTGTTGGATCATATCTGAGGTCATACACAGATCCACCCGCATCGAAGGTGCTGATTAACGAAGGATTTGCCGGACTATTTATGTCAACAATTGCTACTTCACCATTGTCTCGACCTACTAAGGCTATGCCACCAGCGGCGTCTATGCTTATGCCATTGGCATTTCCAGACAAATCTAATGAACTAGAAAGTGAGGGGGCGTTAGAAGTACCAACGGAGATCACTTGAAGTTCTTGACCATTTCCATCAGAGGCGACATAGGCAAAGGCCCCGTCTATTGCGACTGCATTTCCCGTGTCTCCCAGATCTAGCGATCCAGTCTGACTCGGAGATGTCGGAGAAGAAATATCCATGACGAAAAATTCATCGTTCTTTTTATCGTTTGAACAGACAAGATACGTATAGTTGCCGCTAGCTGCAATGCCATTGACGATTCTATTTTTTGTGAAATCAAAACTACCAACAATTGATAAGGTGTTTGGACTGCTAACGTCGACAACTTGCAACTCCTCATTTTTTGAGCTTGATGCGATGTAGGCGTAATTCCCAACGACTACTAGGTCGTTTGGCTGGCCTGAGATGTCGATGGTACCAAGCTGCGAAGGCAGAGCTGGATCAGAAATGTCTAATACCATAAAGTCAGGATTCGAATTATTAAGCAGAACATATGCGTAATTTGTGGTGAGCTGGATTTTTAAACCCTGGCTATTTCCTGGTATATCTATGGACCCAGCTTGCGTTGGCAAGCTCCAATTACCTCCCAATGACAGAGGTTGTTTAAAATTGGCTAGATACATTGTCAGATCAACTGAGTTGTTCCGAGTTGGAGAAAAGTTCCAGGAAGTTGAAGCAGTTACCTCATATCTATCAGGATCAACTTCAGTAATGCTTATCTCTCTAGAGAAGATGCCGATGCTAGTGGAACTGGGTGTTAGAGACAAGGAGCCGCCAGAGTTGTCAACACCGTATGTACCCGCAGACAAGTTGGACCAATTTTTATTTGCTAGGGCTCTTACTGTCTCAATTCCCTCCTCTGATAACAGAGTTGCTTCGGTTTGATTCTCTCCCAAGCGGTTTGAATTAAAACTATGAAGGACTACGACTATAGCTGTTGAAGATAGAGTGACAAATATGCCGATGGCAACAATTATTTCTATTAAACCAAAGCCAGATTGTTGTTTATCGTTCATACTAATCGATCTGAATTCTTCCAACTGAGTTAACGCTAATTGTGTCGCTGGTTATGTTGGTGCTAATGTTTATTGACGACGGATTTTGTGTTTCTCCCCTTGAGTCAAAAGAAATATCTCCAAGGCCAGAAATTGAGATGGATGAAACAAGATCAAAATCTTCCTTGTAGCTTGGGCTGCTGCAGCTATTCTCATACATTCTGATTTTTTGGCCGATAGCGCAGACTCCCCAGGAAGAATTATTCTTCCCGGCCATGGCATATGACTGAGCTTGTCTAAGACTTCCAATAGTTCTTTCTAAAGCAGTTTGGTGTCTGTTTCTTAGAAGAAAACTTGATAAGAACGGGGTTGAAGAGGCAGCGATAATAGTAATTATTGCTATAACCACTAATAATTCAATAAGGGTGATTCCTCTTTTTAGCTCATCTGAGAAATTATTTTTATGAAATACGGGCAGCATTTGTTAATTCATAAATTGGGCTAATAATAGCTAGAGCGACGAAAGCGACCACCAACCCAATGGTTAAGAGAAGAATTGGCTCAAGAATAGTGGCTAAAGTTTTACTGGCAGTGTCAATTTCATCTTCATAATAATCTGCTAGATAAAGAAGGGTTTCATCAAGCCGTCCAGTTTTCTCACCCACCGTGATCATCTTACCTACGATGCTTGGAAAAGCAGAAAATTCTGATGTAGAAAGAGACTCGCCAATTGGCTTTCCTTTGGCTAATAATTTGCCTATTTTTTTAAGATCATTCTGATAGCTGAGGTTAGACATAGTCATCGCTGTTGTTTCAATGGCGCTGGTGGTGGGAATGCCGCTAGATAGAAGGGTGCCAAAATTCAAAGCAAAACGAGAGATTTGACTGAATTTAATTAGATTGCCAATGATAGGCAGCTTTAGTATTATTCTGTGCCAGTGAGGTTTTACCTTCTTAGTTTTTAAAATTGTCATAATTCCCAAAATTGAAAAAATAAAGCCAACAATGATCAGAACTCCAGAATTTTTCATTAAGGTTGCAAACCACATCAAAACTCTTGTTGATAATGGCAGATCTACGTTTAGGGTATTAAAAAAATCAACAAGTTGAGGCAGAATAAACAGCGAGATAAAACCACCGATAATTGCCGTGGCAAAAAGAACAATCCCAGGATAGATAGTCGCTGCTTGGACTTTTTTCTTGAGTTCATTTTCCTTATTAAGTTGGTCGGCCAAAAATTGCAAGTTTTTCTCTAAGGTCCCTGCTTCTTCACCCACTCCCACCATGCTTAAATAATACTGGTCGAAAATCTTTGGATATTTTCCAAATGCCTTGGTTAAAGACTCGCCATTTTTAATTTGTGACTCGATATCAATTAATACTTTTTTGAATTCCTTAGATTTAGTCTGAGATTGAAGGGTATCAAAAGACTCCGTCAGAGGAATCCCTGCTCGAATCATGATTGATAGATGTTTTGTAAAAAGAAGCTTTTCTGAGAATTTCATATTTATTCTTTTGTCACCCTTAGAACCTCGTCCAGCGTAGTTCTACCAAGCAGAATTTTCTTAAAACCATCCTCAAGCATGGTTGTCATGCCGTTATCAACAGCAATTTCTTGAATCCTTCCAACGTCAGATTTCTCAACAACTGCCTTTTTTAACGCTTCGGTCATAATGAGGATTTCAAAAATTCCGATTCTTCCAGAATATCCTGTCTGATGGCAAACGTCGCAGCCTTCTCCAACATAAGAAGTAATGCTTTCTTTATCTCCAAATAATTTGTTAAGACTGTCAGAGGACAATTTCTTTTCAAGATCATCCCTTGAGAAATTCCTGGAAGCACGGCATTTTTCGCAAATTTTTCTGACTAGCCGCTGGCCAATGATAACGCTCACGGAAGAAGAAACGAGAAATGGCTCCACTCCAAGGTCAAGCAGACGTGGTACGGCGGTGGCTGCATTATTGGTGTGGAGTGTCGATAGAACTAGATGCCCGGTCATAGCAGAGTTTATGGCTATGTCTGCAGTTTCCTCATCTCTTATTTCTCCAACCAGGATAATGTCTGGGTCTTGGCGAACAATAGATCTCAATCCAGTAGAAAAATTCAGATTGGCTTTTTCGTTTACCTGAATCTGATTAATTCTCTCGATATCGTACTCCACGGGATCCTCAATCGTCATGATATTGACATTTTTTTGGTTTAAAACCTGGAGAATGACATAAAGAGTTGTGGTTTTTCCTGAACCAGTTGGCCCTGTTGAAAGAATCATTCCGTGAGGTTTTTGATAGGCGTTTCTAAGCTTGGAAAGATCCTGACTATCTAGTCCCAAGTCCTCCAGAGACATTTGTCTTGCTCTAGCAGAAAGAAGCCTCATGACGATTTTCTCGCCCTCGGTGATTGGCACTAGTGAAACTCTAATATCAATGTCTTCTTTTTTCCCGACTATAGTCGTTGAGTAACTGATTTTTCCATCTTGAGCTGCTTGGTGTTCGTCAGTTCGAAGCTTGGCCAAAACCTTTATGCGAGTGACAATTCTTGGATGCAAATCAACTGGCAATGAGACCACGTCATGTAGAATTCCGTCAATTCTAAATCTAACTAAGGAGCTATCCTCAAGGGGTTCGATGTGAATGTCTGATGATTTATTTTGGTAGGCATAGTCGAAAATCGTATCAACTAGTTTTATTATTGGCGGTTCTACAGTTGATGAACCCTTAGCAAGTGCAATATTTTCGGATATTATTTCACCAAATGCCTTTGCTACGTCTTTTGTATAGAGAGTGAGAGCTTGATCTATATCGCTGCTAGTGGTTAGATAAGCAATGGTTGCCAAGCCCGTCTTTTTGCCAATAAACTCAATAATTTGATTATTGTCATTATCTTCGATTGCAAGGTGAAGTCCTTGATTATCCTGTTTAAAGGCGATCACTCTTTGCTCGCGGGCGACCAACTCAGGAACAATATCTAAAACAGGTTTTGCAATTGTGGTCTGAGATAGATTTACGAAGGGTATATTTAGAAAGTTTGCTTTTAGTTGACAAAGATTTTGCTCGTTTATTAAGCCTTCGCCCACAATTACTTTCTCAATTGATTTTTTTTCTTCGATGGCGATATTCTCAGCATCAGAAAATTGTTGCGTAGTAAGTATGTTTGACCCCAAGACTAGAACTTTTAGTTGTGTGTTTGTTAAAGACATAATATTTTTTTTCGGCTACATCCTTTTTACAACTTCGATCAATCCGTTTTTTATGTCAAGCTTCACTATTCTGCCAACGGTGCCCCCTGTATCCTCACTATCAATCATGATACCAACTTCTCGCAACTTTTTCTTTGCTGCTTCAATGTTGTTGAACCCTATTCCCCTATTATCTCCACTGAGGATTTTAAACATTTTTGCACCGCCAATGATTCTGGCCTTTAGATTATTGATGTCTCCACCCAACTTGTTAATATCATCGACTAGAATATCTATCGCTTCGTCGACATACTTGGCTGATTTATTCATATTTTGTTCGTTTGCTACGGACTTTCTACTTGGAAGCATCGCATGTGCCATGCCGCCTACATTGGTTTTTTCATCAAATAAAATTATTACTAAGCATGAGCCAATTCCACTTGTCTCAAGAACTCCGCTTCCCTTAGAAGTGGCTGCTTCTCCAGTGTTGATTGAAATATTGTTATTCATGACCGGCTAGCTTTCGGTCAGTTGCTTCGATAATATTTTTAGTAGCCTGAGGAGTAAACAGAAAAAGAAACTCTCCTCTGGAGTTGAAACTGGCAATTTCGAAGGTTACTTTTATGATCAGGATTTGATCGGTAAGAGTCCCAATCTCCGCTAAGATGCTGTGCACGAGCGAGGTGTACATATCAGTGGCAATGTCTGGCGGAGATTGCACGACATTTATGTCTAAAAATCTATTAAAGGCCGTGAATGAAGCACCTGACACAATATTCCCCAACTCCCTCAGCGCAGACTTGTCCATTTCTAATAGATTTGAGAAGTTGCTTGCTTCTCCAGTCATTTTTGTGGCTATTTGAGATGCTGTTTCTGGTGAAAAAGTTAACATCATGAAGCCTTCCCCGTCACTCTTCATTTGTAGTAAAACAACACTTTTTGTAGTGTTGGATATCTCTAATCTTCTTGAGGCATCCTCAACCCTCTCAATCATGATCACAGGAATTTCATAATCAATTTGACTGTCAATCATTTTCGTAAAAGCCACCAACCCTTGGCCGACTCCAATATTGATAACCTCTTTTATTTTGTCTTGTTCCGCTGAGTTTAATTGCATATCTTTTTTTAAATTTTAATCCTCGTCTATTAGACTCCAAAGGCTAGCTGGATCTAAAACTAGTACTACTCCGCCCTCGCCGGTAATTGTAAAACCTGATAATCCCTTGATGAATCTAAGTACTGGAACCAGTGGTTTAATAATTATTTCTTGCTCAGAAATAAGAGAGTCAATAGCTATGCCAATGGGGGCGTCTTCGCCCTCCGTAAGAACAATCAGTTGTTCTGCTTTCTTAGCCGGTTCTTCACTCGGGCCAACCTCTTCCTGAGTAGCAAGTTTTTGAAAATCCATTACATTTTTTAATCTGACTAATGGTACGTCTTCGCTATTTAGTACAAATGTTTCTTGATCAGCAATAGTTTTAATTTCTTCATTTGGAATAATTAACGATCTGATGACGCTGGCAAAGGGAATAGCAAACTGGTGGTTATCAACTCTGACCAGCAGGGCCTTGATAATTGCTAGGCTCAGGGGAAGCTCAAGTGAAAATTTGGTACCAGAATCTCCCACGGGTGACTCGACTTGTACACGACCACCAACTTTCTCAGCGAATTCTTTTACAACGCTCAGTCCAACGCCTCTACCTGAAGTCTCGGTGACCGTCTCACTCGTTGAGAATTGAGGATTAAAAAGAAATTTCTGAAGCTGCGTTTTATCATCACTCGTCGAGCTCAGAAGTCCTTTGTTTATTGCAACCTCACTAACTTTTTTCCAGTTTATGCCCGCGCCATCATCTTCGACGCTGATTATTACTTGATCTCTTTCTCGCCTGCATTTAACTATAACCCTGCCTTTTGATGAGATGCCATGATCAACGGCGTTGCGAATTAGGTGAACTAAAGGTTGAGCTAGTTGATCTACGACGGTTCTATCAATCTCTGTATCAGCTCCTTCTACAATAAATTCAACTTCCTTTTCAGTTTTTTGAGCCAGGTCTCTAACCATTCTTGGGAATCTGGCTAGCACTTGTTCTATTGGTACAAGCCTCGCCTGCATAACAAAGTACTGCATTTCTGATACCACTCTGCTCAAATGTTTGACAGTGGAAAATATTTGCTTAGTTTTGTTTTCTTCGAGAGATGCAATTAGTTCAAGCTGCATCTTATCAATAATTAATTCCTCCATTAGATCCATTAGCGAATCGAGACGTTCTACTGGTACTTTTATATGAGAAAGTGGTTTTGATTTTTCTTCCTGGACTACTTTATTTTCAATTACTGGCTGACCTTTCTCATCTCTATTTGATTGAGAAATTCCATCCGTTGTGACTCCAGTTTTATCTTTTAGCTCATTGGCTACCAGACTTGTGTCTGTTTCTGTATTATTTGTTCTAATTGATTCTAAAGATTTATCTATTTCATCTAGGGCGTGGAAGACTTTTTGAATTTGTTCGCTACTAATTACAAGTAAATCATTTCTGGCATAATCGAAAACATCCTCCATTACGTGCATCAAAAATGCTAAGCCAGTGAATCCCATGGCAGCAGAGGAACTTTTCATAGTGTGAGCTGATCTCATTAGCTCATTGAGACATTCTTTATTCTTAGGATCCTTTTCAAGAATAAGCAAGTTTTGATTTAGCTTTAAAACATGTTCATCAGCTTCGACAAGATAGATGTCTTTGAATTTGCTGTTATCCATTTGTTGTAACCTTGTTTATAAAGTATGCGATTTGGTCGGCAGTCATGATGTGGTCGGCTGTTTTTGTCTCGATTAAAGCTCTTGGCATGGAAGCAAGCACGGCTTCACCCAAATCTTGGGCAATAGTTATGCCTCCAGAGGCTTTTATGAATTTTGAACCTAATAGGCCATCGTTCCCCATACCAGTTAGGACTATCCCAAGAGTTTCGGGTCCAAATATTGAGGCTGCGGAACTCATAATTACATCTATCGATGGGTACAATGTATTTTGGACAGGCTCAAGTGACAAGAATATTTTTGTGGTGGTGAGTATTTTTTGCAGATGTGTGTGTGTAGAGCCAGGCGCGACGATTCCTTTCCCGGGCTGAACTTCCATGCCTTCTTTTCCTTCAGAAATATCAATTGGCGATCTGTCATTGAGCCTTTTCGCAAAGTTTGGAGTGAAGCTACCAGGCATATGCTGGGCGATAATCAGACTTGCAGAGAAGTTTGGAGAAAGCTTGCTGACAATATCCTCAACTACAGGTGGACCTCCGGTAGATGAGCCAATGATGACGATTTTAGGTCTAAAATTTGATGAAATATTTAGGTTTTCTGTGGACTTCGGCTTCGATTCTGATTTCCTCGGATGAACCCTTGGTTTTTCATGAAAGAGGGTTCTAATTTTTGTTATCAATTCTATTCCAACTTTGTTTATATCTAGCGATAATTCTCCCGATGGTTTTGTAATGAAGTCGACGGCTCCGGCTCTAAGGCTGTCGAGAGTAGAGTCCGCTCCGTGTATTGTGTAGGCTGAAACCATAATTATGATTGGAGGATGGTTGGTGCTACCAATGATTTTCTCTGTAGCTTCTGCCCCATTTAACTTCGGCATGTTGAAGTCCATGGTTAT